>OBWR01000005.1_pt1 | contig 311138 bp, 289 predicted proteins | sample 1476521 | NCBI WGS metagenome assembly OBWR01 (sample SAMEA2580127, study PRJEB22360) | human gut metagenome | biome: human gut; feature: human-associated habitat; material: faeces | place: Denmark | collected 2008/2010
ACTAATTAATTAACAAAACTCGGTTTAGGGCACTGAAAAGTGCCCTTTCGAAGGGGGATGCCCTAAATTGAGTGCTTACTAGAATATCTTGGATTTCCCATCTGTCATTACCTCGACTACAAAGAAAACAAATCCTTCGTTCCGAGCGTTTTTAAGGAAGACCGTTTCGACAGGGAATGTTTCTTTGTCCTTGAATTTAGGAACTTCTTTTCCTTTCACCTGAATTCGAAGACTTCCAATATAATTTTTTCTAATATCTTTTTTATTTTCGTATAGATTGAGTTCCCCATCCCAATCAGGAGTTTTATCATTTTCCTGAATTTGGGGTGAAACTAAGTTACAAGTGTTAAAATAGCGTTTCACTGCACCTGTAGCCAATTCTTCTATATCTTTTTTACTTAGCATAAACCTTCTATCAGTTATCAAATTCAATTTTTTTTCCAAACTTCCAACACAAGACGTTTGGTGCGGAATTCACCTAGCTCACGAATTTCATGGTCTTTTTGTTCTTGATAAGACGAGTTTACGGCTGGCAGTAGTAGCCAACATCTGTAAACACGTTCCTTACGCATCGCTTTGTATGTGGCTTCTACATTGTGAAGACATTTGTACACGTTGAAAGCCACCTTGTATGTATTATGTTCAATAATAACATCTGCATTCCATGTGGTAGACTTTACTTTGGTTATATAGTCTAGTCTCATGTCTTTGCAAACGTTAAGTACCGCTGATATGATTGTTTTTTTTCATGATCATTATTTTACTTATTTTTCTTTCTCCCTTCTCTCCTTAACTTGATCCAATCCTGACTCTTTTTAGCTAATACACTTTCTCCTGCAGGAAAATAGAGAGGAAAAATTTTATATAAGAAACTTATAATATCATTGCACTTCTTGCCCATATTGAAAAAAGCAGAGCAGACAGGATACATAAGTTCTTGTTGACTACATGTGTCTTTGGGGTGAATGGTTATTGAGTGAGTGACTATAAAACCGTGTTCTGTAAATGCGCAAGCACTGGCAAGAATAGCTTTCTGTTCTTCCTCTGTGAACATTTTGATTTTATCTGCTAACCATTCAAGTTCTCTTTGCTGAAGTGCTTGTTGCTTTTCATTCTGATGTTCCAATAGGATTGCTACACTTTCTTGTTGCTTTTCGGTCAAGGCATTTTCCAATGCTTGATTCTTTCGTTTAAGGACATTGAATTTCAGTAATGCGGCAATGTACATACAGAAATAACCTACTGCAATATCGAACATCAGAACAAGCAGATAATTGTTGCTTGAATTTGGGGCATGTCCCGCCATATACTCACTGATAGGAATAACAGCTAATAGCATGATGATGGCTATTGCATAAAGCACTCTGTATTGCGTTTTATGGTTTACCTGCGGTAAGGAGGCAAACAAAAAGGCAATAATCAAAACGGCAATTATTACACAAAGTGGAATGAAAGATGTTCCCATAGGTTTATTGCTAGGTTTGAGGATTAATTACAATGCGCCAATAACCACCATGGTCTGCTCCTTCACGGGACAAAATTCCCATAGAACGAAGCTTTGAAATATGTTTTTCTACGGCTCGGGAGCTTATTCCTATTTTATAGGCCATTGCTTCTGCAGACATTGATGGGTCGGAAATGACGAAATCAATAATCTTTTGTGCGGTTTTCCCAATGCTTTTAGATTTGTTTTTCGAATCTCCGAACTTTTTCTCCGAACCTTTTTGCATTATCTCCGAACCTTTCTCCGAACCTTCTGGTGTATCACCAAAGGTTTTCACCGAACTTTTGCTGTTTACACCGAACTTTTCGACCGAACTTTTTTCGTTTACAGGGTACTTTTCGAGGGTGCTATTTACCCTGTTAGCCACTTCCTCAATTGGTATTCTTCCGCTTTCGTTCCAATTCAGATTATAGAAAGTGGTGTAGAATGAAGTTGCTTCCGTTTGATATTGTGGCTCTTTTCTTTGCAGGAAATTAGGCAGCTTCTCCGTAAGTTCCCGCATTTTGCGTAAACCGGAGCCACGTTTCTCCATATAGTCCAACTGTGTGAACATATCTGCAATGACAGGGTTGCGGCGCATGGACGGCACTTTGTATATGTCACGGTCTTGAATCTGTGTACCGTCAAGCATTGCACCCGGTGATACTAGTTCTACTCGGTCATCATAAATGTCGATATGTACTTCACCGCCCATCACGGTGTAATCCCGATGGATAAGGTGGTTTACCAATCCTTCAAAGATGGCGCGGTCTGAATAGTCCGGTAGGTTTAGACGATAGTTAGGCATCTTCACCCAACCACTCATGGTATAGTTCTTGATGAAATCCATACCATATTTTAAGAGCAGCACAAGGTTAGCCCGATGTTCCACGGAACTGATGGCATCATCCTTATATAGTCCAGTCCAACGGGTACAGAAAATACGTGATTGGAATACGGTACAATTATCCACAAACAGCAATCCGGCATTGGTCAGTTTGCCGTCAGGAGTTACTAGTCCGAATGATTCCAGATACTTGTCATTCCATTCCTGATGGGTTTGCTCACGGAAAGTATTGGCGAGAATGATGAAAGAATGTTTGCTGGCATCCACTTGGGTAGGCAGTGAATCCCAAGTCATGTGCGTACCTTTCAATACCAATGAAAGAAGCTGTTGCGAATTACACTCCACGCTTTCATTGCCAACTCGTACATATGCGGTACGTGTCCCATCCTGATAATAGTAATAAGGTGTAAGCGTTCCTGCCTTTACTTTCACTTCAAGCAGGGTATGCCCTTCATGTTCTATCGGAATAAGTTGAACTTCCGGCACAGGGTCAAGTCGTGCCTTTATCATTTCACTGATAAAATCAGCATCGGCTTGTGGATTCTCCAACCCTACAATTACGCCGTCATCATTCACTCCATAGAACAAACTGCCACCGTCCGTATTGGCAAATGCCGACACGGATTTAAGCCACGACTTTACTTTCTTACACTCCAACATTTCCTTGAAATCGTAAGCCGAGCATTCCGCTATCAATGTATTGTTATGTATCTGCATAGTTTCCTTATTGTTGTTTGGGCATAACACCCCAATATCATACACAAAGGTAAGGATAAAACCGAAGAATCTGTTAAAATTGCCACAGACTTTTGATTATTATGCGTTTATATCATGATTTTTATTTGATAAATCCGTACTTTTGCAGTCAAGAGCTGTTGTTGCTTATGAATGCTTATTTTCAGATTTGCGTTATATTTGCAACACGTGTATACAAGTCGCTGATAGATATATCACGTTGACTTTGAGGAAGTGAAGTAATTCCGATAAGGATACAGATAATAAACAATAAGCAAAAGCGTGCAGTTTATCAGAGCTGCACGCTTTTGTATTTTTTATTGTTATATACTTGTCGATATAAGAACACTGAGTTCTTTCTCTTTAATTCTAAAGAATCTATTTGCCATTACAAGTATTTAAGTCCTCATTAAAATATAAATCATGATATTATATTTTTCTTTGATGATTTATTTAATTAACCTAGGTAATGGCAAATATGAGATTAGTAAAATTAAAGAACCGTCCGAGTAAGGGCGTTTTCGTTTTTGAATACATGCAGGAGCAGATAGAGCGTCTTAGAGGGCAAGGAAAAGAACGGACAGTCGAAACATATCAGTCCGCATTGAACAGCTTCATGAAGTTCCGTGACGGCATAGACTTATGTTTTGATGAGATGGATGCAGATTTGATGGAACATTATGAAACGGAGATGCGCTCCACTCACCATTTAAGTCGTAATACCACCTCTTTTTATATGCGTATTTTGCGTTGTGTGTATCGCAAGGCAGTGGGTGAGGGACTGGCCCTTCCTGCAGATCCTTTTGAGAATGTATATACTGGTGTGGACAAGACCTCAAAGAGAGCTGCCACCCTGACAGATATCAAACACATCAAGCAGTTGGATCTTTCCGATCATAAATCATTGGAATTTGCACGAGATATCTTTCTCTTTTCTTTCTATATGCGAGGAATGTCTTTTATAGATCTTGCCTATTTGCGTAAAAAAGATCTCAATAGTGGCTTTGTGAGTTATAGCCGTCGTAAAACAGGTAAGAAACTCATTATACGGTGGGAAAAACAGATGCAGGAGATTATTGACAGATACGGAGATTCGGAAACACAATATCTTTTACCTATTATAGAACGAGAAGATGGCACGGAGCGCAGACAATACCGGAATAAAATGTTGCTGGTGAACCGTAAGCTGAAGAAGATTGCAGCCCGGGCAGGATTGACCACACCACTTACTATGTATGTGGCGCGCCATTCCTGGGCAAGTATAGCTAAGACGAAAAACATCTCGATTGGTATTATTAGCGAAGCGATGGGACATGATTCAGAAACTACTACACAAATCTATCTTTCGTCTATACAGACTAATCAGATAGATAATGCAAATAGAAATATTTTAAAAGATCTATAAGAAGGGGAATATTTGAATTATTTTGAAATTAGGACGCACTCTTATATAGAGAGCGTCTATCGGCTGCAAAGGTATAGATTTATTTTCATTTTCTAGCATTTACAGACTGTAAACTGATAAAAAAAGTTTTTTTCTCTCTCTATATATAATAAACTTATGGGCTGATTTTATTCATACAACTTACTACATAAATGGAAATCAGAAATTTAAGAAATCGGACGCTCTCTATATAAGAGTGCGTCTGTTTTTAGTCGGATTATTCCACTATGAGTATTGTAAATAACAAGGGCAAAGACATGCCACAACAAATTTTGGGAACGACGGTTCAAAAGACCGACGACGCCGTAGGCATATTCCGAAATGATCAGGAAAAAAAGCATTGGTATGTGGCTGTTGTAAATAACAGAAGTGAAAAAGCCTGTCAGGATAGATTACGAAAACGTTTGAAAAACGAAACTGATAGTGAGAAAGCTTATGAAGTTTATGTCCCTATCCAACAGGAGATGAGTATTCGTCATGATGGTAAACGTAAAAAAGTGGACCGTATTGTTTTCCCTGCTCTTGTGTTCATTCGCTGCACAGATTCAGTAAGACGGAAAGAAATAGTCTGCCTTCCTTATATAAAACGTTTCATGGTTAACATAGCCGGTTCTTCCCGAAATACTTGCCGTCCCGTAGCTATTATTCCAGATCATCAGATGTACAGCTTGATGCGTATGGTCAATGATGCCGAAGAACATGTCACTATTGAGTCATGCCCTCTGCATTTGGGCGATCGTGTCCGTGTAAACGGTGGCAAACTAGTAGGGTTGGAAGGGAATATATGTCGTGAAATAGATGGTTCTACTAGTCTGGTTGTAAAAATTGATATCCTTGGATGTGCTAAAGTTACCATTGCTAGAGAATTGCTGGAACCTATAGCGGAAAAAAACTCAGTTAACATATAATTATATATTGACATACAATGACCATAGCAGTAGACTTTGACGGTACTATTGTTGAGCACAAGTATCCGGCAATCGGCAGGGAGTTGCCGTTTGCCATTGAGACATTGAAAAAATTGCGTGACGAACATCACAGGTTGATTCTATGGACAGTGCGTGAAGGGCGTCTGCTTGACGAAGCTCTTGCCTTTTGCCGTGATCGCGGTCTTGAATTTTATGCCGTGAACCGCGACTATCCGGAGGAGGAGAAAGGGCGTAACAATCATTACTCACGCAAGCTCAAAGCCGATCTTTTTATAGATGACCGCAACTTGGGAGGCCTTCCCGATTGGGGTACTATTTATGGAATGATTCATGACGGAACCACTTTTTCGGATTTGATACGTAATGCCGGTGAATCTCCTGTTTCGGAGAATCACGGCAGAGGTCTTTTTTCGCGCCTGTTTGGCAGATGATTGAATAATAAATGAAAAAACTGATATGAAGACTTTAAAGAAACTATTATTGTTTGTTGTGGCATCCGCCTTGTTGGCAGGCTGCACCTCCTATAAAAATGTACCTTACATGCAGAATCCCGAGGTAGTGAACAGTTACAGGGAAGATCTTCCCCTTTATGATGCAAAGATTATGCCGAAAGATTTGCTGAGTATAACTGTGAACACGAGTGATCCTCAGGCTGCCGCTCCTTTTAACCTGACAGTACAGACTCCTCTGAATGCAGCCCTGACCAATATTAATACTACCACACAACCCACTCTCCAGCAATACCTGGTAAATAACAAGGGTGAGATAGATTTCCCCGTTATCGGTCGTCTGAAGGTAGGCGGCCTTACGAAAAACGAGGCGGAAGATTTGATCCGTGAGCAATTGCAGCCCTATCTGAAAGAGAGTCCTATCGTTACAGTCCGTATGGCAAATTACAAAATTTCGGTATTGGGAGAGGTGAACCGTCCGGGTACTTTTACCGTAGGAAATGAAAAGGTAAATATCCTTGAAGCCCTTGCCATGGCGGGAGATATGACTGTTTATGGCGTCCGTGACAATGTGAAACTGATTCGTGAAGATGCAAAAGGCAAGCGTGAGATTATCAATTTGAATCTTAATAATGCAGAGCTGGTTGTATCTCCCTATTACTACCTGCGCCAGAACGATATCATCTATGTAACGCCCAATAAGACAAAAGCCAAGAACTCGGACATTGGCAGCAGCACCAGCATATGGATCAGTGCTACATCCATTTTGGTATCTCTTGCAAGCCTTCTGGCAACCATCTTGAAATAAAACTCATAAATATAATTGTTGATTACAAACTGTTGATATGACTGACGAACAGAAGAACACCCCTTCGGGTACCGAGCAACGTGAGGAGAACGTTGATCTTTATGCCTTGTTTTTTAAATACTTTGCCTATTGGCCGTGGTTTGTAGCCAGTGTGCTGGTTTGTATTATATCTGCTTTCATCTATCTCCGTTATCAAGCTCCTGTCTATAATGTTGATGCGGCCGTACTCATCAAAGAAGGTGACAAGAAAGGTGGAAGCAGTAATAATCCTATGGGAGCCCTTCAGGATCTGGGTATGTTCTCCATGACTAACAATTTTGACAATGAGGTGGAAATCCTGAAGTCAAGAACCTTGATTAAAAAGGTGGTGAATCATTTGAATTTGTATATTTCAGTGGCCGAGGAACGTATGTTCGGCTATAACACTCCTTTATATAAGTCCACTCCGGTAAAAGTTTATATGACTCCTGAAGAGGCAGACAATCTGGAAGAAGGAGCCAAGCTTCATCTAAAATACACCATGAATGGAAAATTGGATGTAAAAGTGGAATATATGTTTGACGAGGAGAAGCAGGAGACTGAGGTAAGTTTTGACAGTATTCCGGCTGTTTTCCCCACTCCAGTAGGAGTTTTCAGTTTTACAAAGAACGACTCGGTCCCACCTTTGGAAGAAGATATGAATCTGGTGGCATACGTTAATTCTCCTACAGATGTGACGGAAAGTTATGTAGAGAATTTGTCAGTGGAACCCACTTCGAAGACTACCACAATTGCTGCCATCAGCTTGCAGAATACGGTAAAGCAGCGCGGTATCGATTTCATCAATTGTTTGGTTGACTTTTATAATCTGGACGCGAATGACGAGAAGAATGAAGTGGCTCAAAAATCCGCAGAGTTTATAGACGAGCGTATTGGCATTATCAATCGGGAGTTAGGTACTGCCGAAACAGAACTTGCCGATTTCAAGCAACGCTCCGGATTGACCGATTTGACCAGCGATGCCCGTCTGGCTTTGGAAGAGAGTTCGAAATATGAACAGCAACTGACCGAGAATGCCACCCAGTTGAGACTGGTGGAGTCCTTGCGTAACTATGTGAACAATCCGAAGAATGCAAACGAGGTGATTCCCGCCAATGTAGGGTTGCAGGACCAGAATTTGGGTTCTATTATCAACCAATATAACACGATGCTGATCGAACGCAAGCGTTTGCTCCGTACCTCTTCCGAAAACAATCCTGCGGTAATCAATATCAATACGGGCATCGAGTCCATGCGGCACAATGTGCAGACTACCGTGAACAGTGTACTGAGAGGGTTGCAGATAGCGCAGTCCAACCTTGAACGTCAGGCACGGAAGTTTGAAGGCAGGATCAGCAGTGCGCCGCAGCAGGAGAAAGAATTTCTTACTATCTCCCGCCAGCAGGAAATCAAGGCGACCCTTTACATTATGTTGCTTCAGAAGCGTGAGGAAAACGCAATAACCCTGGCATCCACTGCTAATAACGGACGTATCATCAAAGCTGCTCTTCCTAGTAAAAAGCCGGTTTCTCCTAAGAAGATGGTTGTTATGTTGGTCGCTCTTGTATTGGGTATGGGTATTCCTGTAGGTCTTATTTATTTGAAGGATTTATTAAAATATAAGATAGAGAATGCCGAGGATGTGGAGAAGATAACGGATGTTCCTATTTTGGGTGAGCTTCCTTTAAGTAAGAAGGCCGAAAAAGGTGCCATTGTGGTTCAGGAGAATCAGAATGGTATGATGGAGGAGGCTTTTCGTGGTCTGCGTACCAATATGTTGTTCATGCTTGGTGCCAGTCAGAAAGTGGTGCTTTTTACATCCACACAGCCGGGTGAAGGTAAGTCTTTTATTGCTGGAAATACGGCAGTCAGTCTGGCCTATATGGGTAAGAAAGTTGTTATTGTGGGTTTGGATATCCGCAAGCCGGGGCTGAATAAGGTCTTTAATCTGTCCCATCGCACGGAAGGTATTACCAATTATCTGGCTGACCCCGAGCATACCAATCTTTTTGATATGATACAACATTCGGATGTAAGTCCTAATCTTGATATTCTTCCGGGTGGTCCTATTCCTCCCAATCCTACAGAGTTGATGGCGCGTACGGTATTGGAAGATGCAATAGAGAAATTGAAAGAGCGTTACGATTACATTATTCTTGATACGGCTCCTATTGCTATTGTGACCGATACTGCTATTGCCAGTCGTGTGGCTGATATGTGCGTGTATGTGTGTCGTGCAGATGTAACTCCGAAGTTGGGGTATCAGTATATTAATGTGCTGCGGGATCAGAAGAAATTCGATAAATTGGCTACGGTTATTAATAGCATTGATTTGAATTCAAGAAAGAGTGGCTATGGGTATAAATATGGTTATGGATATGGACACAAGTATGGGTATGGTTACGTGGCTGAAACATGTGGAAAAAAGGACTGATTTCTTCTGTAAACTGATTTAATAGTTGCTATATAATTTATAATCTTTAATCATTAGCCTAACTTCTCTTGTTTATGGTTGCTTTTTAATATACCAGTAACCGTAAAGATAGCAAAATAGTATATAAATAGAACTAATGATAATGTAATTCAATATGAACTGTTTCCCTTAAAAGAGGGAAGAAGAATATCTTAACCATATGAAATACGAAACAAGCATAAATGACTCATCCAACAACAAACGTATTGCTAAGAATACGTTACTGCTTTATTTCCGTATGCTCTTGATGATGGTTGTAACTCTATATACATCTCGTGTGGTGTTAGCTACTCTGGGGGTGGAGGACTATGGTATTTATAATGTCGTGGGTGGGGTCGTAACTATGTTTGGCTTTATAAGTGGATGTATGTCAACGGCGACACAACGTTATCTAACTTTTGAATTAGGAAAAGGAAGAGTTAAACGATTACAGGAAGTATTCAATGTTTCTATTTTGATACATGGAATAGTTGCACTCGTGATACTGGTTGTAGCAGAAACCATAGGGCTATGGTTTTTATGGAATAAAATGCAAATACCTACTGGACGTCTTGATGCTGCTTTCTGGGTTTATCAGTCTTCTGTATTAGCCGCATTAATTATGATAATGAGTATTCCTTATAATGCCACGATTATTGCGCATGAGAGGATGTCGGCTTTTGCTTGTATTTCGGTATTGGAGGTATTGCTGAAACTGGGTATAGTTTACTTACTTTTATTATTGAATGTAGATAAGCTTATTTTATATGCCGTATTAATAGTTGCTGTTCAGTTTGCTGTTAGGATATGTTATGGTTGGTATTGTAAGTGCCATTTTAAGGAAACACGAATCAGATTGACTTGGAATAGGTGCTTAATCAAAGAGATGCTTTCTTTTGCAGGATGGAGTATAGTCGGAAATGCCGCATACGTGGCGTATACGCAAGGGATTAATGTACTGTTGAATATCTTTTTCGGACCAACCGTCAATGCGGCTCGTGCTATTTCTGTTCAAGTACAACATGCTGTTAATATGTTTTCTCAGAATTTTCAGACTGCTATTAATCCGCAGATTACCAAAAGTTATGCAGCATCTGATTATGTGGAAATGTACACACTAATATACCGAAGTAGTAAATTTACATTTTTCCTACTCTTGTTCCTCTCATTACCCGTAATGATAGAAACGGAATATATGTTGAACTTGTGGTTAACTGTTGTTCCAGATGATACGGTAATTTTCACTCGGCTTATATTATGTACGACAATTATTGACTCTATGGCAAATCCGCTCATGGTTGCAGTTACTGCCACAGGGCATATAAGACGTTATCATATAATTGTTGGTGGCTGTTTGTTGTCCATTATTCCATTGTCGTATGGAGTGCTTAAACTTGGGTGTTCTCCAGCATCTGTATTGGTTGTTCATTTTCTGCTAAGTGTTGTAGCTTTTGCAATCCGTTTGTGTATTGTGACTAGGATGATAAATATGCCTCTATATATTTACATTAAAGAAGTCATATTGAAAAGTCTCAAAGTTGTCGTATTGTCAGTTCCTGTGCCATTGGTCATCAGTTTTTATCTCCATACCTCTTTTATTGTAACAGGTGTGGTATGCGTGGTAAGTGTTTCTGTCATATCTTATGTGTTCGGACTTGATGAAAACGAGCGTACATTTGTAGGAAAGAGGCTAAAGGGGGCTCTGCTGAAGATGGGCTGCTGATTTTTTCGGTTTAGCAATTGTTGGCAATTATTTTATATCTGACTAAATATCTGATGCTACTAAATTTTGATTAGCTACTTATTTTTATGAAATCACTGTTCTATCCTGTTTTATTGTTGTTTCATGCTGTTTTTATTTCATTGGGGAATGATTCAAAGATGATAAAATACATTTGTGTGGTTTTACTCATGGTATACCTTTTTCACAAAAAAAGGTTTATTTTACAGCGCAAGTATCGAACGGTGAACCAAGCCTTACTTTTATTTGGCGGAACTGTGCTTTTCTCATCGATCCATATGCTGACAATCCATTTTCCTCCTGGATTTAAGGAAGTTTCTCCATTAAGTGGAGTTTTATTGGTACTATGTGTAGCTTGTTCTTTCTTTATGATGGAATATGTGAATGAGAAGAATCTTCATCAGTCATTCTTTATTCTTATGTATAGGTTTACTTTAGGTTATTTGTTGGTGAATGACTTATTGTTACTGGCTCAGATGCCTTCAGTATCAGGTATGGAGAGTAGTACCATCATTTATTTAATAGGTAACAAGTTTGAGGTGACATATATGCACTTGTTTTTTTCTGCATTATATTATCAGGTCTTTTGCACTGGTATGAAAGTTTATTTGCGACAATACATTATTCTCGTAATGCATTTAGTTTTAACTCTGTTTATCGCGATCGGGGTAGAGTGTTCTACAGGTGTTTTAGGGGTAGTCCTTTTGGCAGTATTTTTATTTCTTTATAAGAAGATACGTTTCATTTTCCGCCCCTTTTTTGCAATAATCTTGATGTTGTTGTTTGGAGCATTTTTTTTATTGTATGAGACGATCTTGGCTATACCTTCGGTTCAGTATTTAATAGTAGATATATTGAATGAGGATTTGACATTGACAGGACGTACTTATATATATACTAGAATGCTGGATCTAATGGATACTCAACCTTGGTTTGGTTATGGGAATGGAACTGCTACTTTTTTTACAACGTATTACATCCATGAGAAGTTAACGAATACGCAAAATGGATTGCTCAATGATTATATTGATTGGGGAATTATTGGGGTCATTTGCTTGATTATCCTTACATATTCAGTCCTGAGAAGTGCAAGTTCAAGGATTAATCCGTTTATATGTTTAATCTATACATATATAGTGTTGTCTAGCATTGAGATAACATTAGGGTTACGTTTCCTTGCTGTTCTTCCAATGTGTATGTGGGCAAATAAAAAAAATAATTAGGACTATGAAAAATATTTCAGAATTGTCTCATTGTTACGGTTGTTCTCTGTGTGCTGTCATTTGCCCTCAGCAGATTATTACGCTTTGTCAGGATAAGGAAGGGTTCTACCAACCTGTGATTGAAAAAAATGATGAATGTACTGCTTGCGGATTGTGTAGTAAAGTATGTGCTTTCATTAATGATGAAAAATGGCAGAATGAAAATATTAGGTCTTTTGCTTCTTGGAGCAGAGAACCCTCTGTTCGAAAGAAATCTTCCTCAGGCGGTACAGGTTTTGAGATAGCAAGGATGCTATCACGGAAAGGATATAATGTTGTGTCAGTCTGCTATAATGCAGATAAAAAACGGGCAGAGCACTATGTGGCAAGATGCGTAGAAGAAATAATACCCTCAATGGGGTCGAAATATATTCAGAGCTATTCGTATAAGGCTTTCAAGGAGATAAAGAAAGGCGGCAAATTTTTAATTACAGGTACACCTTGTCAAATTGCTTCTATGCGGAGATACGTCCGTATGAGGCGGATAGAAGATGATGTGATACTGATGGACTTTTTTTGTCATGGTGTACCATCTAAATTGGTATGGGACAAGTATGTGTCAGAGATTGAAAATCAAATAGGTAAAGTAACATATGCGTCATGGCGCAACAAACAGTCGGGATGGCATGACTCATGGGGGATGTTCATAAAAGGAAAGAAAAGCTATTATAATAAAAAAAGATCGGAAGGAGATTTGTTTTATAAGTTCTTTCTCGGTAATATGTGTTTGGGACGAGCCTGCTATAAAGATTGTAAATTTAAATATTTAAACTCTGCAGCGGACATTCGTATTGGTGATTTATGGGGAAGTAAATATGTTGACGAGGAGAAAGGAGTGACGGGAATATTAGCTTTCACTGAGAGAGGGCGCATGGTTATAGCTAATTGTCCGGGGATAGAGACTGTCAACGAATCTGTTGAAGTAGTGACAGAGGGACAAATGAAAAGCTGTATCACTAAACCGTATTACTATAGAGGACTTATGGCTTTGTTGAGAACTCCTTTAAAACTGAAATTTATTTATCGTATTATACAGATGTTGCGTATAGGGAACATCCTAAAGGTTAAAATGCATTTATGAAACGAGTAGGAATTGTGACTATGCACAAGGTTGTGAACTATGGGTCGGCTTTACAAGCATGGGCTACACAGGAAGTGATTCGTAGACTGGGGTATGATGTTCTAATCATAGACTATGTTTATCCCAATGCCTTTCACATTAAGGACAAAAAGAGAAATATTGCAAGAAGTGTGTTACAATGGTGTCTTCATTTTTGTCAAGGTTTTCCATGGGAGAAAAAAAGAAAACACTTTGAAAAGTTTTGGAATGATAATTTTAATCTTACGCAAACATATCCTTGTGTAGAGTCAATATATAACAATCCACCAGATTTTGATGTTTATGTGGCTGGAAGTGACCAAATATGGAATCCTACATGCATAAAAGGGGATGGCGTTTTTCTGTTGGATTTTGTTACGAATGGTAAACGTCGTATTAGTTATGCCTCCAGTTTTGCCCAAGCTAAACTAGAAGAAAAGTTTAGGAAGGATATGGCAGATAGTTTAAGGGGATTTTTCTCAATAGCTGTACGTGAGAGTAATGGCGTAAAAATTGTAAAGAAATTGATCGGAAAAGATGTTCCTATTACATTAGATCCTACTCTTCTTTTACGTAAAGACGATTATGGACCGCTTATAAAGCAAAGTTCACTGCATATTCAAAAGCCTTATATGTTGGTTTATATTTTGCAATATGCATATGACCCTTATCCGTATGCTACAGAATTTATTCGTGAAGTATATCAGCAAACAGGATTGCATGTGGTATGTTTGGACTTCTCGGCAAAACAACATCTTGGAATAAAAGATATGATTCATCTACATGATGCTGTGGGACCAGCAGAGTTTTTGAGTTTGTTTGCAAACGCTTCATTTGTGATAACTACGTCTTTTCATGGAACAGCATTTGCTTTGAATTTCGGTGTGCCATTCTATTCATTGCTGAATGATAAAAGCAGTAGTGACGACCGGATGGGCAACTTGTTACGTTTGTGTGGAATGGAAGATAGGGGTATAATAATTAACACAAGGAAAGTGCGAGTCTCTACGTCATTTGATATAAACGGATGTGAGACACGGCTAAGACAAAAGCGTGAAGAATCTATCGCTTATTTGCAGAGAAGTTTAATGTAATAAGATTAATTATATTATGGGTGTTTTCAATCAAATAAAAATGATTTGGCATAAGCGAAGTTCCTCAGCTTACATTAAATATCTTCGTAAAAAAGGAATACATATCGGAGAGCATTGCATAATTCGTGCTCCTCGCACGGCACGGATAGATGTATCACGCCCCTCATTAGTTACCATAGGTAACAATGTGGATATGAATATGAACTTTCAAATATTGACGCATGACTGGGCTTCGCTTGTCTTCCGAACTAAATATAATGACTTTGTGAATTCGTCTGGACATGTGACGATTGGTAATAATATCTATTTTGGAACTAATGTAGTAGTGCTGAAAGGTGTGACGATTGGCGATAATTGTGTAATAGGTGCTTGCTCATTAGTCACAAAGAATATTCCCGCTAATTCAGTGGCAGCCGGTGTACCTTGTCGGGTGATATGCTCAATAGATGAATATTACAGAAAGAGAAAGCAGGTTGCACTTGCAGAAGCAGTGGAGTATGTGCAGAGTATTCAAAAACGTTTTAAACGCGATCCCTTTAAACGTGAGTTGTATGAAGAGTTTATTTACTTCACCCATAAAGACAATATAGAACAGTATGAGCAAGAAGGTTCTCCTGTAAAGTCCCAACTTGGTATAGCGTATACTGATTTTATCCAGCGTGATGAAGCGAATTTCAAAGATTATGAGGCATTTTTACAGTACGTAAACAAAAAGGGAGTTATATCCAGTGAAAATAACAATATAATCAAAAATGAATAAACCAAAGGTAAGTATTGTAGTTCCTATTTATAATGTGGAAAAATATCTAGATCGCTGCATCCAGTCACTTCTTGCACAGACATTAAAAGAAATAGAAATCATTTTGGTAGATGATGAATCACCGGATAATTGCCCACAGATTTGTGACAGGTATGTAGCAAAGTATACTTATGTTAAAGTGGTGCATAAAAAAAATGATGGTCTTGGACAGGCTCGCAACAGCGGTATGGAAGTCGCCACAGGTGAATATATCGCATTTGTTGATAGTGATGATTTTATAGATGCAGACATGATGGAGAGACTTTACGATGAATGTAAGGAACACTCTTTAGATGTAATTTATTCTGAATTTAATGTGGATGAATATCCGGGTTTTCGTATAACTCTCAAACCAGAGCGGCTGTATACAGGCAGAGAAGAGATAGAACAGTTGCGTTTAGACATAGTAGGGGCAGAGCCAAATCATAGATCAAGTGTGAAGTTTCAATGTTCTGCCTGTAAAGGGTTGTATTCTATGAAATTACTTTCAGAACATCACTTGCAATTTCACTCTGAGCGGCAGTATATTTCAGAGGATATGCTGTTTAATTTAGATGTGCTTTACCATGCAATGCAGGTAAAGACTGTTCCTTGGCAGATGTATCATTATTGTTTAAACGGAGCATCGCTTTCACATACATATCGTCCAGATCGTTGGCCAAAGTTGCTTTATATGCTGGAGATACTTGATAAAAAGGGACAGCAGTTTAAGCATCAAGAAGAGTTTCGGTTACGTTTGGCAAGAACAGCGATTTTTTATACTCGTTCAGGTATAGGGCAAGAAATTAGAAGGACAGATATTTCATTTAAAGAGAAGTTAAGGCGGGTTACTGAAATCATGAAAGATACAACTATTTCTTCTTTAATAAAAGATTATCCGTTTTATAATCTTCCTTTAACATGGAAGATTTATGGATATTTGCTGAAATGTAAATGCAAATGGATAATGTTTATAGTAATGTATATAAATAATAAAAAAAGAAGAATGACGTCAATCAAGATTTGTTGAGGCGTAAAAGTATTAGTGATTTTTGAATATGCAATTAAGAATTATTACATTGTATCGAACCGAAAATTATGGGGCGTTTTACAAATGTTCGTTTTGTCGTTAATTAATCTATAACTTGTATCGTGATAAAAAGATAGATGGTTGTGTACACTTGGGTATAGAAAATACCAGTTGTCTATCTAGTAGCTACATTGTACATTGGCATGATGATGTGATTCGTAGAGAACATTTTAATAGTTAATAAATTATTTGTATCTAATATCCTTATGCTTAAATACTTGAAAAAGTGTCTAAGTAAAAAGTATACTCTAATTTTAGTATTAATATTTATTTTGCAAAATATTAAAGATGAATACTTTAGCGAATGGAAATATGTGTAAAAGACGGAAAGTCTTTTCTTTTAATTCAGAATTATATAAAGTAACTGGAGTTCAAAAGGTTTTAATGGATATTCACCATGCTGTAAAAGAAGATTATGACGCCATTATTGTGGGGACTGTATCCTATGGCATGGTTGATAAAAGTCATCAAATATTTGAAGATGAATATAAGCAATTTAAAAATCCTTTTATGTTTTATGATTCTATAGTTGTATTGCATGAAAGAAAATTTCTCTTATTATTTTGGATACTAAATCATATATTTTTTCAACATATCAAATTGGTATATGTGCATCATAATATATTTCATAATCATAAGTTGATGTCTATAATGCCTACTACGGTAGTATCTATATCAGATAAGTGTACGGAAAATTTGATGAATTATTTTAAAGTTCCTAAAAGACATATACATAAAATATCCAATTGCGTTAGGGAGTTATATCCACATTTTCATGATTGTCCACAAGTTGATTATATATCTATAATTTATCCCGCACGTATCAATAATATAAAAAGGCAAATAGAAGTATATAAACACTTGAAGGGAAAAGTTAAAGAGCAGATAAAAATTAAATTTGTAGGGACAGGACCTTGCTATGAGGAATTAAGAAAAATAATAGCAGGAGATAGTCAGTTTGAATGTTTGGGGTTTAGAAATGATGTACTTGATTTATTGCAAAAAAGCAATTATATGATGTTGTTTTCTACAACAGAAGGACTTCCTATCACTCTTATTGAGGCTTCAATGTGTGGTTGCCCTATAATTTGTAATGATGTCGGGGGAAATTTAGAAATAGCTCATGATGGTGAAAATGCTTTTATAGCTAATAGTTGGAATGAATTAGTTTGTGTGTTGAATAGCTTGCTAGATATTCCGAAAGATGATTATATGGCAATGTGTGCAAAAAGCCGAGAAATTTATCTTTCACGGTTTACATTTGATATGTTTAAACAAAAATATTTAGAACTGTTCTCAATTTTATAGTTTCATATTATGAGATACTTATTTCTGCTAATAATATTATATCTGTGTTTTAATTTTGTCACTTTGGGGCAGGAAGTGAATATTGAGTTTGAAAAAAAGCCATATTGGGTGGAAAACTTTGATAAGAAAGGAGGTCTTGATGATAAGTTATGGGGATCTAAAAAAGAAAAATCGGGAGGATTGGTATTTTATACTGGTGCTGACGAGAAGAACGTAAAAGTAAAAAAAGGGAAACTTATATTGACTATACGTAAAGATAGTGCTTCTGGTAAATATCTATATACATCTGGTAGAATTTTTACAAAACAATATTTTCGTTATGGTAAATTTGAAATAAAAGCAAAGTTGCCTGTTACTGCTGGTGTTTGGCCGGCTTTATGGTTTAAGGCAAATTCTGGACCAGCATGTGTCGGAGAAATTGATTTAGTGGAATATATAGGCTGCATGAAAGCGGAAAAGATGAATGTGAATGTACATCTTTGGGGGACTTTTGGAGGTAAGAAAAATAATCATAAACAGTATCCTAGAAGTGTTGCAGTTAACATCTCAAATTATCATATTTATACTTTGGAAATGCTAAGAGGAAAGTTAGTATTTAAAGTTGATGGTAAAGTTGTATATGAGGTAAAAAAGGGAGATATAGAATATTGGCCTTTTGACGAAACTTCTTATCGTCTTATGATAGCCTTGTCTTATGGTGGAACTTGGGCTGGTTCATGTGGATTGGCTGATAACTCTCTACCGCAATCTATAAAAGTAGATTATGTGAAATATTATAGATTAAAAGAAGAATGTAATGATTAAGCTGGCTCCTTTTGAATCATGTACAGGTTGTACAGCATGTATGAATAGCTGTTCTCACAATGCAATTGTTATGGCAGAAGATGCCGAAGGTTTTATCTTTCCACACATAAATGGTAACAAATGTGTGGAATGTGGACTTTGTATGAGAGTATGTCCAGTTTTAAATACACCAATAATTACAAATGCAACAAAGCCAAATGTTTTTGCTGTTTGGAGCTTGAAAGACAGGACTGTTAGTAGTTCTGGAGGAGCTTTTTCTGCATTTGCAAGGAATGTGTTGGAAGCTGATGGTGTGGTATTTGGTGCTACTCTTGGAACAAACTTATTATGCTATCATAGGGAGATTCATATGATAGAAGAGTTGGAAGTTCTACGAGGAAGTAAATATGTTCAAAGTGAGTTAAGAGATACTTTTTTTAAAGTGAAAGCCTATCTGAAAGAGGGTAAAAATGTCTTATTTACAGGTACACCATGTCAAGTAGACGGGTTATATAGGTATTTACGGAGAAACTATGATAATTTGCTAACATTAGATTTGGTATGTCATGGAGTACCATCTAACACATTGTTTCATTCATATCTTTTAAAACTTGAAGATTTAAAAAAAGTTAAGATATCTATGTTTGAATTTCGCCGTCGAAACGGTTGGGGCTTTGCATCAGCTATATCAGATAGAGGCAAGCTAGAGCCTATATATGATATTGAAAATCTATATATGTACGCTTTTGATAAAGCTGTTTTATTTAGAAAATCATGTTATGCTTGTCCGTATGCTAGGTTGCCTAGAGTAGGAGATTGTTCCATTGCGGATTTTTGGGGCATAGGTAGACATGGCAAATCCTTTAAACACAATGTGTTAAAAGGAGTTTCCCTAGTATTGGCTAATAATGCTAAAGGGATAAATGCCGTACAAAATTTGCAAGAATCTTTTGTGGAAGAACGAACATTAGATGAAGCCTTGGCAGAAAATTATAATATTATTCATCCCTCTCCCCTGCATCCCATGCGTGATAAAATCATCGCAGCATTTTTAGATTCTTCACGTTCATTGAAAAGCATAAATAAAGAGTTTGAGTTGATTGATAATAGCTTGAAAGAACGAGTGAAAGAATATGCCTCTCGATACCATATTTATGATTTGCTAAAAAATATCTACAATAAATATAAAGCTCTATGAAAGTAGCTATCCTATCTATGCAAGAAGTGAAGAATTATGGTTCATTCCTTCAGGCTTTTTCTTTGAAAAAAACTATTGAATCGCTGGGTAATACTTGCGAATTCATTAATATTATCCCAGGTGAACAATTGGGAAATTATAAGATAAGTAAATTTCATAAGATTAAACTCCTCATACAGCGTTTATGGGGGAGGGATTTTATTAGACGTTTGTCTTCTATTTATATTTTCCAAACTCGTTTTTCGAAAGAATTTTTGCCTTATTTGGGAGTGGAATCTGAAAGAAATATTAGGCATTATGACGTGATTGTAATTGGCAGTGATGAAGTCTTTAATTGTGCTCAAAAAACATGGTTTGGATTTTCACGTCAGTTATTTGGTGAAGGGCTGAATGCAGATAAGATAATAACGTATGCCGCTTCTTTTGGGGCAACTACAGTAGATAAACTTCAAGAACTGGGAATTAAGAAGATTGTTGGTCGTTTGTTGGGAAATATTAGTGTAATATCAGTGCGTGATGCTAATAGTTCTATTACAGTAAAAACACTGATAGGTAAAGTTCCCGTAATGCATTTAGATCCTGTATTGATATTTAATTATGATCTGTTTATGCCTTCAAACGTTACGCTAAAAAATTATATGATTGTATATACATACCCGGGACGTATTACAGATAAGCAGGAAATTCAATCAATAAAAGATTTCGCCAAATCCCATAGACTGAAACTAATATCTATCGGCCATTATTTCTCTTGGTGTGATGACGTGGTCATTCCTTCCCCTTTTGAAGTACTGGCATATTTCAAGAATGCGTCATATATTGTTACTGATACATTTCATGGTAGTGTATTTTCTATCAAATATAATAAGGCTTTTTGCACAATCATACGAAATATGAACAATCAAAAATTAAGCTATCTGTTGAAACAATTTCACTTGGAGTCTAGAATAATCAATGATATTGATAAATTGGATAGTATATTAACAACTCCTATTGATTATAAAGAAATAAATGAGTATATAGCCAAAGAAACTCGATGTTCTATTGAGTACTTGAAGACAAATATCTGTAAATAGATTAGCGATGTTCTCTATTTTGGTAAAAAAAATAATTATTACAGACGGCAATTCTTTTAATGACCTTTTGGAAGATAAGGGTAAAGTTTATACTTTTTTAAATCCGGTTTCCTATCTCACTGCTTTAGAGAACAAAGAACTGTTCGCTAGTTTTGATGGTATTTTTGCCGATGGTTCCATCTTAGTGGCTGCCATAAGATTATTATATGGAATAACAGTGAAAAGGCGAAGCTTTGATATGACTTCTATGGCACCGGAATTATTCCGTTTTGCCGAAAATAATGGAAAGATGTTATACATTGTTGCGTCAAAACAAGAACAGGTAGAAAAAGCTGTTGAAATATTTAAGGAACGGTATCCAAAGTTGAAGTTTATGGGTTGTCGTAATGGGTATTTTGTTTCGGAACAAGAAATGGATGCGGAAGCGAAACATATTACACAAGTTAATCCTGATTTTCTTATTGTAGGAATGGGGGCGTTGATGCAAGAACGTTTTTTGCTAAAGGTGCGTAATGCCGGATTCCAGGGTATTGGTTTTACCTGTGGTGGTTTTATTCACCAAACTGCTAATAATGAGATTGAATACTACCCTCTATGGATAGATCGTATGAATCTGCGTTTTGTCTATCGTATGTATAAAGAGAAGCATACCCGTAAACGTTATGTACAAGCTGCCTTACTTTTTCCTGCACGCTTTTTGTGGGAGAAACTAATCTTTTCATGGTACAAAGATAGCAAACCCTTATAATTTCGCAATGCATAATTCTTTTTTAGCTTTTCTATGTTTATGTTTCTGTACTGTATTGAAGGGACAGGCATTATATGGTACTAGTGGACTATTGCATATGCCTACTGCTGATATGCAGAAGGACAAAACTGTTATGCTGGGCGGTAATGTGCTGGATAAGCATCCGCTTTCTACTTATTGGAATAATAAAAATTACACCTACACATATAATTACTATATAAATGTGACTATTTTTCCTTGGCTGGAAGTAGCATATACCTGTACCTTGGTAAAGGGAGTTAAAGGTAATTATTGGCCTGAACAGACTTGGGGAAAATTTCGTAATCAGGACCGTAATTTTTCAGGAAGGCTCCGTTTATGGAAGGAAGGCTGGTGGAAAGAATGGACTCCTCAACTTGTATTGGGAGCCAATGATCCCGGAAGTTTTGATAATAATGGTGGTGGTAATATCAATTTTAATCAAGAAGCTGGTACTCATAATTATTTCAATCGTTTTTTTCTGGCTGCAACGAAACATTTGTTTTTTCAGAATGTGGGGGAATTAGGGCTTCATATGGCTTATATTTATAGCAGGGCTACTGGCTTGAATTATGAAGGACCTGCATTAGGTGTTAATTTTCGGTGTTGTTTGCCTGATACTTCTTTGGGAAATAAGATATTGAATGGACTGAATTTGATGGCGGAATATGATGCACGAACCATTAATATAGGTTTTAACTATGCTGTTTGGAAAGATCGTTTTAATCTGATAGCAGAATTGAATGATGGTAAATATCTGAGTGCGGGACTTTATTTCAAAATCTGTTTGAAGTAAACAGGTATGAGAGTTGATAATGATAGCCACATATATGATCATAATTTTTTAAATCATACTACTATGACTATGAAAGACAAATTAGCATCCTACAACCACTTGATCGAGACCTTTGTGATTGTCACCGAGACCTTTCTTTGCGGTCTGCTATTCCTGCTTTTCAGCAAGCTGTCCAATGAGATGCAGTGGGATAGCCTGCAGGTTGGTGGAACCACCGTTCTGCAAGTCATGCTTACACTGATGTTATGTTACGCCCTTTGCGCCATCCATTCAGGAGTAGTGCTTCACCGGAGGAAAGTGCATTCCCTTCAGATATGGAAACGTGTGTTCGAGAATATGTTCCTGTTTGTCCTCCTGGGCGGTCTGGTCCTTTCTGTAGGAAAGTATGCGGATATAGCCTCCCTGTTCATGCTGGAGTACCTTTTCCTCCTGTTTCTGTGTCTTGTTTCGTTCCGTTTCACTCTTCGTCTTCTCATCAGGCTTTACCGTATGAGCAAGAAACATACGCGTTTTGTAGTACTGGTAGGAAGTACGGACAACAACCTGGAAATCTACCATGAGATGTCGGGCAGTGAAGATACAGGTTATTCGGTCGTGGGCTATTTTGACGGTCAGGCGAATCCTGCTTTCCCGGTAGAATGTCCGTATTTGGGCCAGCCGGCGCAGGTACAGGAATATCTGGAGAAACATGATTATGTACATTACCTGTTCTGCTGCCTGCCCTCAAAAGACAGAGAGGTCATCGTTTCTCTGATTGATTACTGCGAGAACCATCTGGTACATTTCTTCAGTGTGCCCAATGTGCGCAATTATCTCCACCACCGTATGTCGTTCAACATCATGGGGAACGTCCCTTACCTGGGCCTTCGCCCCGATCCCTTAAGTTGGCCGGGGAACCGCCTGCTGAAAAGAACCTTTGACATAGTAGTCTCATCGGTGTTCCTTTGTACGTTTTTTCCGGTTATTCTGATTGTGGTGGCGATAGTGACCGGATTGACCATGCCCGGCCCGCTGTTCTTCCGCCAGAAACGGAACGGGCTGAACGGCAGGGAGTTTTATTGTTACAAGTTCCGCAGTATGAAAGTAAATGCAGATGCCGACAGGATACAGGCCACGGAGCATGATCCCCGCAAGACGCGCTGGGGCAATATAATGCGTAAGACGAATATAGATGAGCTGCCCCAGTTTATCAATGTGCTGTTGGGGGATATGAGTATCGTGGGGCCTCGTCCTCACATGCTTCTCCATACGCAGGAATATTCAAGGCTGATCAATAAATATATGGTGCGGCATTTTGTGAAACCGGGTATAACGGGATGGAGCCAGGTTACGGGTTTCCGTGGGGAAACGAAGGAACTAAAAGACATGGAGGGCCGTATCCGTGGTGATATCTGGTATTTGGAGCACTGGAGCTTCGGTCTGGACCTTTACATCATGTACAGGACGGTGGCGAATGTCTTCCGTGGCGAGAAGAATGCCTATTAGTAAAACGGGCTGTTCTTAACGATCCTTCTCGATGAGGGTCCTTAGTAATTTAGCAGTTAAAAAACTTTGTTTTTGCAGCCTGTTATTTCCGTCTGCCGGCCGGAAATGGAACATAGCCGGCACTAATGTTAGATCAGAACCCTTGTCCTTTGTGAAAAGTGCAGGGGGAGCTCCGGGAACGAGAGCGCTTGTTCCCGGAGCTTTAATAATAAAGAAGATTATCCGATCAGGATTTATTCAGCTTTAAAAATAAACGCGGATTATACAATAACCCGTAACAGGAAGGATTTTTATCTATATGATAGTCTGTTTCGGTGTGTCGGTACCGGCCGGATGATCTTAGTAAAAAATTCCCTCTGCCAGTAGTATCACTCTCTACTTGAGAGCAGAAACGAACACTGGCAAAAGGAAACCTTGGAAAAAGAAATTACCTTTCCAAATATCCGAACACCCCTTCCGCGTCAAAACACGGACAAGCCTTCGGGATGCTTCCGCTCATATCCCTATGTCCCCTTATCCGGGCACCGGGAAAAAGCTTTGCCAGACGCATCAGCAACAAGGTAAGCTGTTCTGTCTGCTCTGCGGTCCGGGTGTCTGCCGGATGTCCGTCCGCATCCAGACCGCCCTCGTAGCAGATGCCGATGCTGCAACGGTTCCAGGGACGGCAGTGTGCCCCCACTTCCAGCAGTTTGCGGTGCTGGGTGATGGTGCCGTCGCGACGGATATAGAAGTGGTAACCTACAGTCCGGAAACCACGGGTCTTATGGTCACGAAGTAATTGCTCGGCAGTATAGTCTTTGTCACAACGTGTGGCGCTACAGTGGAGGATGAGGTATCGCACTGATTCGCGTCCTTGCATCAGCGGTCCGTCCTCTACGGTGAGGAGTTGGCGTTCGTTTTTCATTTCTTCCTCACCGATTATCATTGGGAATGTTTCTTGTATCATAATAAATTGAGAATTGGAAAATGTTGTGTTTGTTCTTTAGATGAGGGATGCGCAACTGGTAATGCCCAAAGCGGTGAGTGCCGCGATGGCTGCCTGGATAACTGCCCGGAGGATTTGTGTCCAGGTGATTTTCTTGGATTCGTGGTTGGATTCATTCATGGAAATATCTGTTTTTTGTCAGTTTAAAATGCGAATGGAACAAAAGGAGGTTACGGAACTGGCGGACGGACACGGGGGAGTGAAAGAAGAGTCCGTGTCGCCCGTGTTCCATAATCACATCATGCTATCTCTGTGGAGCGGAACAAGCCGGTCAGCTATTTTCGTCTGCCGGTTCGCCGGAGGCGGCTGGAATGCGGGAGGCGTCAGCGTCGTCAGCGGCAATGCCGACGGCAGAAGAATTGCCCGTCAGGTCTACCGTAGTCTTTCCGGCCTTCAATGCCTTCACTACTTCGGCGGCTGCCTTGCGCGTGGGAACCAGTTGGAATTCGGCATCTTGGCGCAGGTTGTTGAAACGGACGCCCGGAGCCCACAGTACGTTCACCTCGGTGATGTTCTCCACAGTGAACTCTGCCATCGAATGGGCGCCGAGGCTTCGGATACTGTTCGAAAATACGCCCAGATCGCCCATCTGTATCTGCTGTCCGTTCAACAACTGCTCGCGCAGGCAGTCCACGGCAAGAATAAGGATGGCTTGGATATCGGCGCGCGAGTATACACATCCGTGGCTGGCAATGTGGTAACAGAACTTGTCCAGTGTCATTACTTGTGAGTACTGGGCGTTGGCATACGCCTTCTTGGCCGCGTCTTTGTCGGTGGGGTTACCACGCATGCAGGTGCTGTAGTTGATCATGATAAATAGGGTTTTAAGAGATGAAAAATAAAAAATGAATTTCGTCAGTGAAGAGGGAGAATACTTTACTTTTCTTGCGGATTGCACGTAGGTAACGTGTAAGGCTGAAGGTTAGTAACGTATGGGGTTACATGTTAGTAACATGCTAGGCCGAAGGTTAGTAACGTATCGGCTCCCTCATTGTTGACATTGCAAAGATAGGTACTGTGAAATGCGTGCTGACGCTTTATGACACCTTGTGGCACTTTATGGCTTTCATCCTGTTCCAAAGAGCTTGCAGGGCTATCCGGGGCTGCCCAGATGCCGGTTGATCAGTGTCACTTGGCGGCTCGTGAAGACTTTTTGCGAGGTATGGTAACCCGTTGCGGATAACTCTTCCATCAAAGGGGGACAGCCGTTTATCCACCTCATCAGATGCCGGGTGGCTATCCGGGGATTTGAACCGGGAAAATAGAGCAGAGCCAGGCTACCTTTTGTCATGGATGGGAAATAAAGGAAATCTTTCATATTTATACATTTTAAATTCAGGAATCTTGCAAACTTGCAGAACTTGCACTCTCTCTCACACCCACACACGTACGTGTGTGCATGCGCGCGTTGAATTCGTATTCGCCACGCCCCACTTTGACCAGCTGTCCGCGTTCGGTCATACGTTTCAGCAGCGAGTCCACCGAGCCTGCCGGAACTCCTACCTGTTCTCCTTTGTCGATGGCTTCGTTGCGGGTGAAGCGCAGGGGAAGGCAGTCGAACAGGGTTTCGGGAGTCATGTTCGCCGATGGTGCGGTGGGGGTTCCTGCGGGCAGGAGCGAGAGAATGTGGCATGCATGGCGGTACAGAGGTTCCACCAGGGCCAGCACGGCATAAAAGTCGTCGGTGCGGATGGAGAGGTTGAATTGCGGTACGATTCCGTCTGCTATGTTTTCTTGTGGAATATGGGCCGACGGGGTCAGTCCGGGACAGTTCAGCAGGGTACGCACGATATTTTCCTGTGGTTCACCGCTCCTTTCGCCTCCCGGCAGCAGGGATTCCAGAGAGCGCAGCAGGGCGATAATGCTTATGATGCGGAAGATATTGATGGCAATACGGGTTACGGCGCTTTTCATCTGGTTGCCGTGAATGGCGGAGGCTCGTCCGAATACGCGGGCAAAGTGGAAGTTGAATATCTCTTTTTGCTCGTGGGTGAGCTTCATGTTGATGTTGCTCACCGAAGCGGTGATGGCGTCCAGCACTTCTTTCCATTGTGCCCCCCATTCCAGGAAACGGGAGTCATAGTCTGTATCCGCTTCGTTGAACTGGTCTTCCCATTCTTCAATGGCAGGCATATAGTAGAACAGCTGGCGAGAGAACAATCCGTTTTCGGCCGATGGGATAAGGGGCTTGATTTGTGCAGGCGTGCCGCTGAGAAGTACGCAGAGGAACGTGACGTTACATTCGCGGTATTCGTGATTGGTGCACCGGTTGTAGGCCAGCCGGTCATGGTCGAAACATTTCCGGAGGAGGTCGCTCCAGTGTCCGTGGTCGCCTCCAATGGCGGTGCTCACGGTGTCGGCCTCGGTTTCGCATATCAGTCCTACGCCTCCGGAGTCCATCAGGTTTTCCTGTATGCCTGTACCGGTATTGTCGCCGGCTATGAGGAGCATTTTCAGCTGGGGCTGTTCGGGTTCGGGGGTATTTGCCTTTTCCTTCCCCAAAGTGTCCCATTTGGTCTTTTCCATGCGGTAGGTCTTTATTTTTTCCCGGTAGGTGTCCAGCAGCGCGTTGTGTATGGGTTCTGCCAAACGGCGTACCCAGGTCAGCGCACCTTTGCCGGAAGCGGGAGGCGCGGTGACGAACACTTGCAGACAGGGATACTTGTGCTTTCGTCCGTACACAAAACTTACCAGTTTGTTGAGAGTGCTTCCCAGCACGGTTGCCGCACCCAGCAGCAGGATATCCCGTTGGGCGGGAGAGTTACCGCAGTCTATGATTCCTTGCAGGAAGGCGGGCCAGCGGTAGTCGGGGAAAGAGGGAAGTCGGGCAGGGAGGATGGTCTTGGACACGCCGTCGGACAGGGGGGAGGCTGGGTCCGTGAAAACGGCATCGGGCGGAGTCCCGTCGGAAGCATCCGGATGGGCATTATAGGATGCGCGCGCACGTGTGTGGGTGTGGAGAGACTGCAAGTTCTGCAAGTTTGCAAGTTTCGGGTCCATTTTCACCCCGGCCACCTCTGCCAGATGGAAGACGGTTCCCAGGGAATTTCTGCCTGTTCCTTTGGTCAGGGCATGTCCGTACAGTTTGTCTGCTTCATCGTGGTGGTACTTTTCGGATATGCGGCAGATGCGGTGGAACCGGGTGCGTCCTTCTTCTCCGCAACTGTTGGCTATGGCAAAGGCCAGCGGCATATATTCCTGATAGGTGGGGGCCACATTGACTCCCGCTTGTTCGATGGCTGTTACCAGCTGTTCCAAGATAGAAATAGAATCGTTCATTTTTTAATATTTATGGTTATTGATTTTCGCTTCTCCGTCGTGCGACAGAAAACAGGCTCTGGACAAGTCGGCATTGGCCCTGTCCACTTTCAGCTCGTATTTCCATTCCAGATACTCCCATGCGGTGTGCAGGGCATTGTCGAAGGATTCTTCCACGCTCAGGAAAGGGTTTATGCGGTAAGGGATAAACAGTTTTACTCCCTGGTTTCCGGGGCTGACAAAGGAAAGTACGGGGTGCAGCACTTCATCGGCAAAGAGGCGGTCGCGCCACATTGCCGCTTCTTCGGTGGAAGCCAGTTCGTCAATATCTATGACAAAGAGGCCCGAAGGAACTTGCATGCATTGCTCTTTGCAGTAAGAGAAGATACCTGCCGGAGTGACATACGGTAAAAGGGTCTGTTTATTCTTTCGGAACACTTGCTTGTCTCCGAGTCCGGCTCTGACTTTACGCGTCAGTTCTTCCAGTTGCGGATTGGTGCTGATGTAGGTATGAAGCCCTGCCACACTGCATATACATGTGGGTATTTTATTGGTGACGGGTGCATTGAAAAATGACATGATGTATTCTTTCATAAAAGAAATTGATTTTGATTTATCTGCACAAATATACGGGTAGGGAATGACGTATGGAAATCGGTTCATAACCGTTTACTATCTGTTTACTATTGGTGCATGCTATTGATTATATATTGATAAAATATGGATTTTGATTAACGATCTGTTGATAATAATTAAAGAATAGAGAAAAGAAATAGTATATGAATGAAAAACCTGATATGATGATAAATATTTATGGCGGAAACAATCTGATTGCCCCTGTGGCGTCTTCCGCCATTCAGAACTTTTATGGCGACCGGGGTGATGAGGCCGCCGACCAACCGGAAGATTCTGAGAAAACGGAGAGTACAGAAAGTGTGACGGATGAGAAGCCGGCACAGGAGCCGGCGGAACTGTCGGATGATGAATTTTACGTATCGGTCTATATACCCGATATAAAGGTGATGAGGGCTTACAAGATACTTTGGGGAGAGTGTACCACGGCACGCGAACTGGCGGTGGTGGTAGGAAAGATGCTGGCCGATGAGAACTGTAGGAATGTAGACAAACACACGGTGGTGAAAGCGGCTTTCATCAAGTCGTTGCTACCTTTTGCCAAACGGCTTGTGTCGGGCGGTACGATAGCCAATATACGGGCGCAGATTAATAATATGCTGGCTAGTAAATAATTTTTTCAGTTATCCTCTTACTCCATTGGCACGTTAGCAAATCGGCAAATTATTTATGTTGCGGGATTATCAGATAGAGATGAAAACACGTCTGATGGAAGCGTGGAAAGCTCACCGGAGTGTGATGGTGCAGATGCCTACCGGTACGGGCAAGACACATTTGCTGGCATCTGTGGTCAGTGAGTTCGTGTCTTCTGCCGGCAGCGGGGTATGGCTTATTGCCCATCGTAGGGAACTGGTGGCGCAAATGGAGGAAACGCTGGCTAAATATGGTATCCGGAGGGAGGATACTCCGGTCAGGGTGATGGCTGTCCAATGGCTGTCCCGGCACTGGAATGAGGCGGGTGATGCTCCGGGACTGATTGTGATAGACGAGGCTCATCATGCCTTGGCCGCTTCTTACACGGAGATGTGGAAGCGTTATCCTGCCGCAAAGAAACTGGGTGTGACTGCCACACCTTGCCGCCTGAACCGTAGGGGGTTCACGGAACTGTTCGAGGTACTGGTTACTTCGTGGAGTATTGCCGAGTTTATTGAAAAAGGCGTGTTGTCTGTGTTCGATTATGTATCCATCCGTCCCGGCAGCGAGGAGCAGCGGCTCATTGACGGTCTGGAGAAACGGGGGGCCGATGGGGATTATCAGGTGAAAGAGATGGATGCGGTACTGAACAGGCGTCCCGGTATCGAGCGCCTGTACCGCAGTGTCAGGCAGTTTGCTTCCGGCAAGAAGGGGATGGTGTATGCCATCAGCATTGAACATGCCCGGCGGATAGCGGAGTATTACAGCAGGCGGGGAGTGAATGCGGTGGCTGTGGACAGCAAGACTCCTGCTATGGAGCGTAAGCGGATGGTGGAGGAGTTCAGACATGGAAAAATCGAGGTGCTGGTGAATGTGGATGTATTCAGCGAGGGGTTCGACTGTCCCGATGTGGAGTTTGTACAACTGGCCCGTCCTACTTTGTCACTGGCTAAATATTTGCAGCAGGTAGGGCGCGGATTGCGGAGATCGGAGGGCAAGGAGGCGTGTATGCTGATAGACAATGTGGGGCTGTACCGCATTTTCGGGCTTCCTACACAGCGATGGAACTGGGATGCTATGTTCCGGGGACGGATGGCGGGAAAGGGGAGTTTGCCCGGACGGATGAACTGTGATGCTTCCGTTACCGCTTTTCCGGTGGTGGAAAGGCCGGCTGAAGCCGGTGGGGACTTGGTGGTGGTTATGGAGCACGGGCGTTTGCTTTCTTCCATCAGAGAGCAGGCTTTGCCGGATGAGAAGGAGCAGTCACCGTCATGCAGGCTGAGGGCATTTGTAGATAAGGAAACAGGTCTTTGGGGATTGGAAAAGGGAGATGAGATGTTGCCGGACGCTTCGTTTAAAGAGGTTTTGAGTATCAAAGGACGTTTTGCCGTGGGGAGGCTTCGGAACGGGTGTGTCCGGGTACTGGATGATACGGGGGCTTTGGTGGCCGAACCGGGGCATTGCCGTGAGGTGAGGTTTCTGAAAGATGATTTGTTGCAAGTCCGTCATGCCGGGAATTCGGTGTCTTATGTGGATTTACGGAACGGCCGGTGTTATTCTGTCCGCCCGCGTGTCCTCAGATACGGGAGCATAGAATTGTTACAGGCGAACCGTACTTATTACAGCAGGACAAGGCAGGTGTATGCCAATACATGCGGGTTGCCTTCTTCGTCCATCGTGTGGATGGGGTTTTATGTGAAGATGTACGATGGCAGAGTGCCTTCCCGATGCCGCCGCATGGAAGATGGAGGCTTTTGTTGTGAACCGCAGGTTTGTCTGTTGGAGGGGGATGAGGAGCGTGCTTATTACCTGAGCGGACGGTTGCCGGATCAAAGTATTGTGGTGATGGATGAGGAGGGACGGTATTACCATGTGGAGAAAGGGCATGGAAAGCGTTATGTGGCCTGTAACCGTCCGTCGGACCGGAGTGAGGATTTTGATGAGGCGGTGGCATTGCTCCGAAGACAGGCGGACGAGCGTGTGGAGAAACGCTTGCGTGAGGAGAAGTGCGAGTATGAACGGAAACGGCAGCGTATAATCAGCAGGAGTGTGGAGGCCGTACCTTTTCAAATAGGAGTGAAATGGGGGCTGAGGACAGCGGAGCGGATTTTGATTCCACCTGTCTATCGGAGGATATTGCATCCGGTGGGTGGTTATTGCGCCTATCAGGACAGTTCCTGCCAGTGGGGGGTACTGGCTGTAGATGGAAGGATCATTATCCGGGCCCGGTATATGGAAGTGGAGATAGACAGGGATGGAACGGCGCGTCTTACTTTGGTTCCGGGGAAGATGGAAACGGTGAAGCTGACGGACTGATAGGATAAAAAGCAGGGGATAACTTTTTGTCAAACCGATATTTGGCGATGGAATACATATCATTATGAAAAGTTTTGTAACTTTGCATCCGATTTTTAAAAAGGAGATATTGATATGGAATTACCTGATGACCCGATGATGCTTTTCAGCATGGTGAATATGAAACTTCGTGACTGCTATCATTCGCTGGACGAGCTTTGTGATGATATGAATGTAGACAAGGAGCTGTTGGTGAAAAAACTGAAGGCGGCCGGATTTGAGTATAGTAAGGAAAACAACAAGTTTTGGTAGATAGAGGGATCAGCCCGTTCCGGAAGAATGTGTGGAACGGGCTGATTTTTTTATTGAGGTACCTATTGATTATTTTTGTATAAGTCCTGTTTCCGGTATTGCAACAGGGATGTTCCGGTATGTCGCTTGAAGAAACGTCTTAAGGTGGCAAGATTGGCAAACCGGGTTCTTTGAACGATTTCCTGTATGCTGATGGATGGATTCTCCAATAGTGCGTAAATCTCTTGCAGGGTATAATGTATAATCCATTCTTTGGGGGATTTTCCGCTTACCAGGGTCAAGGCTTCAGTCAGGTATTTGGAGGAAACATGCAACTTTTCGGCATAGAACGCCACTTCTTTGTTTTCTTTGTAATGCTTTAACAGCAAATCCAGAAAAAAGTATCCGATTTCTTCTTTATGCAAGGTGGTGACTTTATGTTCTTTTACCGTGCTGTAATAGTCTGCATAAAGTTCCAGAAAAGGTAATTTCAGCAGATTGGTAATAGATTCTTTTGTAAATAAATAAGTTGGCGAAGTGGCTCTGTTGTATAATAACCGGAAATAGATGGAGAACTGTTCCGCTTTCTCTTGGGATAGCGAATAGACGCAGTGGGTCTGGGTGTAGGTATGAAAACCGGTCGGAAAACGTTTGATACTTCCATTGATCACGTCATAAAAAAGGACATTTGAAAAAGTACAATAGTCGATGGTGAAAGTCGGGCTGGATTTTATAAATGAAACCAGGAATCCCGGCATGAAAATAAGAATGTCGTTTGCGCAAATAACATATTTCCGGAGGCCAACCTGGATCTCGGCATTTCCTTCGGTACATATACCCAAAACTCCTGCCGGCATATAAGAGGGGTATTTGCTGAAAGGCACTGTGTGCGCATCCATATAAATACTGAAATCTTGGTCGGACAGTCCTTCTTTGGTATCCTGTGGTTTTGGGTTATTATATAACATACTTTGTATCAAATCTAGCTTCACAAAATTAGAATTTAATGATACATTCCACCGGGAGTAGTGGACATAAGGGAAAATAAAACGGAAAAAAACTACGTGTATTTGATTTTTTTAATATACTGATAGGAAAACAATTTGAGCTTTCCGTAAGTTGTAGGAGAACACGGAAAATTATTCTTTTTTACAGAAAGAAGGGTGAATTCAAAAAGACCGTTTGATTGGTTTTTGAATTCACCCTTTATGAATGGATCGGAGTTATTTTTGCGCCAGTAATTTGGCTATGGCACGGTCGGGTTTCCCGGTTTCTGTCAGGGGAAGTTTGAATACCGGAACAAAACGTTTGGGACGCCAGTAGGGAGGTAATTGATGTGTGCAGGTCTGTTCTATGTCGTCGGGCAGTTGTCCTTCGGCAAGCAGTACAATGATTTCTCCGAATTTTTCGTCGGGGGCGGAGGTGATCAGGAAAGGAACGGACAGGTGTTCTTTCAATGCGGCCTCTACTTGTTCTATCTGCACTTTTACTCCTCCTGTATTGATCGTGTTGTCTTTTCTGCCTAGAATGCGGAATTGGTTCTGTCCGTTTATCTCGGCTATGTCATTGGTCACCAGTTCTTTTTCGCAAATTTCGGGAGCGTATATCACCAAGGTGTTTTCTTTACTCAGACGGATCTGTATGCTCTCGAAAGGGGTGTACCAGTCTGAAGCTTCAGGACCGTTCAGTCTGCGTAGGGCAATGTGTGACAAGGTTTCGGTCATGCCGTAGGTAGACCATACGGCATGGGGGAAATCTTTTAACGCAGCGTTCAGTTGGGAGTCGATAGGACCGCCTCCGATAATGAGGTGTCTGATTTGTTGCAATATCGCTTTCTCTTCGGGAACTTGCAGTGAGTTATAGACTTGCATGGGGATCATGGCGGCAAAGACGGGTGCTTTTGTCAGGTCTTTTAAAGGATGTCCGGAGGGGGTGACAGGCAGCAAGTCCAGTCCCGCTACCAAGGCACGTATTACCACCATTTTTCCGGCAATGTATTGCAAGGGCATACAAAGCAGGGCGGAATCTTCTTTTTGCAGTCCGAGGAAGGAACAGGTGAGGCAGGCGCTTTCCATCATGCGTTCTTTTTCTACATACAGTTCCTTGGGTTTGCCGGTGGAGCCTGAAGTATGTACCGGCAGGGTGTCTGCCGGGTCAAACCATTCGGAAAGAAAGGAGAGAAGTTCCTGCCGGAAGCTTCGGTTGTCGGCAGGGATATTCATTCTTACCATTTCAATTTCCCAGTTGGAGTAGGGGATGCTTTCTATCAGAATGGTCTGTTTGTTTCTATTGGTGCAGAATTTTGTCATTGTTTCAGCCAGTTTAGTAAGTCGGGTTCTTGTTCTTCGGGGTGGAACCAAAGGCAGTCCCCTTCGATGTGAAGCGGATAGTCTATATTGTCGGTAAACAGCAAGCCGGTACCTAGTCCTTGGGGGAGGGCGGGCTGCAAGGTGGCACACCATTGTGCGATGGCATTCAGTCCGATATTGGACTCCAGAGCGGAAGTGACCCATGAGCCGATGCCTCTTTCAGCCGCCAGTTCCATCCATTCTTCGGAGCCGCTGATTCCTCCGTGCAGAGAAGGTTTCAGGATAATGTACTGAGGACGGATGGTTTCCAGCAATTCTATTTTCCGGTCGCGCCGGTTGATGCCTATCAGCTCTTCATCCAGTGCAATGGGAAAGGGGGTGGCGGCACAGAGCCGGGCCATTTCATTCCATTGCCCCGCACGGATGGGCTGTTCGATGGAATGGAGCTGGAATTCGGAAAGACGATGTAACTTTTCGAGGGCATCGGCAGGAGAGAAAGCACCGTTGGCATCTACACGCAGTTCGATTTGGGCTGGGGTGAAATGCCGGCGGATGTGCGCCAGCAGCTCCAGTTCCTTTTCAAAGTCGATGGCGCCTATTTTGAGTTTGATGCAGCGGAAGCCTTGCTGCATCTTTTCCCCGATGCGCCGGTACATCTCGTCAAAGTTTCCCATCCAGATGAGTCCGTTGATGGGGATGCCCTCTTTGCCTTTGCTGAACGGGGTGTGCCAGAATTGCAGGCTGCGTGCCCGGAAATGCAGCAGGGCGGTTTCCATTCCGAACAGGATGGACGGATAGGGAAGCAAGGCTTCCCGGTCTATTTCCCCGTTCTTTTCCAGGTTCTTGCAGGCAGTGGCCAACACCTCGTCGTATGAGGGGATATCGTCACAACTCAGGGCAGGGAGAGGGGCGCATTCACCCACGCCATAGTGGCGGCTGCCGGTGTCGGTGAGGAGGATGTACCATACATCCCGGGTAGTATATACTCCTCTGGAAGTACCGGCAGGTTGCTTGAAGTGTAATTGTTTTTTTATAATTTGGGTTTGGAACATTTTTTTTTATGTGTAGTTGGTTTGGTATATTTATCCCTGACAATCTCAAAGGCGCGTTGGACCCATGTGTATATGCTCGTGTCGGGAATATCACCATCAAAATTAAGTTGAAGCCAATGTTTCAGACTTTGGTTGATGGGATTGCCGACTGAAACATGTCTCTCTTTTATATACTCAATTTCGTCCGAAGTAGATTTGACATTGACAAAAGTGAAATTGTCAATGTCTATAAAACAGAACATGTGTCCATAAACATAAAAGGCAAGGATGGAATCATATCTTGCAGCAAATTTGCCAAATGGCATCTTTTCGGAAACGTCACCTAACGAAAGACAATATTTTCTGAATTCTTCAATGTCCATGCTTTGAATTTGTAGTTTGTTTATGGGAACTTCGGATAATCCTGGAACCGTGGCTTGCGTTTTTCCAAAAATGCCTTCCCTCCTTCCTGCGCTTCCTCTGTCATGTAATACAGCATGGTGGCATCTCCGGCAAGTTCTTGTATGCCGGCTTGTCCGTCCAGTTCGGCATTCAGTCCGGCTTTGATCATACGAAGAGCGAGCGGGCTGTGCTCCATCATCTTTTCTGCCCATGCCACGGTTTCGTCTTCCAGGCGGTCGAAAGGAACGACTGTATTGACTAATCCCATTTCCAGTGCTTCCTGTGCGGAGTATTGACGGCAAAGGAACCATATTTCACGGGCTTTCTTCTGCCCTACGATGCGTGCCAGATAGGAAGAGCCGAATCCGGCGTCGAAGCTGCCTACCTTGGGACCTGTCTGTCCGAAAATGGCATTCTCTGAGGCAATGGTCAGATCGCATACCACATGCAGCACATGACCGCCGCCGATGGCGTAACCGTTTACCATGGCGATGACCGGTTTAGGCAGTGACCGGATTTGCTTTTGTACGTCCAGCACATTCAGACGGGGAACTCCATCTGTGCCGATATAGCCGCCATGCCCCTTTACGTGCATATCTCCCCCGCTGCAGAAGGCTTTGTCGCCTGCTCCGGTCAGAACCACTACATTGATATCCTGGCACTCGCGGCAGTAATACAGGGCGTCGCTGATTTCCGAAGTGGTGGTGGGGGTGAACGCGTTGCGGTAACGCGGACGGTTGATGGTGATTTTCGCTATTCCGTTGTAAAAGTCAAACAGAATATCCTGATATTCTTTGATGGTTTTCCATTCTCTTGTTTCCATTATTCATTTTTATTTTTAAGTCCGTGATAATATTCTCTTAACAGGGTGGTGTCTTTTTCCTTGTCGGTAAACACCTCCAGCAGCATGGGTTGCATCCGTGTCTCGGGTGAGGTGAATGGCTGCATCGCTTCTTCCAGCTCTTCTTCTCCGGTCACTTTCATGTAAATAAAGCCGCGTTCTTCCGCCCAGCCTTTGGCGGTGGTGTAATGCTCGGCTGTGATAAACTCCCTGGAACGGCTTGATTTGTCCATTCCAGGCAGGGTATGGAATATTTCTCCTCCTTCGTTATTCAGTAACAGGATGCGGATGTTGGCACCGTAATTTTGATTCCACAGTGCGTTCATGTCATAGAAGAAGCTCAAGTCGCCTATGATGATGAAATTCAGCTTGCTGGAAGCGGCGGCATAACCGATGGCGGTGGACAGGGAGCCTTCTATGCCGTTCACTCCCCGGTTGCAACAGATTTCCACCTGGGGAGGAACTGTAAATAACTGTGCATAGCGCACGGTGGAGCTGTTTGCCAGATGCAGGGCACAGGGTTCGGGCAGTGCCCGGATGAGTTTTCCGATAACGGAGATTTCGGAATAAGCAAGGTCCGGCATCGGAATGGTTTTGCAATAGTTTTCCCACATCAGCGGATAATGGGTAGGTTTGTTGTCCAGCAGGAAAGCTATTTTTTCCAAGAACTCAAACGGATCCATCTCGATGACGGTGGTCAGGCAACCGTATAAATCGGCTATCTTCCCGTCGGCGGCAACATGCCAGTGTTCGCGCGGGGGATGATTGCGCAGGTATTTCTTCAATTGTTTGGATACGATGTGTCCGCCGTAGGTAATCAGTATTTCGGGGGCCATGTCTTCCTGGCGTTCCGGTGTCATGGAATAAACGGCGGCGTCGAAATTCTTGATAGGAATGCCGGGGATGGTCTGGTTGCCTAGATGTTCCGTCAGCCAGGCGAAATGTTTATAAAGCGGTTTCACATATTTTTTCTCGAACAGGTAAATCAGATTCATCTGGCCTACCACAACCATGCGCTTGTTGTACTTGTTCAGCCGTTCGATCAGTTCCTTATAGTCACGGTCGTACACGCTCAGTCCCTGATAACGGGTGATGACACGTACTTCGGGAAGTGTTTTGGCGGTGAAGCGGTAAATGGGTTCGGAAATGGGTACATTGATATGTACAGGCCCTTTGCCGTGGTGGGTGGTTTCCAGTATGGCTTCGTTGATAAGGCGGTTGCAAAACCATTCGTCTTCCTCAGTATGTACTTCGGGCAGGTTGACAGACATCTTGACTAACGTTCCGAACACATGGGGCTGGGGCAGGGTTTGTCCGTCCATTTGTCCTATCCAGGCAGCGGGGCGGTCGGCGGAAATGACAATCAGAGGTACTTGTTGGTAAAAGGCTTCGGCTACGGCAGGGTGCAGGTTCAGCAGGGCCGAACCGGAAGTGCAGCATACTGCGGCAGGGCCTCCCCCTTGTAAAGATAGGCCGATGGCAAAAAAACCGGCACTGCGTTCATCGGTTACAGAATAACAAGTGAAGTCCTCTATATTGGCCAGAGTATGTACGATGGCAGCATTACGGCTGCCGGGACAAAGCACTATTTTCCGCACACCGTGCGCTTTGAGAAGTGCCACCAACTGAAGTATGTTCTTTTTGTCTGAATACATTATTCTTCTACTTTAATTGTTTCCATTTATTTATTTATAAAGTCAGGATGAAGGATGCTCCGCATCGTATTCATCTTGTCTCCCGTTTCCATCCATTCCGATTCTACTTCCGAGGAAGCCAGTATTCCTCCTCCTGCATACAGGATGGCTTCACCCGGCTTTATTTCCATGCAGCGCAGATTGACGTAGATATCGGTATGCCCCTCTGTGTCCAGCCAGCCGGTGAATCCGGAATAATAACTGCGGTCGTACCCTTCATTGTCCGGAATAAACCGGAAAGCCTCCTCTTTGGGCAGGCCGCAGACGGCGGGAGTGGGATGGAGTTCTTGCAATAAATCGCCTATATGGTCTGTATTTTTCAACAAGAAATAAAAATCGGTCTTGAGGTGTACCAATTGTCCGGCACGGGCGGTATAAGGACCTTTTTCCGTCATCTTGTTGCCGAATCTTTTGGCGATCCGGCGGATGTAATCAGCCACATAGCCCTGCTCTTCCCGGTTCTTCTTGTCCCAGTCTGTCGGCATCACTTCGTTCTGCATCGGCATGGTACCGGCCAGGGCCACGGTGTGCCATTCTTTGCCGTGTCCGCTTAATAAGATTTCCGGTGTGCTGCCCAGCCAGGTTCCGGAAGCAGGGGTGTGGCATAGGTAAATCATCATGCGCGGATAGTTGTTGCAGGCCCGGACAAAAGCGCCGAGTGGTGAAAAATCATCTCCGATATGTCTGGCGGAAGAACGTGACAGAACCAGTTTCTGGAACCGCTTCTCTTGTAAGGGAGTGATGAAACGCCCGAATGCGCGGGTATATTGTTCTTTATCCGTTTCTTCGGAAACAAAAGGGGAGAGTTCACTCTGCCGGCTTTTGCAGGTGAGCAGGGCATCCGCACATTCCAGTGAAGACAGTGCTTCGCTGATTTCGCTCCAGTCGTATGCGGTGACATCCGGACGGATAAGTACCAAGGGATGTTCCTCCGATATCCGGAAAGGAGCCATGACAAATCCTTTCTTTCCATTCAGTTCCTGAATGTCCGCTAATTGTTCCACATCGCCCGAGGTTTGCAATACCAGGTAGCATTCGTCTGTCCAAGGTAACCGGTAGAGGGCGAAACCGAGGCGGCTGTGTGTCAGGCAATCCAATAATTTTTGCGTATGTATATCTGGTAGATTCATTTCTTTTTCAGTATGAAATTAACGACACGAACAGTAGAAACCAGTTGTCCTTGTGGAGTGGTGATATCTATATTCCATATATGCGAGGATCTGCCGCGGTGAATCAGTTTGCCGGTGGCGAATACTTTGCCTCCGACGGGCACGGCCGACAGATGATTTCCACTTACTTGTACTCCGCAGGCATATTCGCCTTCCCGGCATAGCGACATGGAGCCATGCCCTGCCACAATCTCGGCCAGAGCCAGTGACGCGCCGCCGTTCAACATACCAAAGGGTTGTGAAGTACGATGGTCTACAGGCATTTCGGCATGTACCGCATCCTCGGTGGAGGGTAGAAACCGGATACCCAGATGTTCCGCCATCGAATTCGAATAATCAGGTTTGCAGGTTGTTTCTTCCATCATTTGTATGTCTGTTCTTTTCTATAAGGCTACAAAAATACATAAATTTTAGATGAAAATGTCGTTCATGTTGTTCTTTTAAGAACAAAAACATTCGGGGTTTGTTTCTATTATCGGAATATATTTTTTATTTTGCAAAAAGAACTTGTACAAATGCAACAACGAATGAATAAAACAATAATTTAATACTTATGCTCATTACGATTATTATCCTTGTACTGTCCGCAGTATTTTTTGTAAATGGCAAGATACGGTCGGATCTTGTGGCTCTTTGTGCTTTAGTGGCTTTGTTGATTTTTCAGATATTGACTCCTGACGAGGCTTTGTCCGGATTCTCCAATTCGGTCGTCATTATGATGGTGGGGCTGTTTGTGGTTGGCGGAGCGATTTTCCAGACAGGACTTGCCAAAATGATCAGTTCACACATTCTGAAATTAGCGGGTAAGAGTGAATTGAAATTATTCTTGCTTGTAATGTTGGTGACTTCTGCCATCGGGGCTTTTGTGAGCAATACAGGTACGGTGGCTCTGATGTTGCCTATCGTGGTCAGTCTGGCAGTCAGTGCCAACATGAATCCCAGTCGTCTGCTTATGCCGTTGGCGTTTGCCAGCAGTATGGGAGGTATGATGACACTGATTGGTACGCCGCCCAACCTTGTTATTCAAAATGCGTTGACTTCGGCCGGTTTTCCTCCGCTTTCGTTCTTCTCTTTTTTCCCGGTAGGGATTATTTGTGTGGCAGTGGGTACTTTGGTGTTGCTTCCGCTCAGTAAATGGTTTCTTTCGAAACGGGGGAAAAACGGGGAAGACAATGTTCATTCGGGCAAATCCCTGAAACAGTTGGTGAAGGAATACGGGCTATCCAGTAATTTGTTCCGATTGAGGGTGGTGGGTGACTCCCGGCTGCATGGAAAGACGATTATAGAGTTGGATATCCGGCGCAAGTATGGATTGAATATACTGGAGGTGCGTCGTGGGGATATGTCACAACACCGCTTCCTGAAAACAATTACTCAGAAGCTGGCCGATCCCGGTACGGTTCTTCAGAAAGAGGATATTCTGTATGTGACGGGGGATTTTGAGAAAATAAAGTTGTTTGCCGAAGATTATCTGCTGGAGATGCTGGACGAGCATACTACCGAAGAAGCGAAAAATTCAGCCAATTCATTGGATTTTTATGACATAGGTATTGCTGAAATCGTTTTGATGCCTTCCTCCAATCTGATAAACCAGACGATAAAGGGGGCGGGCTTTCGTGACAAGTTTAATGTGAATGTACTGGGTATCCGCCGGAAGAAGGAATATTTGTTGCAGGACTTGGGCAATGAGCGGATTCATAGCGGGGATGTGTTGCTGGTGCAGGGTACATGGAACAATATCGCCCGGCTGAGCAAGGAGGATGCCGACTGGGTGGTACTGGGACAACCGCTGGCCGAGGCTGCAAAGGTCACGCTGGATTACAAAGCACCGGTAGCTGCCGTTATCATGGTGCTGATGGTGGCAATGATGGTGTTCGACTTCATTCCGGTAGCTCCGGTGACGGCAGTGATGATTGCCGGTATCCTGATGGTACTGACAGGATGTTTCCGCAATGTGGAGGCGGCTTACAAAACCATTAACTGGGAAAGCATCGTACTCATTGCGGCCATGCTGCCTATGTCGCTGGCATTGGAAAAGACAGGGGCTTCCGAATACATTTCGAACAGTCTGGTCAGTGAACTGGGAACATACGGACCGTTGGCGCTGATGGCGGGTATTTATTTCACTACTTCCCTGATGACGATGTTTATCAGCAACACGGCTACCGCAGTGCTTCTGGCTCCTATCGCGATGCAAAGTGCAACGCAGATAGGGGTAAGTCCCGTACCTTTTCTCTTTGCGGTGACACTGGGGGCAAGTATGTGTTTCGCTTCGCCATTCTCCACTCCGCCCAATGCGCTGGTAATGCCCGCCGGACAATATACCTTTATGGATTATGTAAAGGTAGGGCTGCCGTTGCAGATTATTATGGGCATTGTCATGGTGCTGGTACTTCCTTTGCTGTTTCCTTTTTAAGTTGTTTATAATATATGATGCCGATGACGTCCGCTATAAACCATCCGATAGGAATAGACCACCAGATTCCGATGACCCCGATGGCAGGAATGCCGGCAAGCCAATAGGAAAGGGCTACACGGGTTCCCAACGATACCACTGTGAGCACTACGGACATTCCCGGCATACGGATGGCACGATAATATCCGTATAACAGGAACAAAATCCCGATTCCGCAATAAAACGCTCCCTCGATGCGTAAATAACTGATACCGATGTTCAGAATTTCCGTTTCGTGGGGGCGGACAAAAATCAGCATCAATGGTTTGGCGAATAAAAAGACCAGAATGGAAATGACCAGAGAGAAGAGAACGGTGGTAATCAAGGCACTTTTCACTCCTTTGCGGATCCGTTCCTCTTTTCTCGCTCCGAAGTTCTGGGCAATAAAGGTGGAAAAGGCATTTCCGAATTCCTGTACCGGCATATAGGCAAACGAGTCTATTTTTATTGCTGCCGCAAAGGCGGCCATGACTACAGTGCCAAAACTGTTGACCAATCCTTGTACCATGAGAATGCCCAGATTCATTACCGATTGTTGTACACAGGTCAGTGCGGAGAACGAAGTGATCTCTTTCAGGCAGTGACGGTCGAAATGCAGGTCGTTGCGGTGTAATCTCAGTTCGGGGTATTTCACGTAGGCATATCCCATAATTCCCAAAGCGGATGTTCCCTGTGCGGCTACCGTGGCGATGGCTGCTCCCTTGATTCCCCAATCCAACTGCAAGATAAAGAACAAATCCAGCCCGATGTTCAGTACAACGGAAACCGCCAGAAACCAAAGAGGAGTGACGGCATCTCCTATGGCACGCAGCAATGCCGCATAGAAATTATAGATAAAGGTAAAGCCGATTCCCCAAAAGATAATCCACAAGTAATCATACATCATGCCATAAATATCTTTGGGAATCTGCAATATCCTGAGGATAGGATGAATCCAGACGAAAACCGCTATATTTAGAATCAATGTTACTGTGCCGATCAGCAGGACGGATACATAGATGCTACGGCGTAGGGAATCCGTCCGTCCGGCTCCATATTGCAAGGAAAAAACGGTTCCGCTTCCCATGGACAATCCCAGCAGGATGGAAATAAGGAAAACCATCAGCGTGTAGGCGGAACCGACGGCGGCCAATGCGCCGGAACCTATACATTGTCCTACAATCAGCGTGTCGGCTATGTTGTAACACTGTTGTAGCAGTGAGCCTATAATCATAGGTAAGGTAAAACGTAGCAGAGTGCCGGTGATGCCTCCCTGCGTCAAGTCTATTTTAGATAACATGATGTGCGTCTGTTCGATTCAATTTCTTATTTATTTTGAAATTTATTGCGAAGGTAGGGAATAAAATATCAAACAACAATAGAGATTGTCTATTTAATACTCGGAATGTTCTTTCTCCTTAAAAAGAGTTAACTTGATAATATTTTCCATAGGAAACTTTTTATTATAAGAAATATCATGTATGTTTGCATAAAGTTTCCATTGGAAAATATTAAATCAAATAAAATAGTTCGATTATGAAGTATATAGTAATAGGAGGCGTAGCAGGAGGTGCAACTGCTGCCGCACGTATCAGAAGAAACACGGAACAGGCGGAAATCATTTTGTTCGAGAAGGGAGAATACATTTCGTATGCCAATTGTGGTCTGCCTTATTATATAGGAGGTGTGATTGCGGAGCGGGAAAAATTGTTTGTACAGACTCCGGAGGCTTTCGGGAAACGTTTTAACATAGATGTGCGTACCCGGTCCGAGGTAATAGCCATCCATTCTGCCGATAAGACAGTGGATATTCGTACTTCCGACGGGAAAACTTATACGGAGAGTTATGACAAATTATTGCTTTCTCCGGGTGCGTCGCCTGTTCGTCCTCCCTTGCCGGGCATTGACAATGAAGGAATTTTTACCCTACGTAATGTGAATGATACCGATGCTATCAAGAGTTACTTGCAGCAGCATAAGGTGAAACGGGCGGTAATCATCGGGGCCGGATTCATCGGGTTGGAGATGGCGGAGAATCTGCAGGAAGCCGGTGCGGAAGTGGCGGTTGTAGAGATGGCAAATCAAGTCATGGCTCCTATTGATTTCTCTATGGCTTCTTTGGTGCACGAGCATTTGTTGCAGAAAGGAGTGCATCTCTACCTGGAAAAGGCGGTGGCTTCTTTCGAGCGCACGGTCAACGGACTGGAGGTTATTTTTAAATCGGGCGAAAGGCTGCCTGCCGATATGGTGTTGTTATCCATCGGGGTACGTCCCAATACCTCATTGGTGACAGAGGCCGGACTGGAGATAGGGGAGATGCGCGGCATTAAGGTGAACGATTACTTGCAGACTTCCGACGAGTATATTTATGCGGTGGGCGACGCTATCGAGTTCCGTCATCCGCTGACTGATAGACCGTGGTTGAATTATCTGGCTGGTCCGGCCAACCGTCAGGCGCGTATTGTGGCAGATAACATGGTTTTTGGAAATAAGGTTACATACGAAGGGGCTGTCGGTACTTCCATTGCCAAAATTTTTGATATGACTGTCGCTGCTTCAGGCCTTCCGGCAAAGCGGTTGAAACAGGCAGGCATTGATTATTTGTCGGCAACCATCCATTCCGGTTCCCATGCGGGATATTATCCCGATGCTTTACAGATGTCCATTAAAATAACCTTCTCTCCTGTGAACGGGAAATTACTTGGAGCGCAGATTGTGGGGTATAATGGAGTGGACAAACGTATTGACGAATTCTCGCAAGTGATTAAGCATAACGGAACTGTATATGACTTGATGGCTTTGGAGCAGGCATACGCTCCTCCTTTCTCTTCGGCTAAAGATCCTGTAGCAGTAGCCGGATATGTAGCCGGAAATATACTGAGCGGAAAGATGAAGCCTCTTTATTGGCGCGAGTTGCAGGCTGCCGATTTGAGTAAAGTTACGTTGGTTGATGTCCGTACTCCCGATGAATTTGCACTCGGTGCTTTGAAGGGGGCTGTCAATATTCCTTTGGATGATATGCGCGAAAGGATGAAAGAGATTCCTCAGGATAAGCCGGTCTATTTGTATTGTGGAGTGGGGTTGAGAGGGTATCTGGCTTCTAATATATTGTTACAGAATGGCTTTGGGGAAGTAAGGAATTTAATAGGAGGTTTGAAACTGTATAAAGCGGCAACGGCTCCTCTGCCCAAGCCGAAGGAGTTCTCAAATTCCGGATCTTCAAGTTCTGATTCTTCAAAAGTTGATCATTCTGAACACAGTAAAGATTCTGCTGAAGCTTATACTATTGCCTCTTCCGTCATTCCTTCTATGAAAGCAATAAAAGTGGATGCTTGTGGCATATCTTGTCCCGGTCCTATCATGAAGCTGAAGAAGAGTATGGAAGAACTGGCGGACGGCGAACGTCTGGAGATTGTCGCTACGGATGCCGGTTTCCCCCGCGATGCCGAAGCATGGTGCCAGACTACCGGGAACCGTTTTGTCTCAGTAAAGTCAGGAGCAGGAAAGTATGAGGTAATTGTTGAGAAAAGTACTCCGCAATCTTCTTCCTCGGAGGTTTGCCGGGAGGATAAAGGGAAAACTTTTATTCTGTTCAGTGACGACCTGGACAAAGTTTTAGCTACTTTTGTACTCGCAAACGGTGCGGCGGCTACGGGAAAGAAGGTGACCATCTTCTTTACTTTCTGGGGGCTGAATGCTATCAAAAGATTGGACAAGCCTGCGGTGAAGAAAGATATCTGGGGGAAGATGTTCGGCATGATGCTGCCTTCCAGTTCTTTAAAGCTGAGATTGTCTAAAATGAATATGGGTGGAATGGGAGCCAGGATGATGCGATATATCATGAATAAGAAAAACATCGACTCACTGGAATCTCTGCGTACTCAAGCCATTCAGAACGGAGTGGAATTTATTGCTTGCCAGATGTCAATGGATGTAATGGGTGTGAAACGTGAGGAATTGCTGGATCATGTGACTATTGGCGGAGTGGCAACCTATATGAACCGTGCCGAACAGGCGAATGTAAACTTGTTTATTTAAATTTGCATGGAGAAAATAAAATCAATATGTGTCATGAGAGAGCTGTTCAAGGCTCTCTCTGAACTTGAAACCCGCTTGATGGAACAATATGGAGTGTCATTGAATGAGGCAATGGCACTTTGTTGCATTGGCGGAGATACGCTGACAGCCAGTGTGATATCGGAAAACACAGGTCTGTCTGCTTCGCATACTTCTAAAGTCATCCGTTCCATTGAAGAGAAAGAATTAATCGTCCGTAATTTGGGGGATAAGGATAAACGGCAGATGCATTTTACTTTATCCGATAAAGGGCGTGAATGTTTGGAAGCGCTGAAAGCAAATGAAATAGAAATACCGGAACTATTAAAGCCATTGTTTAAATAAACCCTTCTCTTTTCCATTTGTTTATTCCGGATATGAAACTGGAGAAATGGAAAAACAAGTGGAAGGAGTGGAGCAATCTGCGCAAATGGCAAATATGGAAACTGAAGCTGATTGATGCCCGTCTGTATTTCGTGAGCATATTCGTGGGGCTGCTTACGGGACTGGTTGCTGTGCCTTATCACTATCTTCTCTGGTATTTCTTTGATGTGCGGAAAACTTTTTTCACGGCGCATTATCCGTGGTATTGGCATGTATTGTTGTTTTTTATCTTATGGGGGATTCTGATCTTTGTCGCTTCTTTGGTAAAACGTATGCCATTGATAGCCGGAGGCGGTATTCCTCAGACACGTGCGGCCAATAACGGTCGTATCCGTTATGAGCATCCTTTTAAGGAACTGGTGGCCAAATTCTGCGGAGGTGTGTTGGCTCTCAGTGCGGGGCTGTCCTTGGGACGCGAGGGGCCGTCTGTTCAGATAGGGTCTTATATAGGAACACTTATCTCCCGTTGGGGACATATCCTGAAAGGGGAACGGAAACAATTGCTGGCTGCCGGAGCCGGTGCGGGCTTGTCTGCCGCTTTTGCCGCTCCGTTGTCTTCTTCTTTGCTGGTAATAGAATCCATCGAGCGTTTTGATGCGCCTAAAACCGCCATTACTACCTTGTTGGCCGGCGTGGTAGCCGGAGGAGTGGCTAGTTGGATGTTCCCCACGACTCCTTATCATCTGATTAGTGCGGTCGTTCCCGGTTTATCTTTTATCCGTCAGGCAGAGCTTTATATTATCTTTGCCGCCCTTATGGCTGTCATTGCAAAGTTTTATTCGCTCATCGTTCCTTTCTTTCAAGAAAGGATACCTGCCATGAAACTCTCCATTCCTGTCAAGATGTTGTATTTATTGATCATAGCTTATGCCATATCGTTAACAGAGACGAATCTGACAGGTGGCGGAGAGCAGTTTTTGATGATGCAGGGAATGAATGGAACTCATGATATCCGGTGGCTTACTATCATGATGCTTATTCATTTTGTTTTTACGCTGTTTTCTCTTTCTTCGGGTTTGCCGGGAGGAAGTTTCATTCCTACCTTGGTTACGGGAGGATTATTGGGACAAATCTTCGGGTTGGTATTGGTACAGCGCGGATGGATAGGGTATGAGAATGTGAGTTATATGATGCTGATCGGGATGGTGGCTTTTTTGGTGGCTGTGGTGCGTACCCCTTTGACTGCCATTGTTCTGATAACGGAGATTACCGGTCATTTCGAGGTGTTCTATCCTTCCATCGTGGTAGGTGGGTTGACTTATTATTTCACCGAATTGTTACAGATAAAACCTTACAATGTATTGCTGTATGACAGGATGTTCCGTAGCCATAATCCGGAGTCTTCCGAAGAGGCTGGTGCCCGCTATCATCTTTTTGTCGAGATAATGGATGGGTCTTATTTTGACGGAAAGGAAGTGGATACATTGGCTTTACCTAATCATTGTATCATTCGTAGTATACACCGGAATCGTAAAAACTTACTTCCTCAGGGGCAAACCCTGGTTCCCGGTGATCAAGTGGAGATAGAAATGGATGCGCAGGATATAGAAAAATTATACGAACCGTTGGTCAGTATGGCAAATATCTATTAAATTTGCCGTATGAAAAAGAAATTCCAGCTTGAAGTTCCGGGAGGAGCCGACAAAGTGTTGCTTCATACTTGTTGTGCTCCTTGTTCATCAGCCATCATAGAGTGCTTGATGCAGCATGGTGTCACTCCGGTTATCTATTATTGTAATCCCAATATTTATCCGTTGGAGGAATACATTATCCGCAAGGACGAATGTACGCGGTATGCCCAGTCCTTGGGATTGGAAATTATAGATGCCGATTATGATCATGATGCCTGGCGTTGTCGAATGGCAGGAATGGAGCAAGAGCCTGAAAGAGGAGGCCGTTGCTTGCGTTGTTTCAAGATGCGACTGCAGGAAACCGCACGTTATGCCCACGAACATGGATTCCCGGTTATCACTACTACGCTTGCTTCCAGCCGTTGGAAAAGTTTGGAACAGATAGAGGAAGCGGGCCGATATGCTACGGCTCCTTATCCGGATGTCACTTATTGGGAACAGAACTGGCGTAAAGGTGGATTGAGTGAGCGTCGCATTGCTATCATTAAGGAATATAATTTTTATAATCAGCAATATTGTGGCTGTGAGTTCAGTATGCGGAAAGAAGAAAAGGGAGGATGACGGGAATGAAGATGTTCAAACTGTGGATGGTTGTGATGTTATTGGGACTCTTGCCCGTTGTCTCAGAGGCGCAAGAAGACATAAATAATGCCATTAATGTACAGTTGGAGTATCTGAAAAAGTATCCTAAAGATAAAGACGCGCTTCGGAAAGTTAGTTTTCTCTATCTGAATAAAGCAGATTATGATCAGGCTATCTTTTATGGTCGACAATTGTTTGAGATGGGTTATAATGAACGGGATTACAATGGCGCTGTAATTTATTCTCATATTTGTCTGGGGCAGGCCCATATGATGAAGGGAAATGTAAAGGAGGCTTATAGTCATTTAGGGCAGGCCAGGCTGATAGGTGAAAGTAATAAAAATGATTCCGCTTTATGTTCCGTATATAATGGGCTGGGACTTTATGCATCGAATGTCCAAAAAGACTATTATCGTTCACTTACTTATTTCTTCAAAGGAGTTGAAGCTGCAAGACGTTGTCATTATGACAGACTCTATTCCATTTTGCTTTCTAATATTGCCGGTATTTATTATTTGAAAAATGATAGCACAGGATTGAAATATGCCCTTGAATGTTATGAACTGGGACATGAACGGAAAGATCCTTATCTGATTTATAGTGGTTCAACCAATACCGCTTATATGTATTATTTGAAGAGTGACTATAATACAGCATTGAAATATATTCAGGAGGCGGAGTTCACCATGGTGCAGAATGACTTTTATGATCAATCAAACGTTTACAATCTTTATGGATATATTCTGCATAAATTGAATAAAGATGATGAAGCGCTGGGCTTTTTCCGGAAGGCTTTGGATTTGAAAGAACAGGGAAATATTTCTTCTGTGATGAATTCCTATTTGGGCTATGCCGAAATTTTAATGGAGCATCATCAGTATGACCGGGCTGTCCGGATGCTGAAAGCCGGAATAGAACTGTCTTACCAACAGGCTAATGCCATCTATCGAAGTGACCTGTTGCAGGCTTTATCCCGATGTTATGAAGAAGATGGTATGCTGGTAGAGGCGTTGAAGTATCATAAGCTCTATCAGCTGGAAACAGATAGCTTATATAATGCGGAAAAGGAACGTGCCGTGGGGGAGATACGTGCAAAATACGATATGGAACGGCAGGAAAACGAGATAAAACAAAACCGTCTGGAATTATTGGAAAAGGAAAATAAGATGCAATTGCTTATAGCCGGATTTATCTGTATCTTCATAGCTGCCTCTTTACTATATTACTTATATTACAGAAAAAATAAGCTGTACCTTACCATTGTGAAGCAAAATCAGGACGCTATCCGGCGTGAACAGCAATTGCAGAATAAAATAGACGAGCAGTTTGCAGAGATAGGCCGCCAGTCCGCTCTTTTACAAGAATATCTTACGGACTCGACGAAAACTTCTTTGCCGCAACCTGAGAAATATGTTTCATCCTCGTTGACAGATGAAAAGAAGCAGGATTTATTTCTGCGTTTGGAAACGCTGTTGCGGGAGGAGAAGGTATTTACAGACAATTTGCTGACCAAAGAGAAAGTAGCGGAAATGTTGGGAACTAATCGTACTTATCTCTCTCAAATTATTAATGAGCAGACCAAGCAGACTTTTACTCAATTTGTAAATGGTTTCCGCACAAAAGAGGCAGTCCGTTTACTTTCCGATCCTGATAACCAAACTCCGCTAAAGGCGATTTCAGCTGAATTGGGCTTTAATTCCATGACTACTTTTTATAGCCAGTTTCAGGCGGCTACTGGTATGACTCCCGCTCAGTATAGAAATAAAGTGCAGGAATTGCATAAAAATAGATAATCTATTAATTTGCTATCATAAATTTATCCAAATGCGGCAATTGCTGTATTTGGATAACCTATTTTTGCTATAATTTAAAACTTTATGCATTAATTTGCTATCGACGTAATATAAGCTGTAAAACTGTTTTAACAATAAAACGGAACTTAAAAAGTGATTATAAACAGTATTAATATTAAATCTATGAAGAGTATGAAACATTCAGATTACCACGGAAAGCTACTTCGACTGGCGATGGTTTTCGTTGCATTGTTTTTGTGTGGAACAATGGCATATGCACAAACAGACCGGATGATCAGCGGTATAGTTGTAGATGAGAATGGAGATCCCCTGCCTGCCGCTCACATCCGTCAGGTGAGCCAGACGAAAGGGGAGGAACTAGCTGCTGTCATAACCGATATGAACGGGCACTTCCGGCTGACCCTGCTCCGCACAGCGAAAGAGATAGAAATCTCTTACTTGGGCTATGAATCAAAGAAAGTAAGATTGACAAGTGCGAACAGTTACAGAATTGTCTTGGAGCCGGCCTCCGAACTGCTGGACGAGGTGGTGGTAACCGGATATCAGACTATCTCTAGGGAACGGGCTACCGGTTCATTTGCGAAAGTAGATTCGAAAAAGTTGGAAACCCAACGGTTAAGTAGTGTCAGCTCATTGATGGAGGGAAGAATAGCAGGTTATAGTGACGGTAAGATACGTGGTGTGACTTCGATGAACGGACTTACTACTCCTCTGTATGTGATTGATGGGTTTCCGGTAGAGAAAACTATTTCTGACGGACTGGGCAACTGGGTCGAAAATGTGCCTGATTTGAATATAGAGGATATAGAGAATATTACGGTATTAAAAGATGCCGCGGCTACGTCTATCTATGGTGCTCGTGCTGCTAATGGTGTAGTAGTCATCACTACTAAAAAAGCCGGAAAGAATCAGCTGAATGTATCATTTTCAGCGACATTGACAGTACGCCCTTATAATTTTTATACCGGTCACTTAGCCGGTACGGCTGACATGATAGAGATGGAAAAGGAGTGGGCAGCCATGAATCCTAATCTTCAAGGAGAGGGAGCATCCCAATATGCACAGAATTTGTTGGACAATGCATCCATGTATTCCTGTTTGGGGGTACAGGCTATTTTAAAACATCATACAGGTGCGATCAGCGAAGCACAAATGGAGCAGACGCTACATGAACTGGCTTCACAGGGATTCCGTTATTATGATGATGTGAAGAAATATGGTAAACGAAATCCGTTTTCGCAACAATATAACTTGAATATCGGGCGTGGAACGGAAAAAAATACATTTAATGCTTCGCTGTCTTACAGGAATAACCGGGAAGAAGATAAATATACTGACAGCGAGAGTTTCGGATTGAATTTGCAGAATACTACCCGGCTTACTTCATGGCTGAGTCTGGATTTGGGAACGTATCTGAATTATGGAGATGGTACAACGCAGAGTTATAATCTGACCTCACCCGGATATAATTATGTTCCTTATAGTTCGTTGTTGAATGGCGATGGAAGCTACTATACTAACACGGCTGCGGACCGGTACAGTAAGTCACAACAGGAAATTATTTCTTCTTACGGATTGTATAGTATGGATATTACCCCTTTGGACGAATTGGGAAGAAACTTGTCGAAGAGTAAGAATTTTAGTAATCGTACTTTTGCGAGACTTAATTTTAAATTCACAGACTGGTTGAGATACACTGCTTCGTTCCAATATGAAGTAGGGGAATATAAGACAAGCCAATTGCAAGATAAGGAAAGCTATGCTGTACGTAATAAAGTAAATACATTTGCTACTGATGCAAGTGGGAGTGGCCAGGCTACTTATAATCTTCCTTATGGCAATATTTATACAACGGGGACTAATAGTATCCGTGCTTATAATTTCCGTCAGCAATTGGATTTTAACAAGACATTTGCAGAAAAACATGATGTGACCGCTTTGTTTGGTATGGAAGTACGTGAAAATAAGACGGAATACAATAATCGGAAATATTATAATTATGATCCGGCTTTACTAACTTATGATCTTATTGATGAACGGGTGCTGAGTAATACTTATACCGGAGTTTTGGGAAACTATGTATCATTCAATAAAAATGATATCTCCAATATCTATGAACTGGTAAATCGTTTTGTTTCTTTTTATGGGAATGCAGCTTACACGTATGATGGTAAATATATGGTGACAGGAAGCATTCGTTGGGATCGTACCAATTTGTTTGCTACTGGTTCCAAGTATCAGAAGAAACCTATCTGGTCGGTAGGTGCTGGTTGGAATCTGGACAAAGAATCTTTTTTTAAAGTTTCATTTATAAATATGATGAAACTGCGTTTCAGTTATGGTATCGGTGGTAACATCGCCAAGAATTCTGCTCCTTATATGACGGCTTATTATAATAATAATACCCATGTGGGCGGCATACAAGGGACTATCAGCAACCGTCCTAATCCTGATTTGCGGTGGGAAAAGACAACTACAGCTAATATTGGTGTAGATTTCTCTATGTTTAGAAATCGATTGAACGGTTCTATTGAATATTATAATAAGTCGGGCGTGGATTTGTTAGCCAATACCAATGGAGTACCTACCGAAGGTTTTGGTTTTTCTACTTATACCATGAATAATGGTAAAATGAGAAACCGTGGATTCGAGTTGACTCTTTCCGGTGATGTCATTATGGGAAAAGATTGGAATTGGAACGTAGGTGGTGTGCTGGGATACAATAAGAATAAAGTGACTTATGTCAATGTAAAAGCACCTGCTATTTTTCTTCAGTTCGATTATCCTGCCGCCTATCCCCGTGTTGGAGTGCCTTATAATGCCATTTATGGATATCTGTGGGCAGGGCTGGATAGTAAAGGGCAGCCTCAGGTGTATGACTCGGAAGGAAATATCCATGTAAGCAGTTCACCGCAAAAAGTGGAGGATGCTGTGTATTTAGGAACTTCTGTTCCGGTTTATAGTGGGGCTATTAATACCAATCTCCGTTATAAGAATTGGGAACTGGCTGCTCAACTGCTTTTTGAAGGGGGGCACAAAATGCGGAATACCAATATAGCCTATCCGGGATTAGGAGTGACAAGTAAGGATGTGAGTAAACGTTGGCGTCAGCCTGGTGATGAGGCATATACCGATGTACCACGCTATGTTCCGTCAGAAAGCAAGGATTATAATTCTTACTCATCCGATCTTTATAGCAAGGCTTCCATTCATGTACTTGATGCCGATAACTGGCGCTTGAAGAATCTCTCTGTTACTTATCATGTTCCTGCAAGTGTATGTCAGAAGTTTTATGTAAAAAATGCACGTATCATGCTAGGTATGGAAAATGTGTTCACTTTGGCTAAAAGTCGTGATGTGAAATGGATGCTTGGGGGATATAGTAAACCAAATTATTTGTGTAATGTCAATTTGAACTTTTAAATGAGAGCAATATGAAAAAGATACTATTTATGATAATGACAGTGTTGGGGTGGATAAATCTGACTTCTTGTAATGATTATTTGGATATTGTTCCCAAAGGGAACAAAATTCCTACTACCTTGGCTGATTTTGAAGCATTGCTGCGAGATGAATATACCATTGGCTATATTCCTGTAACGAATAGTCTTTATCTGTTGAATGATAAATTTGTAGGACAAAGCAGTCTGACTAGCGTTACCCTTACGAGTGCCAATTATCTGTGGAATGAAACAGCGGACAGAATTGTACTGAACAATCAGGACGAAGGGACTTATTACCGTAGTTATATGGCTATTTCCACTTGTAATCTCTTGCTGGAGCATGTTCCCGTTGCAACCGAAGCGACTGATTCCGAACGCAATGAGGTAATGGCTTATGCCAAAGTGATTCGCGCTATGAGCTATTACATACTGGCCAATTATTATGCTGATACCTATGTGTCTGCAACTGCCGGTACTAAACTGAGTGTACCTTTGATAACCAGTGCCGATATTAATGCTCCTCACAAGCAGGTCACTATTCAAGAAATCTATGATTTCATGATTAAAGATGTAAAAGAAGCCATACAACAAGGATTACCCCAACAGTCAAGAACTGTTATCCATCCCAATTTGGGAGCAGCCTATGCCTTCTTGGCACGGGTCTATTTGCAAATGGCGAATTATGAAGAAGCGCTGAAATACGCGGATATGGCTTTGGAACAGAATGATACTCTGTATGATTGGATATCTTATTACAACAGGCATAAGGAAGCTATTACAAAAGAAGACAGTTATCCGTCGTTACCGTCAGCGACAGGGTATGATTATGTGGAGAATTACTATTTCCGTTGTGGAGAGGGTAACCCTAACTATGCTACCAGCGAACTTAATATTCCGGTGGAACGTGCGGAGAGTTTCGAGGGAGGGGATGCGCGTTTTCTTTCCCGCTGGAAACTGCGTACGGTAAATCAGGATACTTACTATCAAGGTTTGGCCAAAGGATATTTCAACGGGGCTGGTCTGACCACTTGCGAGGTATATCTCATCAAGGCCGAATGTTTGGCACGTCAGGTCACAGGTAATGATTTCTCTGCTGCTATGGATGTGTTGAACAAGGTACGTAAGACCCGTATTCTGCCGGAGATATATCAACCCTTGCAGGCTTCAACTTTGACAGAAGCCATTGACTTGATCCGACGTACGAAAGACAATGAATTGATTTTCACTATTGTGCCATTCGCTGATGCCCGGAGGTTTAATGCCGAAGGTACTTTTGCACGTGCACTATCCAAAACATGGGAAGGGCAGACTTATACATTAACCCCGGCTTCACATCTTTGGATTATGCCTTTCCCGGCAGGTGCCGTTCAGAATCCGGGTAATGGAACTATCACTCAAAATGTATCTAAATAACCTATAAAAACAGACTTTATGAAATTGATGTATTTATTAGCAACATTCGCCGTTGTTTTGGTGATGATGGCATCTTGTACCCGGCAGTCGGTAACGGGGTACACACTGACAGCTGCAATTGATGGAATTCCTGACGGATCCCATGTACAGCTATTTCCTGTAAGTCATGGTCATGAAAAACCGGTGGCGGACACTACTGTTGTAGATGGAAAATTTATATTTAAAGGGGTGGCGGATGAACCTCTGGCTGTACGGTTGATGGTGAAAGATGCATACGGTTCCATGCCTCTGATGTTGGAGAATGGCAGTATAAGCGTGGAGGGTAAGGTGACTTCTGAAAACCTTAATGGAACCGTGAATTATAATTTTTCACAGGTTTCAGTGACGGGATCTCCTTTGACGGACAAATATGTAAAATTATTGAGCACACGTGATGCCTTGGATTCTATTTATGTGACGAATAACGAGAAGTTTAAGGATATCCGTGTTGCCTATGGTAAAGCGAGAGTTGCCAAAGATAAGATCTTGATGGATTCTGTCGTTGCTACGGAAGCTTACAAAGCATCTGCCGTGGCCGATAGTTTGTTCTTTGCTACGGTAGATGCCACTTACTATAAATTAGTTATGGACAATAAAGAGTCTTATTGGGGGCCTCTGATGATGATCAGTTTGTTTTCTTATCTTACCGAAGAGCAGAAACCGTGGTATGATGCCTTGTCAGAAGAGGCTAAACATTCCCGCTATGGAAAAATGGTGAAAGAGAGTGTGGCTCCTGATAGTCAGATCGGTTCTAAAGTGCCTGTCTTTACAGCCAAGTCACAAGATGGGAAATCGGTAACTTTAACCGATTTGTGCCAAGGTAAGAAGTATGTCCTTATTGATTTTTGGGCATCATGGTGTAATCCTTGCCGTAAGGAGATTCCTAATTTGAAAAAACTCTATACGCAATATGCAGACAGGGGTTTCCAGATTGTAAGTATCTCTATTGATAAAAAAGAGGCGGAATGGACAAAAGCGCTGAAAGAAGAACAACTTCAGTGGCCTAATTTTTTGGATACTGAAGGTATTGCTGATATATATAAAGTGAAATTTGTTCCTACTATGTATTTGATAGATGCCCAAGGGGTCATGGTAGGAGAAAATCTTCGTGGTGAGGCTTTGGCAAATAAACTGGCTGAGCTTTTTGGAGAGATTGAATAATCATATTCTTTTTATGGTATTCTGACATAGAACGGGGCGGAGTCGATGAATAAGTTGGATCTGTCCCGTTGTCTTATGTTTCGGACTGACCCTTCTGTTGATTCAGCCCCCCCTGTACAAGACTATCCAGATTTATTTTGATTCAAATCCTTCATAAGTGTCTAATCCGCTTGCTTACAGTTGTTTATTATGAAGAATTTAAAGCACAATCCTTCATGAATCCGTCAGTTTTGGGTCAGTGGTCCAAATTTTAAGACTGACCCGTTTTCAAACTGAGCCGCCGGATACCCTGCACAAAGCAGGGCTACCAAATAAAAAAGCCATCGATTTATCGATGGCTTTTTTATTTGGTAGCCCGTGGGGGAATCGAACCCCCCTTTCAAGAATGAAAATCTTGCGTCCTAACCGATAGACGAACGGGCCATCCTTTTTATCGAGGATTTCTCTCTCGATTGCGGGTGCAAAGGTAGTGACTTTTTTTGAATTTGCAAACATTTCCCAAACTTTTTTCTAAACTTTTTGTTCATAGTCCATTGAATTGACTATTTACCTAAACTTAACTTTTATGAAAAGTATCTTTAAATCAATGAGTTGCCTTGTATTGGGCGCAATGATTGTTACGTCGATGTTTGCGCAACAAAAAAAACTTTATCCGGAGCTGGAAGGACCGGGACCTGTTGTTATTATCTCAAAAGATAAAAATGGCAAGGAAGAATTAATCAATGTATTTGAAGAAACGCAACGTCCGCATTTCCATGATCCCCGTGCTCCTCGTTTTTTACTTACTGACCAACAGGGAAAGTTTGCATTGGGTATCGGTGGTTATTTGAAAACTACAATGGAATATGATTTTAATGGGATAGTGGATGATGTTGACTTTATCCCTGCACTCATTCCGCAACCGGGATCCACGTCTGTCCGTAATCAGTTCCAGATGGATGCAAGCACTTCCACTATCTTTTTAAAGTTGGTGGGGAGAACCAAGCATTTGGGTAACTTCATCGTTTATACAGCCGGAAACTTCCGTGGAAGTGGAAAGACTTTTGAATTGCAGAATGCTTATTTATCCTTCCTGGGCTTTACTATGGGGTATGATACCGGATTGTTTATGGACCTTGCCGCAGCTCCTCCGACTATTGATTTTCAAGGACCTGACGGGATGACTTTCTATCGCGCCACCCAGTTGCGTTATGAAGCCAATGTGATGAAAGGTTTGAAAGTGGGTGTCGGTGTGGAAATGCCGTCAGTAGACGGTACTCCGGCACAAGATGTGAGAATCGGTAAGCAGAGGATGCCGGATATTCCTGCCTATGTACAGTATTCTTGGGCAAAGGCTAGTCATATACGTGTGGGAGGAATCTTGAGAAGTATGACTTATGAGGATCAAGTGAATAATAAGGCAAAGTCATTGACCGGTTGGGGGATACAGGCATCGGGGACAGCAAGACTGGGTGGTTTCCAGCTTTACGGACAATATACTTATGGTAGAGGTATTGCTCAATATTTGAATGATATCAGCAACTTGAATGTAGATATCGTTCCTTTGGCCGATGAGTCCGGACGTATGCAGGTACTGCCCATGAAAGGATGGTATGCCGGATTACAGTATAATTTCTCGAAACGGGTATTCGCATCGGCTACGTATAGCCAGTCACGTCTGTTTACAGAAGATTGCTATGCTCACTTTAATGAAACTCAGTATAAAAAAGGTCAGTACCTGGTTGCAAATGTATTCTGGAATGTAAGTCATAACTTGCAGGTAGGTGCGGAATATCTTCATGGTTGGAGAGAGAATTTTAATGATGTGAACCGTGAAGTAAACCGTATAAACTTGAGTGCGCAATATAATTTCTAACTTATTTTCATTATCTTTGTGTCTATCAATAATGGAAAGAGAATGAAAAAAATAGGTGCACATGTATCCGTAAGCGGGGGCGTGGAAATGGCCCCCGTTAATGCATTAGGGATAGGAGCGGACGCATTCGCTCTTTTTACAAAGAATCAGAGGCAATGGATTGCAAAACCTTTGTCTGTCGAGAGTGTTACTCTGTTTAAAGAAAACTGCGAGAAAGAAGGTTTTGATGCCCGGTATGTTCTTCCTCATGACAGTTATCTGATAAATTTGGGACATCCTGACGAGGAAGGGCTGGAGAAGAGTCGTGCAGCATTTTTGGACGAAATGCAGCGTTGCGAGCTTTTAGGATTGAAAATGCTGAATTTTCATCCCGGAAGTCATTTGAACAAGATATCCATAGAGAAGTGTCTGGACAGGATTGCCGAGTCTGTCAATATGACTTTGGATAAGACGACCGGTGTGACTGCTGTGATTGAGAATACAGCCGGACAGGGAAGTAATGTGGGAAATGAATTCTGGCATTTGAGATATATTATAGATAAGGTGGAGGATAAATCTCGTGTGGGAGTTTGCCTGGATACTTGCCATACCTATACCGCCGGTTATGATATTGTGAATGAATATGACCGGGTCTTTACCGAGTTTGATGAGGTAGTGGGGAGAAACTATTTGTGTGCCATTCACTTGAATGACTCAAAGAAACCATTGGGTAGCCGGGTAGACCGTCATGACAGTATCGGAAAGGGGCTGATTGGTATTGATTTCTTCCGCCGCTTTATGCAGGATTCCCGTTTTGACGATATGCCCGTTATTCTTGAAACTCCCGATGACACCATTTGGCGGGACGAGATTAAAATGCTTCGCAGCTTTGAGTCATAGTTTGTGGCTGGGTGAAAACATATTTAAGGAATTCAGCTATCATTTTGCTTGTAAGGGCGAGGTTTGCTCGCCCGAAAATAGGCTGATTTGCATATTCTCCCAAGATCGTGCCCGTTGGTTCGGGCAGGCAAAAAAACTTATATTCGTCAATCTGAGTTGGCAAATAGTATTTTCACCACCGTAGGGGCAGACTCGTGTATCTGCCTGATAGTACGAAAGCAGTTGCAGGTTCTCTTTCCAAAGTATGACCGACCGTGGTCTTGTAAGCAGCTTCTTGACGATAAAGTCGGGAGAGAAGCGGAACTCTGGAAGAACCTGCAGACTGTTATCTAAAACTTATAAAATGAAGAAACCGACCCTTTTGGGTCGGTGTTCTACGGTAGATGTTTTTCCTTTGCTTGACGGCTATGAGACAATCCCTGCCCCTACAGCTGAATACATGACAGCACTATCGGACGGACTTTCGGCATCTCCTCATTTACTTGAAATCCGGGCCATACTCCAACCAAAATACCATTGCCCAATCCTGGTCATTGGCAAACGGGTCATAAAGATGAGCTTTTTGTCCGTTCACTTTGTTCGGATAGATAAAGGCGCAGCTTCCTCTTCCGTCTTCGGTGAAGAGGCATAGATTGTTCCGGAAAATATTCAAGGCCCGTTCTGCATATTCTTGTTTTCCGGTCGCTTTGGCATAAAGACGGAAGGCAATACCCGATAAAGTGCTCCAGTAATGTGGGAAGGTATCTCCCCAAATCCGGTCTTTTCCAAACCAATAACCATCCCAGTGACGAATAGCGATGTCATAAAGGTGGAAACTGGGCTGTTTTCCGCCAAATGATTCTAATAAAGGAAGCTGGCTTTCGGCCCCTTTCAGATATTTTTCATCCCCGGTGAGCATATATACATTCAGCAGATGGATAATGGACGGAGCTACGATGCTCTGTTCGTAATTGACTTCGGAGGTCGGATAATTAGGCCCGTTTTCACAAAATACGTCTGCCATTGATTTGAAATCGTTCAGCAGAGTGTCCGCTTCGGCAGTAAATCCGTTTTCTTTCAATAGAGTATAGCCGTAGGTCGGGATATTGATGCAATAAAAACCATGCTTGAAATAACGGACCAGTGCACGCAGTGTGCCGTACCCGTCTTTCAGATATTGTTTATTGCCTGTGGTGCGGAACATGGTAAACCAGAAATCGGCCACCCACGGATAGTTGTATCCCCGGTTCTTGCTCTTGAAGTCTACGGTGGAATTGGTTGTGTAGTCCGGTTTCTGGATGCGGCGGATGAAAGATACGTAGTTGTTCAGGGCATCCATTAATTTTTTGTCGGAAGTACGTTGGTATTGTAGAGCCAGCAGAATCCCCATAGCTACCCTTTCTCTGGCTTCGTCGCAGTCAGAGCGTTTGCTGCCACTTTCTCCGTTGATGTAAAGGGATTCGGTATCGTTGTCATAAACAATGAAGGCACCGCTTCTAGGGTCACCGGGCTTGATGAACTGTTGGTGTCCGGCAATGAACTGACACCGGTGGTTGACCAGGCTGTCAAAGTTGCTGACGGCAAGACACTCTACCGACGTTTGCTTTCCGTTCCCGTAGGCCAGTGTGAAAATCTTCTCTCCGGGTTCATTTATTATGGTGGTATAATTGATGTTGTCACCGCTTACTTCTGCCACTTCTTTACCGTTCAGCAATAGCTTGCCTTTCAGTGAGGGGCAGTTGCTTTTGAACGAAACATTTATTTTTTCGCCTGCTTCTACTACATAACGGTCTGCTGAGGCTATGATCAGACCGTTGTCTATGGCTTTTGCTTGGAATTCATCCCAGTTGTCCGCCGATAGGAGTAACCATTGTATGGTATAACATTCTCCCGGCTTTAAAGTCTTGTCCTGTGGATTAAGTTGGAAAACACCGCGGAAGTTGGAGCTTCCTTTTTTCTGCGAGCGCTCCCTCACTTCATAGCCTTTAATGGCACCTTCTTCCATAATCAGTCCCAATCCGCCGGGGGCTCCGCTCATCCGGGTGCAATAGACATAGGCTTCATTTCCTCCTGCCCATATATGTGCATTGCAACGGGCTTCGTAGCAAGTCTGGGCATCCGGATAATTGTCATTGAAAGGTGTGTTGATGGCAATGTCCTGTAAGTCGGCGTCTTTTTCTCCGGTGTTTACGAATTCGTAGGATTCTACCAGGTTCCCGTCCCTGTTCCATTTTCGGGCTACGTTTATTTCTATGTCACCTGTCTGGTATTTCACGGTCATGTGATGGCTCGTGTCATGTTTTTTTGTCGGGATATTCCAGGAGTATTCAGTGCCGTTTATCCGAAGATGTCCCAATCCCCATCCATACCGGGAGTCCACCCATTCGTATTGTGTTCCATCCGTACGCAGGATCCAGTTCATGGAAGTGTCGCTTGTCAGATAAAGTCCGCTTAGCGCCCCTGTTTGTGAGTCGGCTTTGAACGTGATGTTTTTAGGGTAGCTACAACTGCCTAGTGCAATTAATGCCAAAGGTAATGCAGCATACAAGAAAAGCTTCATGATGTTTTTCATACTTATTTGGATTATTGATGTAACTGTGCAAAGAAAGGAATAAAAAGGGAAATTAATTTGTACTTTTCATACATAATCCTGTAAAATAGTTCATTTTCTTTATAAACAGGCTTGAAGTGCCTGTTATTTTGTGGTTTTGAATCATTTTTTAGGTGTGGGTTGTGCGGGATAACGCGGATTTTTTCTTATGATAACATGAGTTTATTATAAGACTAGCTTATAACTGACAGGAATATGAGCAAGACTGATATTGAATTTTAATAATCCTTTTGTCATTTAACTCAAAACCATCCTGTAACGAGTTATTTCTTATATCGAACTTATGTTAATGTTATATCCCGCCGGTAGAGTGGTTTGTGTCTTTCATTGTATGGTTAAGCCTTTTCTATCCTATCCCTAAGCTTAAACTAACGTATCCTTTCTATCTCCATAGCCTTTGGAGTTAACTCCCAAGCTTATGGAGATAACTCCAAAGGCTATGGAGTTAACTCCGCAAGTTTGGGAGATAGAAGTTGTCAGTAAAAGAACCCTTAACCTGAAGGATACAACCGCTTAGCTTGCCGTAGTTTATAGGATAATATATCCTTTCCGTATCCTTCGTTTATTTTATGTCCTGATTACATGTCTTTTATTTCATCCAAGTTCTTCTGGATATCTTCGTCTTTTAACTCATAATTCATCAAGTTACCTGCCAGGTATTGGTCGTATGAGGCCATATCAATCAGCCCGTGACCTGAAAGGTTGAACAGGATCACTTTCTCTTCACCGGATTCCTTGCACTTGTTCGCCTCGCGTACAGCGGCGGCGATGGCATGGCACGATTCGGGAGCCGGAATGATTCCTTCTGCTTGTGCGAACAAACAACCAGCCTGGAAGGATTCTAATTGCTGGATATCAACCGCTTCCATCAGATTGTCTTTCAATAATTGTGAAACGATGACACCTGCACCGTGATAACGGAGACCTCCCGCATGGATATTGGCCGGAGAGAAATTATGCCCCAGTGTAAACATGGGCAGCAACGGGGTATATCCGGCTTCGTCGCCAAAGTCATACTGGAATTTACCACGGGTCAGTTTCGGGCACGAAGCCGGTTCGGCAGCAATGTATCGGGTTTGTTTCCCATTCAGGATAGTGTGGCGCATAAAGGGGAAGCAGATTCCTCCAAAATTGGAACCGCCACCAAAGCAACCGATAATCATGTCGGGATATTCGCCTGCCATTTCCATTTGCTTTTCGGCTTCCAGACCGATAACCGTTTGATGCAGTGTGACATGGCTTAATACCGACCCTAGTGTATATTTACAGTTGGGAGTGCTCATTGCCAGTTCGATAGCTTCGGAGATGGCTGTTCCCAGTGAACCTTGATAATTGGGATTACGGGTAATGATATCCTTGCCGGCACGGGTAGACATGGATGGAGAGGCGGTGACCGTTGCTCCGAATGTCTGCATGATGCTGCGGCGATAGGGCTTCTGATTATAGCTGATCTTTACTTGATAAACGGCAGCTTCCAGCCCGAATACCTTTGCGGCATACGATAGAGCGGCGCCCCATTGTCCGGCACCGGTTTCTGTAGTGACATTGGTTACGCCTTCTTCCTTGCAATAATATGCCTGGGCCAGAGCCGAGTTCAGTTTGTGGGAGCCGATGGGGCTGACACTTTCATTTTTGAAATAAATATGTGCGGGAGTCCCTAGTGCTTTTTCCAGTCCGTAGGCACGTACCAATGGTGTGCTGCGATAGTATTTGTACATTTCACGCACTGCTTCGGGAATTTCAATCCATGCGTCTGTCTGGTTTAATTCCTGTTTGCAAAGTTCTTTGGCAAAAATGGGGTAGAGGTCTTCCGGTTTCAGCGCTTCTTTGGTTTTAGGGTTCAACGGCGGCATGGGTTTGGTCTTCATGTCTGCCTGTATGTTGTACCAGTATTTAGGAATTTCATCCTCTGGTAAGATAAAACGTTTCTGTTTTGTGCTCATAATCTTTCAATTTAATAGTTTTGCGGTCAAAATTAGGTAAAAAAAGTATTCCTTACTAATTTTCAACTGCTTTTTTGTCGGGAACAATAAAAAAAGGGATGTCAGAGTAAAAATGCGAAGTTATTTGTTATTATAGGCAGAGATGTGAATATTTTGATTAAGTTTGTTTTCTGTTAATGCAAGATGATATCGACATGGAACCTTTACACAAACTATTTATCTATCGTAAGAAGTTAGTAAAACCGTACATAGAGCGATTGCTGAAATGGATGGACGGGATAACTTATATGATGTCGGCCTTGTTCATCCTTACATTGGTTTATGAGCATGGATTTCTTATTTCTTTTGAAGAAATGGAGATGATAAACACGCTGTATCATTTTGTCTGGATTGTTTTTCTGGTTGATATTTCCCTGCATCTTTTATTAAATTACTCGGATACCAAGCGGAAGTACCGGGGACTGGCATGGATACTGAGTCTGATGCTTTATCTGACTTTGATTCCGGTTATTTTCCATGAACCGGAGGTGCAAGGGGGAATTCATGATTTCTGGTCTTTTTTCCACAGTCGTTTATATCATGTGGTGCTGCTCACTTTGCTTTCGCTGCTGCAATTGTCTAATGGGATAGTCCGGCTGCTGGGCAGGCGCACCAACCCGTCTTTGATCTTTGCATCCAGTTTTCTCATATTTATTCTGATAGGGGCAGCGTTACTGATGCTTCCGCGTGCCACTTATCATGGCATTTCCTTTATCGATGCTCTGTTTACCGCTACCAGTGCCATTTGTGTCACGGGGTTGGTTTCGGTCGATGTCTCTTCTACATTCACGTCCGAGGGGTTGTTCATCATTATCATGCTGATACAAATCGGCGGTTTGGGAGTCATGACCCTGACCAGTTTCTTTGCCATGTTTTTTATGGGGAATACTTCGCTCTACAATCAGTTGGTGGTCCGTGATATGGTAAGCTCGCAGTCACTCAGTTCGCTGCTTTCCACCTTATTATATATATTAGGGTTTACCTTGGTGATAGAGGCTGCTGGGATGGGGGTTATTTTTTTAAGTATACATGGCACTATGGGCATGGATATTGAGGAGGAACTGGCTTTTTCTGCTTTCCATTCCATCTCTGCCTTTTGCAATGCCGGATTCTCTACTTTGTATGGAAACTTAGGTAACGAACTGGTACTTCATAATCATAACTTGCTATATATCACTATCTCTTTCCTGGTTATTTTGGGAGGTATAGGTTTCCCGATTCTGGTAAATCTGTATGAAACGGTTTCTTATGAAAGCAAGCGCTTGTATCACCGTTATGTCAAAAAGAATAAGAGGACAATCCGTAAAATACATTTATATAACCTGAATACCCGTATCGTATTGATTATGACGGCTATCTTGCTAGTGACGGGTACTGTGGCCATTGTTGTTTTCGAATGGAATCATGCTTTTGCGGGAATGACGGCTACAGAGAAATGGGTGCAGGGCTTCTTTAACGCAACTTGTCCCCGTACGGCAGGATTTTCAAGTGTGGGCATGACTACTTTCAGTGTGCAGACGTTGCTGCTGATGGTGGTGCTGATGATGATTGGCGGCGGTACGCAGTCTACGGCCGGTGGTGTGAAGGTGAATGTGTTTGCTGTAGTCATGTTGAACTTGCGTGCTATTCTTATAGGTGCCGATAAAGTCAATATTTTCAACAGGGAGTTATCTCATGATTCCATCCGGCGTTCTAATGCCACATTGATTCTTTATCTGCTGATTGTTTTCGCGGGTATCTTCGGTTTAAGCATTCTAGAGCCGCAGGCTTCAGTGATGGCGTTGGTTTTTGAGTGTACTTCGGCACTCAGTACGGTAGGTTCAAGCCTGGATCTGACACCTACTTTGGGAAGTGACAGCAAACTGATTGTCATTGTTCTGATGTTTATCGGACGAGTAGGGGTGCTTACTTTGATATCCAGCCTTATTAAACAGAAAAAAATAACAAAATATAAATATCCGAGTGATAACATCATAATCAACTAGTTATGAAATACATTATTATTGGTTTAGGAAATTACGGCGGAGTGTTGGCCGAAGAGCTTTCCGTATTGGGACATGAGGTGATAGGAGTGGATACAAACGAGCATCGTGTGGATGTGTTGAAGGACAAAATCGCGACTTCTTTTATTATTGATGCTACGGACGAACAATCGCTCAGTGTGCTGCCACTGAAAGATGTGGATGTGGTTATTGTTGCTATCGGCGAGAATTTTGGTGCTTCTGTGCGTGTGGTGGCACTGCTGAAAAAGAAAGGAGTGAAACATATCTATGCCCGTGCGGTAGATGATGTGCATAAGACCGTGCTTGAGGCTTTTAATTTAGATAGTATTCTGACACCGGAGAAAGAAGCGGCACGGAGCTTGGTTCAGTTGTTGGATTTACACGTCAATGTGGAGTCTTTTCAGATTGACGAGGAACATTATGTGATGAAGTTCAAACTTCCTTCTTGTTTTGTAGGCTATAAGGTGAGTGATCTGTCATTAGAAACGGAATTCAATATAAAAATCATTGCATTGATAAAAGGGGAGAAAGTGCTGAACGGTTTGGGTATTTCGATATTGGAGCATCAGGTGGAGAATCATTTTGAGGAAAATTATGAGTTGGAGGAGGAAGATCAGTTGGTCTGCTATGGGCTTTATAAGAATTTTATGGATTTTTGGAAGGCGTTGTAGCAGGAATGCCTTTCAAAGAAAGAATATTTTTTTCTAAGTGAGATTAAACCTTTTCTTTTGGGTTTAGTCTAACTTAATAAATAATTTAGTTTAGTTTTTAGTTTTCTCTGAAGGCCGGCCAATGTGATATTGCCCGGTTTTCGCTTTTTATGGAGGTTTTCTTGTGAGTGTCCGTTACTTTTTGTTACTTTGTCACCTAGAAATCGAGATTTAGATGAAACAGATATATTTTTTATTTGTCGTTTTGCTGGTTGTAATGACCGCTTGCGGAGGTAAGAAAGAGGCTTCCGTTGATGCAGAACAATTGATGTTCCAAATAGACAGTGTGGATCATGTGACAGGTTTGCAGCGTATGCAGGTTTCACGTATTGACCAGCATATTGTCAGTGGCGGAAAAAAATATAATTTGTTTATAGAGCGTGCTCCCAGTGATTCTCTGCCTTCAGTCAAAAGTGACTTGGGAATTTTTGCCGACAATCGTATCATCGTTAGAATTTCCCGTGAAAATGGGAGCCGGGTCTTTGCCAAAACTTTTACCAAGCAAAGTTTCTCTGGATTCGTAAGTGCTGATCATCTCCGTCATTTTATATTGGAGGGCGTGGTATTTGATGAAGAGAAGACCCGTGAGGGAAAAAATATCATATTGGCTGCCAGTGTGAGTTATCCTCAGACAGATTTGTATATTCCTTTCTCCATCACTATTACTCCTGAAGGAAAAATGAGCATATCTAAAAATGAGGATATGGAGGAGCTTCCTCCCATGTTGGGAGACAGCCTTAATTAAATCTAAAATACAGGAATAATTTTTCGCGTCATAATCTTTTTAGGCGGTTAGTTGTTGGTATGGCATTAACTAACTAAAGAATAAATTAGATTATGAGAAAGATTTTATTTTTAATGGCTATGCTGGTATGCTCTCTTCAATTCGCCATGGCTGGCGATGTTGTGACCCGCGATGTGAATAAGCTTCCTGTTGCCGCACGTGAAATGATCGGCAAACATTTCTCCCAGACTAAAGTTGCGTATATCAAGATTGAAAAGGACTTGTTTCAGACCACTTCCTATGATGTAAAATTGGCCGATGGCATTGAATTGGAGTTCAATTCAAAGGGAGAGTGGCTTGAGATAGATTGCAAGAACAAGTCGGTTCCTTCTACTTTTATCCCTCAGGCTATTTCCAAGTATATGAAAGCTAATTATAACGGGCATAAAACGGTGAAGATAGAACGTAACCGCAAGGGATATGAACTGACATTGGAAAATGGATTGGAAGTAGACTTCGATCAGTTTGGAGGATTCTTGAAGTTGAGCGATTAAAAAAGATTTTTTCTGTAATAGGGGAACTATCTCTCCTTATAGTAATGATGCCATAAGAGGGTGTATCAGAAATAAATTGAACTATCTTTTTATTATCAGCGTTGAAAAAGATAGTCGCAACCAATTTTGATTCACCCTCTTATGTATTATAAATACAGTTCTCGGTCTTTGCCCTGTTATTAATCCATCGGCTCGTAATCCTTTGCCAGACCGCCTTCGCTGGTTTCCTTATATAAGGAAGGAAGGTCATGACCGGTCTGTTTCATTACTTCCACCACTTTGTCAAAGGATACACGGTGATTACCGTCTGTAAAGGCAGAATAGATATTGGCATCAAGAGCTCGGGCCGCTGCATAGGCATTTCTTTCGATACAAGGGATTTGTACCAATCCGCATACCGGATCGCAAGTCATTCCCAAGTGATGCTCCAAGCCCATTTCGGCTGCATACTCTATCTGGGCCGGGCTACCTCCGAATAATTGGCTGGCAGCGGCGGATGCCATTGAACAGGCCACTCCTACTTCTGCCTGGCAACCGGCTTCGGCTCCGGAAATGGAGGCGTTGTGTTTTACTATATTTCCTATCAATCCGGCAGTAGCCAGTGCTCTTAAAATCCGCATATCGCTGAAGTCACGGCTTTTTTGCAAGTGATAAAGTACAGCCGGAACCACTCCGCATGATCCGCAAGTAGGGGCTGTGACGATTTTGCCACCTGAGGCGTTTTCTTCACTGACTGCCAGAGCGTATGAGAATACTAACCCGCGGGAACGCAGATTGTCCTTATAACCTTTTGCCTTAATATAGTAAGTGGAGGCTTTTCTGCGCAGATTGAGTGGCCCGGGTAATACGCCTTCTTGATCCAAACCACGCTCAATGGCTTCTCTCATGGTTTTCCATACTTCTGCCAGATAGTCCCAAATGTCTTCGTCTTCACATTGCTGGACGTATTCCCAGTAATTGCGCCCGGTACGTTCACACCAGTAGAGGATTTCACTCATACGGTTCATATCATAGATTTCCGGAGTTGAGCCTTTGTCGTGTCCTTCTTCGGCTAGAGCACCTCCGCCTACACTGAAAACAGTCCATTCATCTGTCACCTTTCCTTTTTCATTCAAAGATTTGAAAGTCATTCCATTGGGATGAAACGGATAGAAGACATGGGCTTTCCAGATAATTTCTGTAGGCGCATGCGGTTGCAATGTATCTAAAATGGCTACATCGGTCATGTGTCCTTTACCGGTAGCGGCGAGGCTTCCATAAAGAGTAACTTGAAAAGCTTTGGCTTCGGGATGTTTTCCTAAGAAGATTTCAGCAGCCTTGCGCGGTCCCATAGTATGACTGCTGGACGGACCGGTGCCGATGCGGTATAGTTCTCGGATAGATTTCATTTCGTTTTATAAGGTTAGTTATTATGAGGAACAAAGGTATAAAATAAAAGGGGGAAAGTAGCAAAAAAGGAAAAGAAAAACTCTCTTGACAAATAGGAAAGTTGTCAGGAGAGTTTGGAAAACCACCGGTAGGATTTGGTGTATTGTCTTTATTCTAATTGTCTTTGTATACCTTTGTCACCGACGACAAAATACTGATTATTTTTAATCAGCATGGCACGTCCGCGCTTTTTTTTCCGGTTTTCTTTATTGTCCACATTTACTCCGATAACCTTGCCGTTATAGAAAGTGGAAATATCTTTGAAAATGGTATGTCCCACAATAATATGTTTTGCCTTATAACGGTCCATAATCATTTCTAGGGAGTCTTTTGCCAGCGGATTGTATTTGCCATCGGTGCGTACTAGTCCGCGATACCAGATGGGACCGCTGTTTCCATACAGGAAGGCTGTGAGTGGAGAAAGCGCTTTGCGTTCTTTTTTCGTCATAAATAGTCCTTTACTCATTTCTTCATTGACAGTGGGAATGCTCAAGTTCTTGTCATAGAAGTCTTTGCCCAGTCCGGCATGTACATATAGGTCGTTACCTATCATTTGCATGGTGTTACGGGTTCCCAACCATCTGCCCAGTTCGGTATCGGGACCGAATAGCCGGGGGTACTCCATCTTTAGTTTTTCTGCTAATATTTTATATTTTTCTTTGGTGTATCGGAGGTCATTGGCCAGCACCATCGGTTCATGATTTCCCAGTATGAACGATACGTGTCCTCCGGCTTTGGCTGCTTCCTCTTCCAGTTTGTAAAATAGCCAGAAGATTTGCGGTACATCTTTTCCTCTGTCAAAAATATCACCGATAATCATCAGATGGTTTTTCCCGAAGCTCCATTTGTAGTCTTTATCAATGATATGATTGCCTTGTAACAGGCTGATTACACAGTCCAGCCTTCCATGAGGGTCGGACATGACAAAAACTTTGTCTGCCTGGGGATAATTCCATCCGGGACGTTTTACCGGGTGTAGTTTTACATCAAATGGAAACCTGCCTTTGTGGTCTGTCACATGCAGGGTAAAGTTTTGAGGTAATGTGGTATAAGTGGTATCAATGATATTCCCTTTCTTATCTACATTGATTACTCTGATTTGGCCGTCAGGCTGATACAATACGTATGGACCGTCGGCTGTTAATTCTTCTTTTTTCTCTTTGTCTTTCTTCTTGTCTTTGAAATCAAGAGTTCCGGCACTAAGGCCGGAACTGATGAATGCGAGGGTAAATGCAAGAAGAAAGTAGTTGATAAAATTAGTCTTGCTTGTCATCGATTTGGTATTTGAATTATTTAATCGACATATCCTGGATTCTGTTTCATATTAGGATTTGCGTCCATTTCTTTTTTGGGAATAGGAAGTAGAATTTTATGGAAATTCCAGTCATATTCCATGTAAGCAGTATTATGTTTGGTTTTGTTTATATCACTGTCTTTCACATCGATTCGTTTGACAGTCATTCCATTTCTGATAACATCGTACATACGATGTCCTTCTGCTACCAATTCTTTACGACGTTCGTCTAATACATTTTCTAATGTTAATGTTTTTCCTTCCACTGAATTTTCCGGATTAGCTCGTTGTACTATGGAATTCAAATATTTCACTGCTTTGGCATTATCTCCTGTCTGTACGGCCGCTTCAGCAGCATTCAGATAGGCTTCTGAAAGGCGTATAAGCGGAATATTGGCATCGGTTATGTTTTCTCCTTGCTGAGGTTGGTATTTATTGACGTATGCGTAGTACTTTTTGTCAAAACTCAAGATTTTCAACCGGACGTCTTTGGGATCTTTCTTTAATAATTGATAAAAAGAGCAAGTAATACACATATCGTCATAACCGTTGTATGAGTTCAGATATCCCATGCTTTCTTTGCCCGGACTGTCTGTAGTCAGATTGACAATTTCGAATAATATTTCACCAGGATTGGATGCTGATGCGTCATTGCCCCATGCGGTTGGATATTCTTCGTTTGTCCAAAGAGCGTAGCCTTCTTTTTCTGCACCCTTTATTGCATTTTCAGCCATGGTCAATGCTTCATTGTATTCTCCTTTATATAAATATACTCGGCTCAACAATGTCATAGCAGCCCATCTGTTTACTTTTCCTTTATTAAAATCACCGCTCAACAGCTCTGTACTGTTTTTGAGGTCGGAAATAATTTCCGTATAACATTCGGCTACTGTATTTCGTGCGGGTTTACTGTCTATAGTTGATAACTCTTTCACAATGGGCACGCCTAATGAAGCTCCGTTATCTTTTAGGTAGGGATAACCAAAAATACGTGTCAGGTCGAATAGTGCCATACCACGGATGGCTAATGCCTGGCCTTTCAAATCATTTTTATATTCGGTTTCATCTTCATCTATAGATAGTTTATCAACATTCATTAGAATCAGATTACAGTTCTGGATAATAGAGTACAGATATGACCAATGACTGCTGGGACCATTGTCTTTAGTAAAATTGAAACGGTAATAATTACCGGTTCGTTTCGTTGAACTTACAGCCTGCATGTCATCTCCAGTTACATCTCCATAATATACCAGACGGCCGGAGTATGCATCTGAACTTTGCATTGTGCTGTAGATTCCGTTCAATGTGAATTCAATATCTGACAAAACATTGATACTGGTTTCTGTATCCACTTGTGTGGAGGGGGCTAGATCTAGCCAGTCATTTCCGCACGAAGTGACGGCAAACATAATGGAACTGATAAATAAATATTTAAATACTTTCATAATTCAAGTTTTTAATGGGTTAGAAATTAACGCTTAGACCAAAGGTTACAGTCTTCAAAGGAGGAGTTCCCCAGATGGCACTACCACCACTGACAGCTTCAGGATCATAATAATCATAAGCAGCCCATGTCCAAAGGTTGTTTGCGGAAGCATATACACGTACATTGTTAACTCCTATTTTTTGTGTCCATACTTGGGGCAGAGTTATTCCAAAAGTTAATGTTTTCAGGCGGATGAAGTCAGAACTGTGTAACCTGCGAGTAGTAGTGGATTTGTTCATCGCTACATCAGGACTTTCAATAAATAGTTCATATTTTGTGATATCACCAGGTTGTTTCCAACTATCGCGATAATAGGTTGGTATATTTGCTTCTAGGTCGTTACCACCATGCTCTGTTTTTTGTGCCCAATTGTCATAAGAATAACCGCCAAATTGGTAAGAGAACATGAAGTTTAAGTCGAACCATTTATAGCGTAATGTATTTGATAAACCTCCGATAACATTAGGCTCTGCATGCTTATCTAATACAATAGCATTGGCTTCACTATATTTTTCTGTAATCTCTTTTATATAGTTGCCGTTTTCGTCCAAATCATTGGTATAGAATTGGGGAGCGCCTGTTTCGGGATTGATCCCTGCGAACTCTATCATATAAAATGTACGGTATGATTTTCCTACTTTCCGTATTTGGGTACCACTGATAATTTCTGTTTGCATGCCATCCAATGTCACAATTTCATTTTTGTTGTGCGAGATGTTGAAAGTGGTATTCCAAGAGAAATCTTTAGTCTTTATATTGGTCGAACTGATTTCCAATTCCACTCCCTTATTTTTTACTTCACCAATATTCATAAGATAGCTGCCGAAACCTGTTGTCATAGAGATAGGACGATCCATCAACAAATTTTTAGTAGTACGAGTGTAGTATTCCAAAGTTGCGTTTATACGATTGAACAAACTGAAATCCAGACCTAAGTTAAGGTTGTAATTGGTTTCCCATTTTAAATCTGTATTTTTGATTTGTGATTGGATAATACCCGGTTGTTCCAAATAACCATTGGTTAAACTACTCAAACCCATATATCCGAAATAGTCAGATGGAAGTGTGCCATTGACACCATAAGATGCGCGTATTTTCAAATCGGTCAGCCAACCTTTGGCCGGATTCATGAATTCCTCTTCAATCATACGCCATGCGGCAGATACTGACCAGAAACTACCCCAACGGCTGTCTTTATGCAAACGGGAACTACCGTCAGTACGGAAACTACCACCTAGATAATATTTATTTTTATAGTCATAGTTTACACGTGTCAGATAAGATACCATGCGGGTTCTGGTAGAGCTGCCACCAACGGATTCGGTTTTCATACCATTGCTTATTTCATCTTTGTCTGCTGTAGCGAAATTAGTTGCATACCCTGACAGATAGTCACGATATTGGTCATCAATTTCATAACCTACCAATGCGTCAAAATGGTGATCGTTGGCTATATTAAACTTATAACTCAGTTGGTTTGCCCATACCATTTTCTTGTATTCGTAGAATTTTTTGCTCATGCCGCCATTTACATCCTCACCATTGGAAGTGCGGGGATCACTCCAATCCTTGCCTTTAGTGTTGGTGTAGTCATAGCTGAATGTTGATTTGAATTTTAAGTTTTTAATAAATTCATATTCGCCATAAATAGTGTTGAAAGCACGATTAACATATTCACGTTGATAGTCGTAAGTTGCAGATAATAGTGGATTACGATCACCGTTGCGGATAAAATCGCGGTTCCAGCTTCCATCTTCATTGTATGGTGTGTCTGAGGGGACAACAGCGTTACGTGATGAATAGAAAGGAGAAGTGTAGGAGGTACCTTCACCATATACATCTTGATTAACGGTAGCAAATAACATATTTGCCCCTAATTTTAATTTATCAGTTGCTTGATAATCTACATTTAAACGTCCGCTGATACGTTCTAAACCGGAGTTGATAGCAATACCTTCTTGTTTTAGGTAAGAGATAGATGAATAATATTTGAATTTGTCTGTTCCACCAGAAATGGAGGCTTCATAAGTCTGGTGATTTCCTTTTTTGAACATGATATCATCCCAATCGACATATCCACACCAAGGAACAGGAGCATAATCGTCAATATTTTCATTAGCATATGCTATGGCTTCGTCGTGACTATTTCCGTCTCTTAACGCACCGGCTACTAGACCGTTATAAATATATTCGCGGCGTTCTTCTCCCCCCATAACAGGACGATAATCCATTGCGAAATCAGAACTACCCCAATCTGCTTTGAATGAAATTTGTGGCTTTCCACTTTTACCTTTTTTAGTAGTAATAAGTACTACACCATTGGCAGCACGTGAACCGTAGAGAGAGGCGGCAGCGGCATCTTTAATGATTGTTATGTTTTCAATATCAGAGCTATTGATAGTTGACATAATGTCAAGACCTGCATCTGAACTCATCGTATTGATAGAACCTGAACGCATAGGAATTCCGTCAATTACGTATAATGGAGAATTACTGGCATTAAAAGATCCCATACCGCGAATATTCAAAGAGGAAGAAGCTCCTGGTTGACCTGACGATGAACTGAATTGTACCCCGGGTGCATTACCTTGTAGTAAATCTTTGAATGAAACAGCCGGAATATCTTTCATTTTATCAGCCTTCACAGTAGAAGCAGACCCTGCGTATGCCGACTTCTTGAAAGTACCATAACCGGTAACAACCACTTCTTCCATAACATTATTATCAGGAGCCATGACTACTTTCAGTATCTTTCCGGCAGTGGCTTTAATTTCCTGCTTGCCATAACCTATATAGGAGATAATCAAAGTGGCAGGTATACGGTCTACATCTAATGAGAAGTGCCCGTCCAAATCTGTAGTAGTTCCATTCGTAGTACCTTTGACTAAGATATTCGCTCCAATAATAGGTTCTCCCGTCTCATCCAGTACTGTACCGGTTAATGTTGTTTTCTGTTGAGGAACAGCAGACTCTTTTTCTTCAATTTGCTTGATAGCAATAACGCCGTTGTGAACTGAATAGGTCAAACCGCTATTCATAAGACATTTATCAAGCACATTGGCTATTTTTTCGTTATTTACATTTAGGTTTTGGACTTTTATTTGTTTTACATCATTGGTGCTGTATACAAAAGTAAAGTCGGTTTGTCTTTGGATTTCCCAAAGAATTTCACTCAACGTGGCATTCTTGAATGAGGCTGTGACAGTGGCTTGTGCAAACACTTTGTTGGCAGCCTGCATAAAACCTGTGGTAATGATACAGAAAAATAGGAACGTAATCCACAAACGTTTACTACTTTTACCGTGATTGGTGTAGTTGTGTTTTTTGTCCATAATACATCATTTTTATTAGTTATAGAATGTGATTGTTTTGTTATTGACTTTTACGTGTACTTTTTGAGTCTCTTCCAACAAACGTACAAATGGAGTGATTTCCGAATACCGATCTACATTGCATCCAAAGCGTAGGTCTTTTATTTTCTCATTGGCAAAAATTACTTCCATGTCATACCAGCGTGATAGTATTTTCATGATATCTTCCAATCGCTGGTCTTTGAAATGAATTTTTCCTTTTATCCATGAAGTATAAAATCCGGCATCTACCATGCGTATCTGTATGCTGCTGTTTCCGAGGCTGATGGTAGCTTGCTGGGAAGGCTTTAAAATACAGCTTTCTCCAGTTTCTGTATTTACTTTGACAGAACCGTTTACCAAAGTTGTCTGATACTCTTCCTGTGGATAAGCAGAGATGTTGAATGTGGTTCCCAACACTTCTACTTGCATGCCTTGAGTGCATACTATAAATGGTTGCCCTGTTTTGCAGACTTCAAAATAGGCCTCGCCTTCCAGTTCTACTTTGCGTGGACCGTTATCAAATGTCACAGGAAAGCGGAGACTGGTCATTGCGTTCAGATGCACTTTTGTTCCATCACTTAACAATAGAGCATATTCTCCACCTCGTGGAGTTTCCACTTTATTATATACAGGCTTGTTTTTTTTAGCTGTTTTTGATGTTACTTGGTAATTCAGCATTGTAGAGTCCATGTGGACTCGGGCTCCGTCTATTTTCTCAAGCAGACTCTCTGTTTCTTTATTTATATGGATTGTCTGGCCGTCCTCCAATGTCAGAATAGCTTTGGATTCCCCAGGTAGAATGGATTGTGCGATGAACTGTTTGTCCGAAAGAGAAACGGGCGAGGTGAATTTCATGGAAATACTTACAAAAAGGACAGGTAACAGAATGATTGCGGCATAACTTACTATTTTGATATATCTGCTTCTGTTATTATTTCTTTTGATTCGCTTTTCCACTTCTTTCCATCCGGATGAAGGATTGAATGCCGTATTTTTCCGGAAATGTTGCTTTTGGTTTTCTTCATTACAAATTTTCTTGAATAAAATCTCGTGCGCTGTAGATTCTTCTCTCCAAGCAGTTAGTTTTATTGTTTCTTCCGGGGTTATTTCTTCCGACAGATACCTTGCTATGAGGTTGGCTATATAGAAATCTTGTTTTATCATATTTTGACCTGTTTTTTATCTCTTTTATAATAAAACAGGTCTGTTTGAAATTCGGGTGAATAATAAAACGACTTTTTTTGAAAAAAAACAAATTAATGTCTTTTTATATAAAGAACAAGAGGAAGTAATAGTAGTCTTTCAAATTCTCTCTGAGTTTCTTGTAGGCTATTTTCTTTAATGTATGGACTGTTTCTGTAGATATGTTTAGTCTGTCTGCTATTTCTGCGTTTTTTTTCCCTTCCAGAGATAGTTGCATAATGGCTTTCATTTGGTCAGGTAATTTATTTATGGCTTCAGAAACGATACGATAAGTTTCCTCTTCAACGATTGCATCGTGAAAAAAGGAATCCTTTTTCTTTTCGATGACATTTTGAGCGTATTCATATACTACTTTTGAATGCTCCAGTTCGTTGAGTGCTTTATTGCGTACAGCTGTATATAAAAATGCTTTTACCTGATGCAGATAAAAAAAATCTTCTCTTATTTGCCATAGTTTGGCAAATGAATCTTGTACAATATCTGCTGAAGTTTCTTGGTTTTCTGTATATTGATTGGCAAATAAGCATAGAGTTACATAATATTTATTGAAAATATCATGAAACCCTTGCTCATTAAGCTTAATACTTATAGTTGTATGAGAAGTTCCCGCTGCCACCTTTGCTTTTAATTTTCTCTAATTTTAGTGCGAATATAGAGAAAATTAATTAAAAACAGCCTCTTATTCTATTAAAATATTATTTTAAGTCTACTACAGTAATACCTGCCCCACCAAATTGTACGTGTTCGTCTTGATAGTGTGCTACTCCTGGAACACTTCCCAAATAGCTGCGAATCAGGGTGCGCAGTATGCCTGTACCTGTTCCGTGAAGGATACGTACACGGTCTATTCCCAATAGTATGGCATCATCGATAAAATAAGTTACTGCCTGTATCGCTTCATCGCCACGCATACCGCGTACATCAATATCTTGTTTGAAATTTAGTTTCTTTTCATATACCCGATCTTGTGTTTCACTGCTGACGAAGGTACTTTTTACCATTGTTTTCTGGGTGGGCTGTATTGGTGTGCTACGTTCCAGCTTATCCAGTTTTACATTGGTTTTTATCATTCCGAACATAACTATTGCATTTTTGCCATTAATTCCTAGTACTTCTCCGACACTGGATTGACCTTTGATCTTTACAGTGCTACCTACAGTGATAGGCTGTTCTTTGGGCATTGACAGTTGGGAAGATTCCGTCTTGGCTTTATCCTTTTTGTTTTTTTTCCGCTCTTGTTTTTCACGGAGTTTTTCCATTTTCCGGATGATTTCATCTTCCTTGTTCTTTTTCTCGATATCTTCTATCTGATTTTTAAAATCAGTCAGTTCCTGACGTGCCGATTGTGTACGTTCTTTGTCGGCTTGTGCTTCCTTGATGATACGGATGGTATTTTCAATTCGGGCATTTGATTCCTGTATCAATTTTTCCGCATCTTCTTTGGCCTTTCGCAAAATCTCTTTACGACTTTTCTCCAGTTCCTGTAGTTCTTCTTCGTATTTGGCGATGGTTTCTTCCATCTGTTTTTCTCGTTTGCGGATGTTCTGACGCTTAGTTTCCCAATAACGTTTGTCACGTACGATATCTTGTAGATATTTATCAGCATTGATATATTCACTCCCTACAATTTCGGATGCGTCGGCTATAACTTCTTCCGGTAAACCTATTTTCCTAGCTATTTCTACTGCAAATGAACTTCCCGGATTTCCTATTTGTAATTGGAATAAAGCTTGCATTAAATGCCTGTCATATAACATGGCACCATTAACCACTCCTTCGTGATCTTCGGCAAAATGTTTCAAATTTTGATAATGAGTGGTGATAACGCCGAATGTGCCCTTTTCATTGAAACGTTTCAACACAGCTTCAGCTATGGCTCCTCCAATTTGTGGTTCTGTACCTCCGCCGAATTCATCAATGAGGATAAGGCTGCGTTCGTTACAGCTTTTCATCATTGTTTTCATGTTGGTAAGGTGTGAGGAGTAGGTACTCAGATCGTCTTCGATACTTTGTTCGTCACCTATGTCTATAAAGATACTGCCGAATAATCCGGCATGGCTACGTTCATGCATCGGAACCGGCATACCACATTGTAACATATATTGTAGTAATCCCACAGTCTTCAGACAAACGGATTTACCTCCGGCATTCGGTCCGGATATAATTAGAATGCGTTGATTTTTAGTTAGTTCTATATCTAGAGGAACAACCTTTTTATTATGCTTGGCCAGCGAGAGTTGCAATAGTGGGTGTATGGCCATGGTCCAGTCCAAAATCTGTTTGTCTTCCAATGATGGTTTGGTGGCGTTCGTCTGAATGGAAAAATGGGCTTTGGCACGGATGAAATCAATTTCTGCCAAAAACTCGTATGACTGGAGGATGGCGGGGACCTGTGGGCGGATTATGATAGAGAAATCTGTCAGGATACGGATGATTTCCCGGCGTTCTTCTCCTTCCAATTCCCGTATTCTATTGTTTGCTTCCACTACTTCGGCCGGTTCTATGAAAACTGTTTTGCCGGTGGATGATTCATCGTGTACAATTCCCTTGATTTTCCGTTTTAATCCCGGTGCGACAGGGATGACGAGTCTTCCGTCACGCATGGTAGGAGTTACATCTTTATCAACATAACCTTCTGCTTGAGCGTTGCGTAGAATTGCATTCAAACTGCGTGATATGCTTCCGGCTGTCGAGGCCAACTCTCTGCGGATGCGTAATAATTCGGAAGAAGCGTTGTCTTTGATTTTTCCGAATTTGTCTAAGATGTTGTTTATACGCGTAATGAGTTGAGGAAACACGATAATATCTCCTGCCAGTTTTTGTAGGGCAGGGTAGGGGGAGTTTTCTTTTTCTTGTTCTTCGTCATTCGAGGTCAGTGTCAGAAAATGGATGATATCACGAATTGTTTCTAAAGAACGGCGTAAATCAAACAGTTCTTGCTCATCCAAATACATACCTTCTACGCGGATACGTTTTAGTGATGGTCGTACATCAAAAAAATATTGGTCGGGAAAACTGTCTTCCTCTTGTATGATGCGCATGAATTCCATCACCTGTTCCAGCCATTCATTAATATCCTTAAAGGATTCTGAGAAGTTCATTTCATCTACTCTTTCTTGACCTAATGTGCTGAGACATTTCTCTTTTAGTAAATGACGGATGGAATCGAAACCTATTTTCTGTTCGAAATTCTGAGGGTATATCATGATTTATTTCTTTCGTTTATTATTCGTATGCAAAAATACGATTTGAAAATTTTATAGCAAAAAAACTGGTAAACTATTTGCTTATTTAAAATAAAGTCGTACCTTTGCAGCGCTTTCAACAGAAAGTACTTTTGAAAAAAGAAGTCTTGGAGAGGTGGCAGAGTGGTCGATTGCGGCGGTCTTGAAAACCGTTGTACTGCGAGGTACCCGGGGTTCGAATCCCTGTCTCTCCGCTGAAACAAAAACGAAGGACTTCACAAAAGCCTTCAAAAAGTCATTCAAAGCACCGTATATCAGTTGATTACGGTGCTTTTTTATTTTTGCGCTCCAACAAGGTGAAGGCCTGAATGTAGGGTTTAGCCTTCAAAGTTCGGTCATTATTTGCTACATTTACTGCTACACTTTGAAGACCCCTCAAAAAAATGTAGCAGTGACCGAAAAATGAAGCCCATTTTGAAGCCTATAAAATCATTGATTCATAACTGATTATGTAGAACTTTGTAGCCATGGTGCTACATTAAATTTGAGTCGTTATGAGAATGATTTTTAAAGTGTCGTACTATGTACGTTCAAACTACGAAAACAAGCAGGGAAAGTCTCCCTTGATGATCCGGATTTTCCTGAATGGTGAAATGCTGAATGTCGGTTCTTCCGGTATCTACATTGACAAGAAGCTATGGAACAATTCCACCAACCGGGTAAAGGGGCGTGGAAGCGAATCCTTGAATCTGAATGCTCAGCTGGACAACATCTCAAATTCGTTGCAGATGATTTTCAAGAAGCATGAATTTGACGAAAACCTGACCCTTGACAAAATCAAGAGTATCTTTTTAGGCAAGAACAAGGTCAAGACTACGTTTGTCGAGTTCTACGACAAGTATCTGGAGGACATCAAGGCTCAGGTTGGTGCAGGGAAAAGCATTGCCTTGTATCACAAATATTCGGCAGCCCGAAGCCATTTTGTGAATTTCCTCCATGCCAAATACGGCAGAAAGGATCTCATGCCGGGTGAACTGACGCATCTGATTATCCATGATTTTGAAATATACCTGAAGACAGTGGTTTCCCTGAAGTCAAATTCGGCTACCAAGACGCTCAAATTCTTCAAGACCGTGGTCATCTTTGCCCAGAAGTGCGGCGTGATGACGCACGACCCTTTCTTGAACCACCACTTTCACCTGGAACCGGTGGATCGGGGTTTTCTTACGGATGAAGAAATACAGCGCATCATGCAGAAAGATTTTGAGATACCTCGGCTTGAAATGGTAAGGGACGTTTTTATCTTTTCCTGTTTCTGTGGGCTTGCCTACATCGACGTGGCTCACCTGACGCAGGAAAATATCATCACCCTTGATAACCGTCCGTGGATTATCATCAACCGTCAGAAGACCAATGTGCAGAGTAATATCCCTTTGTTGGAGATACCTCAAATGATTCTTGACAAGTATAAAGGAAAGACTAAAGACAACAGGCTGCTTCCAGTCCTGTCAAATCAAAAGATCAATGCTTATCTCAAAGAGATTGCTGACCTTTGTGGAATCAAGAAACGTCTCAGCTACCACCTTGCACGTCATACGTTTGCAACGATGTTGCTCAGCAAGGGTGTTCCCATTGAGTCCGTTTCGAAGATGCTGGGACATACCAACATTAAAACAACACAAATCTATGCGCGTATCACCAACAAGAAAATTGAGCAGGATATGATGCAAGTCGCCGACAAGTTTGATGGCTTCAAAAACTGTTTCATCAATTAACCGACTTGCTTCAGTTCAATCCTTACTTCGAGGGAAAAGACCCGTTACACCTTTACCAAGCCGTATCATTCCAACAGGAAGATACGGCTTTTTCCATATTGTACCTTTCCTCATCCCACTTTTATCCGTCCGAATGCTGCCGGAACAGATTGCCGGAAATAACCAGCACAAACGCAAGCGTCACCAGCTTCCATATCAAGACGAAAGTTTTCTTTACTAGCCATAATGCCAACCGCAGCATTACGCGAATAAGCCAAAGTGCCAACCGTATCAGCAAACCGATAAGAATGCAGACCGGCAACATATATATAAGGAGTAACACTTCAAACATGGTCATCTGTTTTTAGTTATAAAAAATTCCTGCCGAGGTAGATTGTTATTATCAAATATACTAAAAATCAATGAGATACGCAAGAAATTATCTGTATTTTATTCGTGTAAATACATGTTCTTTCAACCTCATTTTCTGCATTTTATGACCATGAACTCGGTGCTTGTCAAGCATTGTCACTCTGCAACTTTGAACATCATGTTGATTGCCCGAAGTTTTGAATGTCCAGAATGTGTAGGTTCTACAATACGATTACACCTTATTCTTTTTATCCCTCCGGGTTCAGTTCCATAATTGCCAGTACCATTGTTCTTTTTTCCCTTTTATCACAGAACGCATGTTTACAGATTTTCATTGCTGAATGCTCTTTTCCTTGTGCTGTCATGGCTATTTTGATGACAAGCAAATATAAACATAGGTTGAATAAAGACTGATGCCATAGCTATATGTCCTATTGTCTTTCAGTTAATGGTCACATGGCAATATGATTGCACATTCTTCTGTTTACAGATTTGTTGTTCCTCTGTCTCTTGTTTCACTCATTATGAAAACTGTGCAACACCAATCAAACAAGCGCAGGATGATACAGCCATGTAACTGGCATGCCTCCGACAGCTAAACTTCAAACCTTGTTTCTATAGCCACATGAACAACCGTCAGTTTCTACTTCATGCTTCGTGAACATTTCACCATGATATGGATGAACAAGGAGTCAATGAACAGGAACTTGGAAAACCTTTGAATGCAAGTCCCAGAATGCTTGATACACAGGTGAATTTGACAGAAGATTTTCTCTCAGAAAGATGTTGTGCATTTTTGCGCTTCGCAAAATTTTGCGGTAATTTGGGTCTGAAATCATCCCGGAAGACATCGAACTGCGTTGCATATGGAGCCAAGCAAGTTGTACCCTTGTCATTACAAAACAAGTTTTGTCCTCACAAGGGTAACTTGCCGACTGCCGTGCAGCGGAGCGATGTGCATCGCTGTTTCGCTTCGCGAAAGAGGTGTCCGGGAATCCGAACAACTAAAGTCAAGGCATATGAAAAACCAGCGTACCAAAGTATTTCAGTTACGGCTTACCTCCGATGAATTGCTGAATCTGAAGGAAAAAGCCGTTCCCTACCAGTCCGTGAGCAATTATATCCGCAAAGCAGTTGAAGAATTTACCCATGTGGATGTCAAACAACAGATTGAGATGATGCAGGATTTGTGTGCATTTTACCGAAAGTTCCAGAACGAACTGTCCTGGGCTGGCAGCAACCTGAATCAGTCGGTCAGACGGGTCAACGAACTGGCGGTTGCCGGACTGCTGTCACCCGGTTATGTGAATGAAGTCTTGCTCCCTTCGATTCAGGATGTACAGAACATCTTGAAAAGGATAAAGGATGACTTGGAAACTTTGAACAACAGAACACGGCTGATTAAGTAAAGGTAAACGGATATTTTGTATTTGGGTGTGATGAATAGACTAACCTGTATCCGGTTTTACAAGCGACCGGGATTTTTAATCTGTCTGGTCCGCAACCCCAAATTTCATGAATCAGCAAACAAATATATAAATTATGATAGCAACCATACTTCCCGGAAGCGCAGACTTCCATGCAGTCGGTTACAACGAACACAAGGTCTATAAAGGAGTGGCCACCCTGCTGGAGATGCAGAACTTCGGTGGACTGGAAGCCTCGGAACATCCGACCGCCAAACAGCTGGTGCAATTTCTCCAGTTCTACAGTTCCCAGAACAGCCGGATTCAGAAACCGCAGTTCCATGTAGCCATTTCCTGCAAAGGCCATGAAATGTCGGAACAGCAGTTACTTGATTTCGCGCACCAATATCTGCAGGAAATGGGGTATGCCGAGCCCGGACAACCCTGGCTCATCTATGCACATCACGATACAGACAACACTCACTTGCACATTGTGACTTCGAGAGTGGCGCCCGACGGTCGCAAGATACAGCATGACCATGAACGTAGACGCTCGCAGGCGGTCATTGACAAGATACTCGGTATGGACCGGCAGCAGAAAACAGACAAGGACATAGAGGCTGCCAAGCAGTACAGCTTCTCCTCCTTTGCCCAGTTCAAGGCCGTGATGGGAACCATGGGCTATGAAGTCTTCCAGAAAGACGGGAACGTCTTCGTCAAGCAAGGCGGCCGAATCCAAAAGAAACTCCTCCTTACAGAGATTGAAGCCCTGTTCAAGAAAGGTTATCAGGACAAGGCGCGCAACCGACAGCTGAGAGCCTATCTGAAAAAATACAGGGACGTATGTGCCAACAAAGAAGAACTGCAGAAGGAAATGAAGAAGAGCTTCGGCGTGGATGTGGTCTTCTTCGGCAAGAAAGACAAGCCCTACGGCTACATGCTGATTGACCATGCCAACAAGACGGTCATTCATGGGGCCAGAGTCCTTGCCGTAGAAGAACTGCTGGACTTTGCTACTCCCGAACAACGCTTTGACCGGATAGAAGCATTTATAGACCAGCTGCTGACCCTCAATCCCAAAATCACTCAGGGAGAAATTTTCCAGAAACTCAAGAAACAGCGTGCCTATATAAAGAAAGGTGTCATCTACTACGATGGCAAGAGCAGACCCTTGCCCCCTTTCATGGCCAAGGCCATTGACCGCAACAACCGCATCAGCTTCATCGAGAAGTTCCGTCCGCAGAACGAAGCCGAAGTGGAAATGCTGTGCAAGGTATTCAAGGTGGACCGGCCAGACCTGGTGGACATCTCCACGGAACGTCCTCCCAAGTATGCCGATTCCGTCGGCCGTCTGCATGAAATCTTCAGTGATCCCGAAGTGAAGTCCCCCCGCAGCGCCATGTATCAGGAAGGCTTCATCATCCGTCAGGTCGATGATACCTACTATGCCATCAACTTCAAGGAACATATTCTCATCAACCTGAATGAAGAAGGCTTCGATGTGGAACGGGTGAAGAAGAAATCCAAAAAGCAGAAGCGCCAGGGTGTGCCGTTTAAGAAGTCCAAGAAGAAGACGCTCAATCCAATCAAGAGTTTGCAGCGGAAGTCTCATCAAGGACTGGGCAAGCTACGGAAAGAAGGTATCGGCAGTCACAGCGCCAACCGCGAATGGGAAGTAGGGAAAAAGACCGACTACGATGAGGTGGATGATGGACGTTCATTAAAGATGTAAGGAACTTCTGGTCCTTTTCGGAAGAAGGAAACACTTGCTTACGGGAAAGTAACATTGTTTTGATCATGCAGATAAACGGCTCTTTGTGAAACAGGATATGGCTATAATCCGTAACCGGACAACCAATGGGGACCACTATTTTTTGAAAGACTTTCATGGGACTGCCTACTGCAACCAATTCGGGCATATAGATTGAAAAACTCAGGTTCATCCGACTTATTTACCCATGTTTCTGCAATCTCAAGCACATTGATGTTGTGCATTTAGGTTTTCAATGTCTCTGCACATATTTTTGCTTGCAAATTTAATTCAAGTAAAAACGACATGATACAGACCCCCGTCATAGTAACCTTTGCCAACCAGAAAGGAGGAGTCGGAAAGACAACTCTTTGTGTGACCTTTGCCAATTACTTGGTGACGAAAGGTGTCCGTCTGGTAGTAATCGACTGTGATTTCCAGCACTCGATTATGAAGTGCCGTAAGACAGACCTTAAAAAATATGGAGAGGAACAGGTGCCTTACGAAGTATGGGCTTATGAACCGGATGACAAGACGGCCATGACCTCCCTGATTGAAAAGTTGCATAATGATCCGGAGATTGATGTGGTGCTTATGGATTCACCGGGAAGCTTGAAAGCGGAAGGTCTGGTCCCCATGTTTGTCAATTCAGATATTATCGTTGTTCCTTTCCACTATGATCTGGTGACCGTTTCTTCCACAGCCAGTTTTCTGCTTTTTCTTGACAGACTTCGTCAGGTAGTTGGAGACCGTATGAATGCACAGCTCTTCATCATTCCCAACCTCAATGACAACCGCGTAGGAAAGCGCTCAGAACTGATACTTTGGGACAACACACGGGAAACTTTTTCTAATTACGGTTATGTAACCGGGAAAATACCGAGGCGGGCTGATATGGAGCGGTTCAGTACAGTGGCTGCACTGGATATGCAGATTCGTTATGTTGGCAATGTTTTCGACAAGATCTATTTCAGCATTTTCGGCAAGGTAACTCCAGTGAGGGAGGTAAAGCTTACCGGAATACAACTGACGGATAATCTTAATCCGAAAATAGGCAAGAAAAAAAATCGGGAAGAAGGTGTTACATATATTGCCATGGATGAAGATGGAAATGAAGAAGAACGCGAAGCAGGAGGTCTGTCTGCTGATACAACCGATAAGGAAAAAACGGAATATGAATGACGAGATTAAATTTATCAGTAACCATCAAATAACATAGCGCATGAAAAAAGACATTCCGGAAATTGGTGACTTGACACAAGGCATCAATGATTCTGACATTATCCTGACGCACAAGTTGCCCGAAATGTTGGAAAAATCATCCGGCCTCCAGGATCGGACGAATGGTACAAGTGAGAAGAAAACGGAAACTGACGGAGAACCTATCCATCTTTCTCCCTCAAAGGAGGTGGAAGATTATTGGACAGGATTTCTGAAAAATTTGGAAATCTCCGATGAAAGTAATGTCAAAAGCGAACGACTGGTATGCAGGCTGGACCGGGATCTGGCAGACTCGCTGGATGACTGCAACATCCATAACCGCAGCCGTTCGGATATGGTCAATGCCATTGTCCGTACATTCTTTGATATTTACCTTCTACAGCTTGTGCCGTTTCGCAGAGAAAAGAAATCATTGTTTACAAATTTCAATCAAAAAGATTATGAGAAAGAAAAGGACTAATTGGACAGAGCAGAAGATTGCGGTTCTTATCCAGCTCTATCCCATAGAAACAACCCCGAGAACCGCAGAGGTTTTGGGTATGTGCGAACGTGCTGTAAAAGAAAAGGCCCGCAGCTTGGGGCTGAAGAAAGCGGTCAAAAGCCGTTGGATGGAGCATGCAGATTATGTACGCAATCATTTTACTCACCGGTCTTATGCTGAGATAGGCAAGGAATTGGGAATTTCACGGGAATATGCCCGGCGCATTGCTGTTAGAATGGGATTGAAGCGTACTGCGTTGGAGGATTTTAAGGTGCTTTCACGAATCCATTCTGATATTATGCGGAGGGAAAGACGCAGGGTTATCTTCGGGCTGAGTCCCATCACCCGCATCAAGGTTGTGTCCAACCGGGCACGGGTAAGACTCCGTTCATGGCTCAAGTCCAAAGGCTACATTGCCGGAGAGGAATACGGTATCCTTTATTATACGGATGACCTTCACCGGATTCAGGAATCAGAGTTGAGAGGAGCCAAACTGGGCTTCCGCTTCCTGCCTTATCCGTCAGAGGAAACCATTGTATTGTCAAACATCCTATAACTACAGCTATGACCTACGGACAAGTAATCTTTATCCTCTTTGTGGTCTTGATAGGCTACTACGGCTTTCTGATATTCATGGACATCCAGCATCTGAAGGCAGCCGAGGCAGCAGCGCAGGAGAATCAATCCGAAGAGGAAATAGACATCACGGATGAAGCCCGTTCCTTCCAGCCCCAGCAGGTGATCCGGGACGATAAGAAGAAGGAAGAGGAAAAGAAGCAGGAAGAAGCAGGGAATGAAAATGATTCCAACACGGATAAACAGCAGACAACATCTGATGAGCAACCGAATGAGAATGCTTCTTCTGAAAGTGGTGAAGATGTTTCCAATCCGGAAGCATCAACAGCTACCGAACAATCAGATATTCCTGTTCCGGCAGAGAATCCTTCCTCTGAAACAGTATCACAGACTCAAACTGCTGAGCCTGATAATAAAGAAGAAATATCTTCTTCCGAAGCTGCTGATAAAGATGAAATTGAAGACACTACCCATGCGGATGCCGAAGCAGCCCCATCGGAAGCTGGAACTTCTACCGGATCCAACTTCTCACCGAGCTACCGGGAACCCATCTTGACAGACGGCATCCTGGTGGATGACATCTTCAAAGCCATCGACCAGTTGGCCGAAACCGGTGAATGTGACCTGGGTACCATTATCTATCACTGCGAAAGCATGCGATATGCCGGGTAATACACCCGATACTACTTGGACGAAAGTCCACCGTTCCTTTAGCGACCTCTGATACTTGAATGACCTCTGTTTCTTTGGCGACCTCTGTTCCTTTGGCGATGAAATCCATTATCAAAGAAATATACAATGAAACAACTCAATCAACTCGTATGCGGAAACGAAAGCATCTTCCGCTCTATCCAGCGTTCTTCTGAAAAAGCAGTCAACCGCCTTATGGCCTGCAGTGTGGTACAGAAATGCCTCATGTTCATCTTTGCCCTTACGGTATCGGTCGGTGAAGCGATGGCAGGCAGCAAGGGAGCCGCAGGCTTTACCAAAGCCACCCAGGAAGTGAGTTCCTACCAGACTCCGGTGTCAAACTTGATGAAAGCGATTGCAGCCGTTATAGTTTTAGTAGGAGCTTTTAACGTTTATTTTAAGATGCAGAACGGCGACCAGGATGTCAAGAAAACTATCATGCTGACTATCGGTGGCTGTATCGCATTTATCGCTCTTTCTGAGGCGCTTCCGCTCTTCTTTAAGTAATCCAATCTGTCAATATACTATCCAGAATTATGACGATGAATCAGGAGGGTTATCCCGTTTTCAAAGGCTTGCAGAAACCGCTGGAGTTCATGGGCATACGCGGCCGTTTTCTGACATTGGCAGCAGCGGCCATCGGTGTGTCGTTCGTAGGTTTCATCGGCTTCTCCATCGCTTTGGGAAAGCTTGCCGGGTTCATCGCCATGCTGGTGATGGCAGTGGTCGGATTGGTCACCATTTACGTCAAGCAGCGTGGCGGTCTCCACAACAAACGGCGGGCAAAGGGTATCTATGTTTACAAGAATCTGAGACGCAACTCGTAAAATAAAATGAATGATTATGGCACGTACCAAGAAAAGAATATTTGACGGCCTCTATGCACAGCTGGAGGAATCGGACGGCAATGTCGTCCTTTTTTCAGCCAAGGGGGAACCGTCGGTTATTTTCGAGATAACCAATCCCGTGCAGCAGCTCTGTACCGATGCGGAACAGTACATGCTCTTTCAGGATGTGCTCTCCAACGTGGTACAGACGCTCGGCGAGGGCTATGCCCTGCAGAAACAGGACGTGCTCTGCAAGCAGTCCTACCACCATGAGGTGCCGGAGGATGCAGAGTTCCTGACCAAAAGCTACTTCCGTTACTTTGAGGGAAGAGAATTTACGGAGATACGTACCTACCTTATCCTCACGCAGGAGGCACAGCGCAGCCAGTTCGTTCAGTACGACCCGAAGAGGTGGCTGGACTTCCATTCCAAGGTTTCCAAGGTGAGCGACATCCTCAAGGAGAAGAACATCAAGCACCGGAAGCTGACCAAGGAAGAGGTGAACGAGTATTGCCACCGCTTCATGGCCTTCCAGTTCCGGCATGGTCCGTTCTCGATGACCAACTTCAAGGCATCAGACGAGTATCTGAAAATCGGCGACCGGGTAGTCCGTTCTTATCCGCTGGTGGATATAGACGAGATTAACCTGCCTTCGCTGGTGAAGCCCTATACTCAGATGAACATCAACGGCTACGGCATCGCTACGGACTTGTTCTCTTTTCTGACGAGTGTGCCCCATGCTGATTGTGTGGTGTTCAACCAGGTGGTACAGATACCGAACCAACGAAAATTGCTGAGAAAACTCCAGGCAAAGGCCAAACGTCACGGCTCCATGCCTGACCCGAGCAACAAGATTGCGAAGGAAGACATTGAGGAAGTGCTGGACCGCCTGGCTGTGGACAGCACGCAGTTGGTTTATTGCAACTTCAACATTCTGGTAAGCTGCCCGGCAGACAAGGTCACCCCGGTCACTTCCTATCTGGAAACCAAACTGTATGAATGCGGCATCATGCCGTCCCGTACCGCCTACAACCAGTTGGAATTGTTTACCGACAGCTTCCCCGGCAACGGCTATGCCTTCAATCCGGACTATGACCTCTTCTTGACGCTCTCCGATGCCGCTCTGTGCTTCTTTTTTAAGGAACATCTAAAGGGCTCGGAAGATACTCCGCTGACCACTTATTACACCGATCGCCAGGGGCTGCCGGTGTGTATCGACATCACGGGGAAAGAGGGCAAGGTGAAGATGACAGACAATGCCAACTTCTTCTGCATTGGGCCTTCGGGAAGTGGTAAGAGCTTTCACATGAACAGCGTGGTCCGTCAACTTTTAGAACAAAATACGGATGTGGTTATGGTCGATACGGGCGATTCCTATGAAGGTATCTGTGGTTACTACAAGGGAACCTATATTTCTTACTCGAAGGAGAAGCCTATTTCCATGAATCCCTTCAAGGTAACGAGAGAGGAATATGACCTGAACTTCGGGGAAAAGAAGAACTTCTTGAAGTCTTTGATATTCTTGATATTCAAAGGCAACGACTTTCCAAGCAAGATTGAGGACATGCTCATCAACCAGACCATCGTGGAATACTACGAAGCCTACTTCCAGCCCTTCACCAAGTTCACCGAAAAGGAACGTGAAGGGTTGAGACAAAAGCTGTTGGTTGCCTCCAAGATGGAAGAAGACTACGACAAGTTCTCCCATAGCATGGAAGACATTGATGCCCAAATCAGAGAAGCCGAAATGGACAAGCAGGCAGAAAGCAGGGCACTCATGCTTCCTGCAGAAGCCCGGCGACTCAAGTTGCTCCGCCAGTGCCGTTCGCTTTTTGCCCTTGCCCAGGATGAAGCTGCCAGTAAAGGCGAAAAGGAACGTGCCCTGCAGATTATCGAGAACTACAAGAAGGAACTCTACAACAACTCCATGCTTATCAAGATAGACAAGCAGATAGACCACATCGAGGAACAGAAACGCAGACTGAAAGTCCGGGAACTGTCCTTCAATTCCTACTACGAGTTTGCTTTGGAGCGCATTCCGCAAATCGTGGCACAGGAGAAGATTCAGTTCAACATCCGCGACTTCGCAGCCATCCTGAAGCAGTTCTACCGGGGCGGCGAACTGGAAATGACCCTGAACTCCGATTTGGACGTGAACCTCTTCGATGAGCAGTTCATCGTCTTCGAGATTGACAAGATTAAGGATGACCCCGTGCTTTTCCCGATTGTGGTACTCATTATCATGGACGTGTTCCTGCAGAAGATGCGCATCAAGAAAGGACGCAAGGCACTCATCATTGAGGAAGCGTGGAAGGCGATTGCTTCGCCCACCATGGCAGAATACATCAAATATCTGTACAAAACGGTAAGAAAGTTCCACGGCATAGCAGGTGTTGTTACCCAGGAGTTGAATGACGTGATAGATTCGCCCATCGTGAAGGAAGCCATCATCAACAACTCCGACGTGAAGATACTGCTCGACCAGACCAAGTTCAAGGACCGCTACGAGGACATTGCCGCCATCCTGGGACTGACCCCCATCCAGCGGCAGCAGATATTTACCATCAATGCCCTGAACAACCGGGAAGGACGCAGCTACTTCAAGGAAGTCTGGATATGCCGGGGACAAAACTCGGATGTGTACGGTGTGGAAGAAGCACCGGAATGCTACTGGGCTTATACCACCGAACGCACGGAAAAGGAAGCCCTCAAACTCTATCTGGCCCACTACGGAACCATGCAGGAAGCCATCACACATATCGAGGCAGACCGCAAACGGGACGGCGGGCATAAATACCTGGAATTTGCCAGAAAAGTCAATCAACATCAAAAAGTCATGTCATTATGGTCAAGTTAAGATTCCTGTTGATGGCGGTACTGATGCTTGCCGCTTCAACGCAAATGTATGCCGGATGGCGGGTTGTGGTCGACAAGAACTGCATCAAAATCGTGTCGTCCAACCTTGCCGCCCAGAAACTCATCGAGGAACAGCACAATGCTCGGCTGGACACCATCGCTGCCAAGCAGCAGAAGGTGGAACTCTATTCGGTCAGCATGGCCACGATGAAGGAACTCTACAAGCTGTCAATGCAGAACATCTCCGGTTTCGGTACGGAGAGCCTGTACTACAAGGAAATCGGCAGCTGTGCCCTCGATATCATCCGGAATGTGCCGGAACTGATAAAGACGGTCAGCAAGGCGAAGTTCACCAACCAGCTCTACTGCCTGACGGAACTCGGAGGGCTGGTGATGGAAACACAGCAGCTGGTGGGCAACTTCGTAAACATCGTGAACAATGCGAGGATTCCCAATCCGCTCAAGGGAGAAGGCACTGCCGAGAAGAAGAGCGACGGCTACAACATGCTCGACCGCTACGAGCGAATGTCACTGGCCAACTCCATCTACACCAATCTGAATGAGATCCGCTACAAGGTGGACGGCATGATGCTCATGGCACAGTATGCCACGCTGAATGATCTCTGCTTTGCCATCGACCCCGAGGGATGGGCCAACGTGATGACCATGCGCAACCAGGTGGACGGACTCGTATCGGACTGGAACGGACTGGTGGCTGCTAACTAAAAGATGAAAAAGCTATGGAACACTGGAAAAAGAAATTGGGCGCAATCTGTTTGATGCTATTCCTTCTGGTGCCGGGTACGGCCACCGCTGTAGTCATACCCAAGGACCTGCCGACCATTGAAGCGCTGATAGCCCTGCACAAGTGCATCAAGAAGGACGAGGACCAGGCACTGGGCAGAGTGGCCACCAGCTTCGGGGAACAGTCGCTGGTAACGAAAGGCGCCAACAAGTTCAACGAAGTGCGGACCACGCTAAACACCAAGATGAGCAATGCCCATTCGTACCTGGTACTGGCCGGAGCCATTTCCTCCACCGCCAACTCGCTCTACATGCTGGTAAAGGAATACAAGGACTTTACCTCCAACACTTTCAAGCATGTCAAGAAGAAGCCCTTTGTGGGATGGTATTATGCCGATGCCAACGTGGCGATAGCCCGGGAAGTGAAGCACTGCTACAAGCTCTACGCTTCCGTGGCCGCTTCGGGCATCAACCTGATGAAGGCTTCCATGGATGAGAAGCTGAACCTGGTGATGACGCTCAAAGCCACCATCGACAAGGCCCGCTACATCGTGGACAATGCGAACCTCTACTGCTTTCTCATCACCGACTGCGGCTGGAAGCCCGACTACATCTGGGAAATACTCAATTCCAACGTGAAGGACGAGATAGCAAATCGTGTCATCAATCAATGGAACAAAGGATATGCGGTATAGAATTTTATTACTCTGCTTGCTGGGCATGACGGTGGCTTCCGGTTTGCATGCCCAGCGAAAGGCCAACGATAAGGAGAAACAGCGGCAGTGGCGCTCCATGGAGAACGGCCCTTGGGATTTCGCACCGGACTGGTACTACTTCCTGCTGCACAAGAAATACTCGGGTGCGGAAATGTACTGGAAGTGGGCAGGATTCCAATCCGGCTTTCGGGTGCGCTTCAAGGAGCATAAGTCCAATGTGAAACGCATCATGCCCACCCGGGTAACAGCGGAAGAGACCCAGCGGCAGAAAATCAAGAAAGTGGAGGAAGAGCGGCAGAAGATGGAGGAACTCTATCAGGAGGAACTGCTCCGCGAGGCAGACCGCAACGTGGATCTGATGTTCCCTTCCTACAAGGACGAGTTCAACCGGATGCAGGACTGCATCACCGACGGACTGCTCTACTGCATGCAGAAAAGCAAGGGCAAGCTCCAGTACCAGGTGGACGAACTGAGCCGCCAGAATGAAATCCTCTGTGCCGACATCGCCTATATCCACAAGATGGGAGTCGGCTACGGACTGGAGAATGCCAAGCGGCAGAAGGCTTACGAGGAAGCCCGGCAGAAGATGGAGGAACTGGTCAAACGGACCGCCAACCTCTGTGCGGTGGCTTCCACGCATTATTAAAAGGAATATGTAACGAAAATAGAATGAAAATATGAATCTACTGTTAGTACCATTAACCATCGGATTGCCTGCCATTGACGAAAGTCTGGACAAGCTGCTGGTCGCCATGGAAACCTTTCCCAATGTGGCGGTGCTGGGTGATGCCATCGGACTGGCACGCATCATCGGCTTGCTGCTGGCACTCTGTGTAGGCTCCTACGAATGCTGGATGATGATGCTTGGACGGCGCGGCATGGACGTGATGAAACTCCTGCGCATCATCGGCATTTCCATCTGTATCTCTTTTTCCTCGTGGATCTGTCAGGCCCTGCAGGTTCCCGGCAAAGGACTGGAAACCGCTACCAAGGCCATGGCAAAAGCCAAGAACAAGGAAGTGGCCGCTTTCGAGTTGAAGGTGGCGCAGAAACAGAGTGAATACCTCGACCGGCTGAGAGCCGTTCAGGACTCCATTTCCACCGCCCAGCAGGTAGCCGCCATCGGACAGGATGCTGCCTGGTGGGACAAGCTCATCTACAACGTGGAGAATCTGGGCAACACCATCAACAACTATGCCCAGCGGGCAGCCGTGGCGGCTGAAACCAAGATGAGCGAATGGATCAACGATGTCATACGCTTTGTGGGGGAACTGATATTCCAGATGTCCTACTACGGCATTCTGGTGGCGCAGCGCATCTTCATGGCCATCATGATGATTTTCTGTCCCATCATGTTCGCCCTGTCCCTGGCTCCGCCCTGGAACTCGGCCTGGAGCCAGTGGATGTCGAAGTTCCTTTCCCTCTCGCTGTGGGGCTTCGTCACCTATATGTGCATCTACTACATCGACTTCATCCTGCTTTATAACTTGCAACAGGATTTGATTGCCTACAACCATCTTCTTCACGGTTCGGTAAACTCCTGGGAACAGATTGGCGCACTGGGACTGCAGGGCATCGGCTCCAACTGCATGTATGCCATGGGTATGCTGGTGGGGGCCTACATCATCCGATTTGTGCCCGAAGTGGCTTCGTGGCTCATTCCGGGCGGTATCAGTTCGGGTGCAGGTTCAGCAGCCGGCAGTACCGTGATGGGCATGACAGCGATGGCAGGAGGTATGGCAGGAAGTGTGGTCGGCTCTGCAGCCAGCGGTGCCGCTTCTCTAGTCAGACCGAGCAAATCCAAGAACAGCAACAACAAGAAGTAATCACTCAAACCATTCCCTATGCTTATAGAATCATTAGCACAGAAAACGAAACTCGCCCTGATGACGGTGTTGGCCACGATAGGTGGCTGCACCCTCATCTGCGGGTTCACCGTCTGGTGCTGCATCTCGCTCGTGACAAAAGAACGGGAGCAGATTTACATACTGGACGGTGACATTCCCTTCCTGGCACAGCGTGCCCAGCTGGAAGCGAACTTCACGATGGAAGCCAAGGCGCATATCCAGCTCTTCCATCAGTATTTCTTTAACCTGCCTCCCGACAACGACTACATCAAGTGGACGGTCGGCAAGGCAATGTATATGGCAGATGGTACTGCCCTCAAGCAGAAGCAGGCATTGGATGAGAACGGATTTTACTCTGATATCATCTCCTCTTCAGCGGTGTGTACCATCATGTGTGACTCCATTCAGTTCGACGAACATGAACGGAAATTTACCTACTACGGAACGCAGCTCATCAAGCGCCGTACTCGGGACCTGAAACGCTCCATGGTCACTACAGGCTACATCGAATCAGTTCCCCGTACCCGAAACAATCCGCATGGTCTGATGATTACGAATTGGAGGACGCTGGAAAACAAAGATTTAGATTACTAACCTATAGAGAATAAGCACCCCATGAAATCATTCAGAAAGACACTTCAGGAAAGCAGGCTCAAGACGCATCACTTGATACGCTCCTGGCTGCAACCCAAGTTGGGAGCCGTCGGCACCAAATACCGCCTGGCAGGACGCATCCGTCTGGCCAACATCTGGGCAAGGAAGCATCCCAAACGCACCTTTGCCTATGTCACCGGTTCGCTCTTTTTCCTGCTGGCAAGTACTGTGGCTATTGACAGCATGACCTTGTCAGACAAACGTGATCCGGATGTCAGCAACATTGCCCAGTTGGAACCCATCTTTTCCGGATTCCGTACCATTCAGGCAAACAAGAGCGTACACCGTTCCACGCTAACAAAGTTGACCCATGAAGGGCAGTTGCTTAGGGAGGAACTGGACTCGCTCATTGCAATACCGCGTAAAAGCCATCAGGATTCCATTCATATCGTACAGAGTTACAACCGGCTGGAATCCATCGTTAAATCACTTCAAAACAATGACCATCCATGATCAGAAAAATCAATTTCAAACAGCCCAAGTACATCTTCCCGTTGGTGGTGTTCATACCCTTGTGTGCCCTGGTGTATTTCGTGATGCAGACCTTCGGAGGCAGCGAAGATGCCCAACAGATGGTTGCTACCGACCGTATCAATACGCAACTTCCTAATGCGCAGGCGGAGGAAGCCGGAGACAAGATGTATGAGATGTCGCGCCGTTTCGGGGACGAAGATGCCTTCACCGCTATCGGTGCCATCGGAGAAGAACAGAAGAAAGCCGAAGAACTGGAGCACGGCTACAGCGAAGACGAACTCAATAAGCTGGATGCTGCGGAAGCGGAACGGCTTCGTCAGCAACGGGAAATGGAGGAACTGGAAAGGTCGTTGGCCGAATCCAGAAGACACATCAACTCCTTTGCATACGGGGACAATGCTTCTTCTGGAAATAGGTCAGGTAATGGAAGCAGAACAGGTACATCTACTGCTACCGAAGGCTATACTTCACAGGATGACTTCGCCCGTGGCCTGGAGGAAATCCAGCGCAGAAGTTACGAGCGTCAGAAGGCCATTGAAAGCGGATTGGGTATCGGACGTTTTGACCGAGATGAACAAGCAGACAAGCAACGTAGGGATTCCATTGTCAAGGTCCACCAGGCTGAAAAGGAACGCAACCGTCCCAAGCTCGTCATCAAGTCCGGTGATACCAATGCGGAGAAGTTCCATACAGTGACCTCACCCGATGATATAGCGGAAGCCAAGTTGATTCGCGCTATGATTGACCAGACCACCAAAGCCAAGGAAGGTACTCGTTTACGTTTCAAGTTGCTGGATGATATAACCGTCAGCAACACCAAGTTGAAGAAAGGCACCTACCTCTATGGTACAGTGACAGGCTTCGGACAGCAGCGTGTGAAGGCTACCATTACCAGCATTCTGGTCGGAGATAAGTTCATCAACGTGAAGCTTTCTGTATTCGACAATGACGGTATGGAAGGGTTCTATGTACCGGAATCTTCCTTCCGTGAATTTGTAAAGGATGCCAGCTCCAGTGCCGTGCAGCAGAACATCAACTTCCAGTCAGAAGATGGCTACGGTTCCGGTATTTCCGGTGAAGCCTTGGCGCTGCAAGCCTTGCAAAACGTCTATAACTCAGCTTCTTCGGCCATCTCGTCCAACATCCGCAAGAATAAAGCGAAAATCAAGTACAACACGATTGTCTATCTGATTAACTCGGAGGAAGCAAGGTAAAAGGTCAAGAATGAAAATAGGTAAACTATCTTACTAATCACAAAGTAAGTAAGGTTACAAGTAATAGAGTAAGCAAGTTTACAAGTAACGGAATCAACAAATAATCAAATCAGTAAATCATAAAAATTACCTAATATGAAAGCGAAATTATTTTTACTTTTCTTCGGTCTTCTCGGTTTTGTCGTACAGGCTGCAGCCAAGGAGAAGATCTACGTGAACAGTGAGGTCACTACCCATATCGTTATGCCCGAAAACATCAAATTGGTGGACATCTCCACAACCAAGATTATGGGCAACCAGTGTGCCGACAACATGGTGCGCATCAAGCCTTATCTGGAGCCAGACTCCATTAAAACCTCCTTTGACGAGAATGAATTGCTGGGCACCATCACCCTAATTGGAGAGCGTCATATCGCTCAGTATGATGTGGTTTATACCCATTATCCCAGCATGGCAGCCTCCATCTTTGAGGTAGCTTACAGCGATACCCAGTCCTATATAAACCCCGAGGTATCGATGCCTAAGGCCGAAATGGTGCGCTATGCGTGGGCGGTGTATGGCAGTAAGCGCAAGTACAATCAGGTGGTGTCGAATGCCCACGGCATGAAGGCCATCGTCAACAACATCTATACCATCGGCGACTACTTCTTTATTGATTATTCCTTACAGAATAAGACGAAGATTGCCTACGACATTGAGGAACTTCGCGTGAAGCTGACGGACAAGAAAGAGACGAAAGCCACCAACTCGCAGACCATTGAACTGACACCGGTTTATTCGTTGAACCCGGTCAAGAAGTTCAAGAAAAATTACCGCAATGTGCTGGTGATTGAGAAGCTGACCTTCCCGGATGAAAAGGTGCTCCGTCTGGAAATCTCAGAGAACCAAATCAGTGGTCGTGTCATTGCGCTCACCATTGAATACGAAGACATCCTCAATGCCGATGGCTTTGACTCAGACATTTTGAAGAACTCCTCTTGTTATCCGTACTATTACATTTACCGCTAAATCCGACCCGATATGAAGAAGATTTTAATGATCATCTGTTGTGCGTTTGTCGTGCTTTCGGCATCCGCCCAGGATAAGAAACTCACGCTGAATGCCGGTTTCCTGTTTCCGAATACCTTGAATGCAATGATTGGTTACGAACATCCGTTGAGCTATGGCAATGCCGTGGAAATCTACGGTGAAGTGGGGAATCATTGGCAGAAACCCACCTGTTGCCGATTCTGGAAGGGCTACTATTGGGATGGCGGATTGGTCTATAAGCAGCGATTGGTACGTTACAAGAACGGCATGCTCCACTTCCGATTGGGTCCTCAGTTCGGTGCCACCCAGAAAAAGTTCTTCCTCGGTGTGGAAGCTGGCTTTGAATACAGCTATGTCTTTCAGAACGGCTGGGAGTTTTCGCTGATCCAGAAGAACAACGTCAACTTCCTGCATGGCGATACCTTCCGCAACGGACTCTTGCTGGGTGTAAAGATTCCGTTCTGATTATCGTTTAACGTGTATTTTAAATGCAATAACAATGGCATTCGAAGAAACCCGGGAACAGCAGCAGATGTACAACTACTTCCGCAGTTGCATCTACATTTTTCTCATCATCGAGATTGTGATGAATCTTCCCATCACGGCGGATAACCGTGTCACGCAGTTTATCCTGGACCTGTTGGGTAGATTTAAGGTGTTCAATTCCGTGTCGGGCTGCAAGGTAGCAGAGCTGATTTGTATCTGTGTAGTCTGTATCGGAACCAAAGCCCAAAAAGCATTGAAGTTCAACGTGAAGACGATGGTCATCTATCCGGTGCTGGCAGGTTTGACATTGGTCGGCATGTGCTTTATCTTTCACGGCATGAATGTCGGTATGAGCTGGTTCGGCTTCCCGGCCAACCGCATCCTCTATGCGCTTTGCTCGGTGGTAGGTACCATGCTGGTGCATCAGGGACTGGACGGCATTGCCAAGTACTACAACTACAAGGTGGGTGAAGACCGCTTCAACTTCGAGAACGAATCGTTCCAGCAGTCGGAAACTCTGGTAGCCAATGACTATTCGGTGAACATCCCGATGATATACTACTGGAAGCAGAAGATGCACAAGGGCTGGATCAACATCATCAATCCCTTCCGTGGGACGATTGTACTGGGTACGCCGGGTTCGGGTAAGTCCTTCGGTATTATCGATCCCTTTATCCGTCAGCATGCTGCCAAAGGATTTGCTATCATGTGCTACGATTTTAAGTTCCCTACATTGGCCAAGACACTTTTCTACCAGTATTGCAAGAACAGCAAGGCTGGTAAACTGCCACAAAACTGTGGCTTTCGCATTATCAACTTTACGGACGTGGAGTATTCCGACCGCATCAATCCGATTCAGCGCAAGTACATTCCAGATTTGGCGGCAGCATCGGAAACCGCTGCTACCTTGCTGGCTTCCCTGAACAAGGGAGGCGGTGAAAAAAAAGGCGGTTCGGAAGCCTTCTTTACCAACTCGGCAGAGAACTTTCTGGCGGCCATCATCTATTTCTTTGTGAACTTCCATCCGGTAGGCTTCAAGAATGGCAAGAAGCTGAAACGCTTTGTTTCTCTGGCACCAGACTCCGAAGTAGTCATACCCGAGGGAAATAAACTGGAACTGGTGATACGGAACTGGGACGATTACCATGCACTCGATGCAAAGGGCAATATCATCCTGGATTTTGTAGATAAAGACGGCAACGACGTGTCAACGGATGAAGACCGGATGTTTGTGGATTTAAACGGCTTCTCGTATTTGGACCGGACGGGTAAACGAGTCCACATAGAACGCTGCTGGTACGAAGATGATAAAGGCAAGGAAGTGGAGCCGGACACCATCACCGGGGAGTATTCGGATATGCCACATGTGCTTTCCTTCTTAGGCAGGTCTTACGACCAGGTGTTCAACATCCTCATGCAGGACGACAAGATTGCTTCCCTCATGGCTCCCTTCAAGAGTGCCTACGAGAACAAGGCGAACGACCAGTTGGAAGGTATGGTGGGTACCCTTCGTGTCAATGCCGCCCGATTGGTATCTCCCGAAGCCTACTGGGTGTTTACGGGAGATGACTTCGACTTGAAGATTTCTGATAAAGCAAATCCGAGCTATTTGGTGATTGCCAACGACCCGGAGAAGGAACAGGTCATCGGTTCATTGAACGCACTGGTGCTGAACCGACTGATTACCCGAGTCAACTCCAAGGGAAACATCCCAGTGAGCATCATCGTGGATGAGCTGCCCACACTCTACTTCCATAAGATAGACCGCTTGATTGGTACGGCCCGCTCCAACAAGGTGGCGGTGACCCTGGGTTTTCAGGAGCTGCCACAGCTGGAGGCTGACTACGGCAAGGTGGGCATGCAGAAGATTATCACGACCTGCGGTAACATCTTCATGGGTGCTGCCCGTAACAAGGAAACGCTGGAATGGGCGCAGAATGATGTGTTCGGCAAGGCGAAGCAGACTTCCCGGTCCATTTCCATCAATGACAACAAGGTATCGACCACCATCTCCGAGAAGATGGACTACCTGGTGCCTGCTGCCAAGATTGCGGATATGGCGACCGGTTGGCTGGCCGGCCAGGCTGCCCGTGACTTCACGGCTACGGACGACAGCATGCTGAACCACTTCGACATCGAGCAGTCGGAGGAGTTCAAGACCACGAAGTACTTCTGCAAGACGCACTTCGACATGAAGAAGATAAAGGATGAAGAGGACCACTATGTACCGCTTCCGAAAATCTATGAGTTCAAGAACGACCGCGAGAAGGAAATCATGCTGAACCGCAACTTCAAACGGGTGAACGAGGAGGTGGACAAGATGGTCAAGGAACTGCTGGGTATGGCATAAATGATTAGTATAATGGCATCCTTACAATCAGCATATAAACATTCAAGCCTTTTGCTTCCATTGAGTGGTAGCGCACTGAAGGTCATTGCCGTCATTTCGATGGTGATAGACCACAGTGCCTACTACTTGATGGAGCACGAAACACTTCTTTATGAGGTCATGCGTTGCTTCGGTCGCATCGCCTTTCCGGTGTTCGCCTTCCTCATAGCAGAAGGCTTCCTGCATACCCGAAACCGGATGAAGTACTTCTTGCAGCTGCTGGGATTTGCCATCATCAGCGAAGTGCCCTGGTATCTGCTGAATGGCGCGGACGGAACGCACAATGTACTCTTTACCCTGGCATTGGGCGTATTGGCTTTGGCTGCGATGGAAGCATTTAAAAAGGATGGCATCCTTTGTGGGGCTGTCATCCTTTCTATTGCTTGTTTCGCCACTTGGTCGGGTGTGGACTATGAGTGGCGGGGGATTCTGCTAATGGTGGTGTTTTACCTGTTGGGAAATGTCTGCAATCCTTCTTTTCCCTCCGGTAGAAAGGCGCAGTTGTTCTGTGCCTTTCCGCTGATGATGCACTATGGGATAGTCGGTACTTTGCTGGCTTGCCTCGTGATTGCCTGTTATAATGGGACAAGAGGCTTTATCCATGGTCAAGTGGCAAAGTATGGATTCTATGCGTTCTATCCGGTGCATCTGATTCTTTTGGTTCTGATAGGAAAGTAATCTCTCTCTTAAATTGGGTAAGATTGAGTCTTTATTCGGGTTTTATTCTTTTCCCCTCCTTGTTGATATAGTACCATTCATCGCTTTCCCAATAGTGATATTCTCCGTCCGAACCCGGTACTTCTTTCATCTCTCCCTTGTCCGTTACTTTAGCCTTGCCATTCTCGAAAGGGAAACCGAAAGCAAAGCGGGGCTTGATGACAGCCCTTCCACTTTCATCCGCATATCCTATACGCCCTCTTTGATCTACGATACGATACATCCCTTCGCTGACATAATCGTTGCCGTTTTCATATTGAAACATGTTGTAGTGTTTCATAGAACTGCAACTGGATATAACTATTAGTACAATTATTAGAATTTTACTCATGACATAATTTTCAGGTTTCTCTGCAAAAATAATGTTTTATCATAGATTTGGACTCTTCTTTGCACTGTTTTTAGGTATAAAGCAGGGATTATGTGAACTGAAAACATTATTTTTGTGTTCGGAATCCTTTTCTTTTATGAGTATGACAGTTACCGATATATACGAAATGATGAACAGCAAAGCCGGGGCGTTTTTCGAATGGTTACAGACTCACCCTAAATACGGGCTGTTGTTTTGTGTTGGGCTGTTGGTACTATGGCTCGTAGGCTTGCTGTTGCGTTGGGACTGGGCGTATCATTGGCAGTTCAATGGCAAACTATGGTTCTTTGACGATTGCAAGCCTGAAACACGTCGACGAATTAAGATAGTGTTGGTCAGCCTTCTAATTATCCTCATGTTGATTGATTTCTTTGTATGGAAGTGAGAGCATGGATAAGAACAAACGCAAATTCAGGTTCTGTTTCATCGACTATATGTGGTATGTAGCCGAGATTTGGTACGAAAGGGAGCATACTCATTTTAACGGGAATATGCTGTTATTCTTTTGCTGGCTTTTTCCCATACTCATGCCACTTGGAATACCGCTGCTATCTCACTTTTTCGGTTGGGGCGTTGGTTTCTTCATACTCATATTTCTCTGCTCTCTTCCCGACTTGTTCTGTCTGTTCCGCTACACAGCCGGACGTCGTGAAGCACTCTGTGAACATTACGGAAAGATGAAACATCCCGGCAGAAAGCTTGCCAAAATAGTCCTTGTTGCCATCGCCCTGGCCATTGCGAACTTTGCCCTGATGTTTCACTTCGGATTTATACATAGGGCATGACAAGACCTGCCGCTACAGCCACTGCAATGACAACGGCATAGTACACCGCTATCGCCTTTTTCCAATACAGAGGACGCAAATCAAGTTCTTCCCGGATTTCCATTCTCCAGTTAGAAGGTTTGAGCTGAAAGTCGGAGGTGCACCATATTGCTACAGCTGCCCATCCGATTAGAATGGTGAAAATTATTTTCTGACCGTTATTCGGTTCATCTTTTAACGTAAGTAATGTCACCAAAATTAATGAGAGGTAGGGAAGGCAGATTATCCCGCTAGCCCGATGATCCACCCAATCATGCACCCCTTTCTTTCGCAGCATATCGTAGGCAAGGATGTATGCGGTTTTATGTATCATCGCAATCAGACGAAATAAATGAGGTCTTCTTGTTTCTGCTCTTTTCATGCTTTTGTAGGTTTTAAAATTTCATATCTTCCGTCCATTCCAAAGAATCCACCGGACAAAGCCCGGTGTTTCTCACCTCGTACCACCCGGTCAGCAGTACCCTTATGCTGTCCGGCGTATATCCCTTGACCCATGTACATTCGACAAATTTCCGGCTGCCGTCTTGGATTTCATCAAAGGTGGCATGGTTCAATAGCCCTACACGGAACTTTCCTCCCATATCTTCCTTCCTTACCTGCATGACATAGACCGGTTGCCCGTAGCGGGATGTGCGACCGTCCTGATTGATCAGATATTGCAAGGCTTCGCTGGGTACTTCCTGACGGGCTCCTACCGTGATATGCAGCGCAAGGTAATCTCTCCACCTTTGCGGGACTTTCGTCCGTGTGTCCTCCACCGGCTCCGCCTTATGCCCGTCTATCCGCATCAGTGTGCTTGGCAACAGGTATGCTTCGGCAATCATCAGAAAGCCGAGGGAGAACACGAAGAAGTAACATCTGAAGGGGCTGAACCTGCGTCCTTCATAGTGCTGCATGACCGCTTCCCTTCGTGAAAACGGGTATATCCAACCGCGCCATATACAGTGGAGGATTGCGACGCTTCCGGCTATCATGGCGACTGCAAACCATTCAAATACCGGGGAGTCGTAAAGGAAATGAGCGGTTGTAAAGAATATCGGCTCATAGATAAATATCATGATGCAAAGCATCAGCATGGATTCCCCTTTGGGGCGTCTTGGCTCGCCCTTGTAATGCCACCATGCCATTTCTCCCAACCAGAACAGATAGTCGAAAAAGTAGTATTTCCGTTTTTTGGATGACTGACCTCTCATGTGATTGTTGTCTTTTTAATAAGTCGTGCAATATATAACCACTAAAATGATGATTAAAATGGCCATAAACACACCTTTCCAGAAGCGGTATGTCCTTTCTCCGAGCGTATCTACCAGTTCCCAACCGACAGAAGTGCGGGGTTCCCAAGCCCATTTCCAGTTGAGTATAATGCCCAAAAGTACAAGCAGGAATACCCCGATGAATATCAGGAAGGCATATTCCGGATGTTCGCCCAGCCATTTGTCTATTTTCTCCGACACATTATCCATATCAAGGCACTATTTCGTAAACGGTTCGCTCATTGTTCCTGAAAATGGTCTGCTCAATTTGTTTTCCGACCTTCACGATACTGTCTATGTCTGCATTGACTTTCAGGCTAAGGACGGGAGCGTATTGCAGATGGTCGTAATCTACCGGAGTATTGTTATAGGTTGTTTCGACAATAGGATAATTATGTTCCTTCGCAAACAGTTTCAGTGAATCCAAATAAGATAACTGTTCTTTGCTCATGGCTTCAAAGTCAATGTAGAACTTTCCGTTTTCCTGCATGAAGTAGATGCAGTCCGTACCGTTTCCGCAGATACCTGTAAAGTCAAACTGAGTCCGTCCGGCTTGTACGTTTCTCAATATTTCGGGCAGCTTGTCTATCGTGATGCGTGCGGCTCTCGGAACGGCAATCCCGACGCTTTGCAACTGGGTTGCTTGTTTGCCCGTATTTCTGCATCCAGACGCTCCAAGAGCGAGTGATAGCAGCCCCAATGCTAAAATCTTGGTGTTCATGCACAATATTATTTAGTGTTGTTGTGTTCGTTAATCGTGTCATTGCCTGTTTCTACTTTCAATCGCTCATTTAAAATGGCTCTGTCTGTTGCATTGCTTATTTTTCGGGGTATTGACCGGGTATCTTCTATGTATTCTTCTACCACTTCTCCGAACACCTTGTACATATAAGACAGCACAATCAGTATAGCCAATACTGCCAGTATCTTTTTTATCGGGTTATAGCGTCTAAACAGGAATATGACAAGTGCGGAGAGGATATAGGATATATACAGACCTGCCGTGTAGCGTGTCCTGATACTGTATTCATTGGCGAGTTCACGTATCTCTGCTTGCGTGTCCCATGCCTCGTCTGCATATTGGTACAGCAATACTTTTTGTATATATATCAGGCTGTCCTTGCTTGTTGTCGGTTGCGATGTGTAGGTAAGTTCTACTCCCATACTGCCCAACCGATATTTGTTGGATGCTTCCGCCGCCATCGTACCGGGTAGCATGGAGAGATACATACGGCAAGTGTCCGTAGCGGCATCGAAAGCGTTTTTCAGGGAGTCCAGTTTGTATGTAAGTCTGGCTTTCGATAGGAGCATGGGCATATCATTCTTGATGGTATTAAAGTAGGAATGATACGTTCTGTTATTGTCAATATCTCTTGGAACATTGTCCGTCATTTCCAGTTTCAAGCAGACATACTCCTTCTTCATTTGTGGATAGACGAACCAGTCGCAATAATAGACCATAGCGGACAGCGGAATGACAAGCAGCAGCCCGGCTGCCAGTTTACGGGAAAAGTCTTTCCATGTCTGTACTTTCAGCTTGTCAAAGGCGAACAGGGCGGCAATTCCTATGCTGTATGCTACCGAAGCCGTAAAAGTGCTTGCTCCCAGTATGAAGAAGTATTTCAAAGCCTTGTATGTTTCCAAGACATCGAACACATCGTATTCGATTTTGTGGAATTTATCGACAAGCACAACAAAGGAGCATACAAACAAAATAGCGAGCGTGATGATGAAATATTTGCACAGTTTTTTCAATAAGTCCATATTGTCAGAGGTTTAATTGTTATTTTATCGTTTTCCGTATAAAGTTATCAAATCCCATTGAATTGCAGCAATATATCCTATCTTTTTTGTTTAATTTTATAGTCGATAAAAATTCCGAAGGCATATCCCGGAATAAATGCCAGCAGAACAGATACACTTAATACGATAAGCATAAGCAGTCCCCATAGCCAAAGTATCAGCATGGTACTTATAATCTTGCTTTCATACAAGATGAATAAGTTTGTCAGCAAAAACAGACCTCCCATATAGGCTTCTATAATGAGCAGGATGATGTCGGATGCGGCAGAGCCTGATGTTACCCACAAGAGTGAAGAACCGAATATGATTTGAATTATCACATCAGACAGCAGGACTTGCAGAAAGGCTACCAGTATGGCGAGAATAACTTTTTTCATCTTGTCACTTCTTCTTTAGAGGATAAATGAACGGTAAAGACAGTTCTTCTGCAAATGAAATTGTCGCCCTACTGTAATCATGACTGACTCTTATTGACAAAGGGAAATCTTCATCTTCATACCAATATTCAATAACCGGATACAGCTCGCCATTTTCCGATACATCTGTTTCCGAAGCCAAGTAAGCGTAATCGGATATGGAAGCATAGCCTTTATATTCCTTTTTTCCTTCCCGATCGGTCTTTTGCGAGGATAAGACGAAGTATATTCTTCGTTCATTTATTTTTCTGATTATGAGTTCTTGGGATATGGTGTCATTTTTATAATACAACGTTTCTGTCTTATTCCTGACCGCACACGGCGAAAATGCAGATAGCATCATCGGTTTTTCAGGCAAATCATAGTTGATTATCCTGCTATCCAAGCCGGGATGTTGCCTGTCAATGATTTCTTCATTATAAGCAGCCAAGACGAAATTATCCAACTCATGGGAATAGACAAACCGGGCTTTACCAATACGGAATAAATATCCGTCACAATACGGGATTCTGATCATAAAGCCCTTATCACAAGCTTCAATGCTCATGTCTTCTTCAAACGGGCACTTTTCTGTTAATGGAAAATTTCTTTCACCGATAATCCTTCCATCCCTTGCAAGCCTTACATGGAAGAAAGAAGGTATCGTATCATATATGACTGGATCAATGGATGTTGTAAGTTCATAAACCTGATTGTTGACATGAACGGTTACTGTATCTGTTGTATTTTTCCCGACATAACGATACTTTATTTTTTTTAATACACTTTTTCTTTTACCTGTTTCAATCAATCCGGTTTCACATATAAGGTATTTGTAAACAATATCATGTTCCAAGGCTTCTTTTCTGTTATTCTCCCATGCCGGATAGGTAAAGCAGAGAGTTTGTCCGTCATAACGGCTTTGTACCCTTGGCGGAAATAAATCGGGCACTACATTACAGACAAGCGTGTCTTTGTTTACATTCCATGTCCCGGTAAGATAATTTCCACCTTCCCCATCCAAATTGAAAATATTACTGATATATTCAAAAGTTCCATCAGGGACAAGTTTCATCATTGCCCATATATATTCCTCTCCGTCAAAACACAACGTCTGCTGATAGGTTCCTGTCAATGTTGAAACAAGATTTTCTTTTTTGATTGACAGCCGTTCTGTCTTATTATTATCAAAGCGGTGCCAGCCATTATATGACTTGGGAAAGTTCCAAACATGAATATTGGTTGGAGTATCGCTCTCAGCGATACACTCTACTTGAAAGCGGAAAGGAGAAGCTGACAATACCTCTAAAACGATGGTATCTCCCCGCAAACATTTGATTGCAAAATTAGCCGTGTCTAACAATGTTTTATTTTGCGGGTTATTTTTGCAAAACAGATTGTATCTATACAGCGTTACAATATCCTCCTCTTCCTTCATGTCGTTCGTTATATTGCCATGAAAGATGATAGAGTTCCTGTCGGTTTGCCCTTTTATCATTAGAAAGGGGGACAACACCAATATAATGCAAAAAAATATTCTCATCAAAAATAGATATGTAACACTATCTGCAATTATTTACGGTTACGGTTTTCACGGTTGTCTTCTCGTCATGTCTTGACAGGCAGTCCTTCTATTCCGCTCGATTACAAATATATATCATAAGGACGAAACTTCGGAATATTCGGTTTTCCATTTTTCTATGGTATGCTCTAAAGCAGTTTTTGCGGGTGGTTGTTTGGGCGTTCCCCTTCGGGTCGGGCTTTTGTACATCTTAAAATCCCGTATCTTCCGTCCATTCCAAAGAGTCCACCGGACAAAGCCCGGTGTTTCTCACCTCATACCACCCGGTCAGCAGTACCCTTATGCTGTCCGGCGTATATCCCTTGACCCATGTACATTCGACAAATTTCCGGCTGCCGTCTTGGATTTCATCAAAGGTGGCATGGTTCAATAGCCCTACACGGAACTTTCCTCCCATATCTTCCTTCCTTACCTGCATGACATAGACCGGTTGCCCGTAGCGGGATGTGCGACCGTCCTGATTGATCAGATATTGCAAGGCTTCGCTGGGTACTTCCTGACGGGCTCCTACCGTGATATGCAGCGCAAGGTAATCTCTCCACCTTTGCGGGACTTTCGTCCGTGTGTCCTCCACCGGCTCCGCCTTATGCCCGTCTATCCGCATCAGTGTGCTTGGCAACAGGTATGCTTCGGCAATCATCAGAAAGCCGAGGGAGAACACGAAGAAGTAACATCTGAAGGGGCTGAACCTGCGTCCTTCATAGTGCTGCATGACCGCTTCCCTTCGTGAAAACGGGTATATCCAACCGCGCCATATACAGTGGAGGATTGCGACGCTTCCGGCTATCATGGCGACTGCAAACCATTCAAATACCGGGGAGTCGTAAAGGAAATGAGCGGTTGTAAAGAATATCGGCTCATAGATAAATATCATGATGCAAAGCATCAGCATGGATTCCCCTTTGGGGCGTCTTGGCTCGCCCTTGTAATGCCACCATGCCATTTCTCCCAACCAGAACAGATAGTCGAAGAAATAATAGCGCCATTGTCGTTCTTGCTCCTTATAGTCCCGTTTCTTCATTCTAAACATAATATTTGGTGGCTAACCGACCTTTAGGGGAGGTTACGCCATTTATTATAAACTTATTCTAATTTTATATCACTTATCAGCCTGAAAAGTCTTTCATCAAATACCAATTTTTGGTTAAAGAACAATTCTTTTTTGAATGTCATTCTTTTGTCAAATACCAAGCACCTTTTTTCGTTTTCCTTTGAGTTGTGATATTTCGTCCAGTCAATAATACCAGTATCTGACAACGGTAAATTGCCACATTTGATTTTACGATTGCCGGTTATCAAAAATATCGGAGCTGTTCCGTACTTTTCTATTTCGGGGGACATATTTATTTGTAAAAACTCACTTATAACATACAGGCTCCCTTTCTCATATTTAATTTGCAAGATTGACTCCGTTTTTCTTGAAGATGCCCAATTTTCGTAATGTATGTAAGCCAAATCAGAATTCAAACTATCACAACTCATAAAATATGATACGGAAGGGTATAATATGTTTTTGAAAAGATAGGTGCTATCTCCATCACAAACAATAATGTCCGTGTCCGTATATGAATATTTTTGACTATATACGGTATGAAGTACAAATAACAGTATAAGTGATATAATTATAGTTCTCATATTGTTTATAATATGTAGTTATATACGTTTTCCACTGTATATTTTCGCTCATTTACAAATATATATCATAAGGACAAAACTTCGGAGCGTCTGGTCGTCTTTTTTTCAAGGTATGCTCAAAAGCAGTTTTTGCGGGTGATTGTTTGGGCGTTCCCCTTCGGGTCGGGCTTTCCGCTGCAAGTCCTCGCTATGCTGTGGGCTTTCCCCTGCAATTCCTAACGTGGGTGAAAGGGCTTTCACTGTCTTGCACTTGCACCTTGGGCACGGGCTGTTCCGTCCCGGCGTCCGTTTCCGACCACTCCGTGAGACTGCATGGCCGAAGCCGGACATCGGGCGGAAGGACAAACGGAACACATCCGTCCGTGCCGTCACACGGGGCTTCGGCTGTTCGCCGAAACCTTCCGTGCCCTCTCCCGTCCGAAAGAGTTCCCCGGTGTTTGTCCGGCAGCCGACCTTATTCAAGGTAATATTCTATAATATCTTTTATCAGCAACACTTCTCCTTGTTTCCATAGTTTCCAGCCTTGTTCACTCTTTATTGTATCGCCTTGTACCTCAAACGGTTTTCTGACTTCCGTATTATCCTTGAAGCAGACTACCGTCACCATGCGAACATAGTCTTCCCAAGAAATATAGTATGTGTCAAAGTCATGCGTTCTTTTCGCTGGAATACCATTTATCCGCATAAGGCTGCGGTTGCGTTGCATCCTGTTTCCATGTACCATAATCTGCCCGGGGAAACAGTTGATCCATGCCGTTTTTCCGTTTTCCTCGTTCAGTACAATTTCAGCCCTTCCCGCCGTTAAGCCCAATACTCTAAAACGGAGCATGGGAAATGTGTAGATCAGACTTTCCGTTTCTTCTAGGTATTCATGTATGTTGCTCCCGGATCTCCATGCCAAGGGCATTAACGTGTCTGATTCCGAAGAGTAACGATAGTAATATCTGCCATCCTTGCATGAAGCGTTATTCTGTCCGTCCTGCCATTCCTGCGGATGGTCATCCTTCCTTTTCCGCTCGGCAATATCCTTGTCAAACGGATACTGATGCAGTGCAATGCTATCTTCCGGCTCCTTGCACGTTGCTGTCCGGTATAATGTTATGACGGGGTTCTGCTCGGCTATGACCTCCATGAATCCAATACCCAAAGGAGCATATAATCCATTCTTGCGTTGGAACTGGAAGTGATTGCCTTGTATGAAAAGGGAGGGAAAATCATCGGAAGCATTCCCCGTTATTATATCTGCTTCGCTGATAGCATCCGCTGTCCGTTGGTTTTGTTTGCAGGAAGATATGCAGACGGACTCATTGTCTGTCGGAGACATAGGCGGCTTGCAACTCATGACCGATGCAGCCGTCAAAAGAAGTGTTATGATGATTGTCTTCATTTCAGCTTAAGCCCCACCTTCTCCATGCCACGTGCAGGTTTGGGTATTATCTTGATGGTTATGCTGTATCCATTGCCCTGATTTCTCACCGTCAGTGTATTGTCCCTCAATGGTTATATAGGGTTTGCCCTCCCATGTTGATTCTACACGATACGAACCGTCGAGTTTTCCATTACGGTAGTGGCATGTAGTCTTGCTGCGTATTGCGCGGTCGTCCTCGAAGATTTCCCATTCTTCGCCATCTTTTTCCCCGTCGATATAATGAGATTCAAAAATCTGCTCACCCGTCTTGTTGGCAAAGCGACGTTCCCGTCCGTTCTCCACACTCTGCCTGTATTCTTTTTCAATCTCTATTTTTCCGTTACGGAAATAGGTCTTTACAGTTCCGTCTATCTTGCCTTGCAGCATGGGTGTTTCCTTTCGGGGAGTAACGCCGTCTTGGTAGTATTCCGTGAATGTTCCGTCACGCTTGCCCTTGACATATATGCCCGACTCACGCAATACCCCGTCACGGTAGCGGCGATAATCGCTGTTTATCATGCCGTCGGAAAGTTTCACGTGTTCCTCGTCAAGTCCTCGTATAATGCGATATTTTCCCTGCAACGGCCGTTTACTGTCTTTTTTATAATATACCGTGCGCCGTGCGTCATCCGTTAGGGTCTGCAAATCATTCCATTCTATTGTTCGTTGTGCGGATACCGTGCCGCAAAGCAACAAAAAAATGTATAGTGTCAATATTTTATTCATTGTATTTTTACTTTTCGAGGTTGATAATGTTTGGTGGCTAACCGACCTTTTTAGGGGAGGTTAAGCCGCTTGTTATTCGCATTTTAATCTCCTACGAGGAATAAAGCTGTTTCTTTAGGGATTACAGACTTAAATTTCTCGTATAATTCTTTTAATTGCTTATATTCTTTATCATAACAAAATTGAAGCTCCTTATTTTCAATCATAATTTGTATATTATCACATACGAAATTTATATGGTCAATATAAAATATCGTATCGCCATACGGATCAATATCTGGCAAAACTCCTTTGGGCAAATTATTCATTACCTGTAATTCTTGTTCAGTAATACCGAACAAGGGGTGCTCCAATTTGTGCCTGTCAGTTATGAAATATACTTGTATCATATTTATCATTTATGCGAATAATGTTCGGCGGATAATCGACCTTTTTGGAGATTAATTTGTTTATTATCAACCATCTACTAATAGTATTTTTCTATTTTCACCATTTCATTTCCATTATCATCCCAAAATAATGTTCCGCAATCACTACAACTTTTTCCTGCCAGATCTTTTTCGTCTATGTCTGTGTCTAACCCGAAAAATTGTACATTGCCACATTTCGGACAATTTGCGACATAAAGCGGAGTTTTATTTTGAAAAGAAACTAATTTGAACTTCCAGAAAGTTGATTTTATTTTCGTTAGTCTATTAGCATCCGTTTTAGGTGCGACAAATACATAATATGCATCATTACACATATCCAACAAAACAACTCTCAAACCATTTGATTTAAGATGTTTGTCAAAGTATTCAAGTGCAAAAGGTACGAAATCACCTCTTTTAGGTGTATCTATATCTTTATCAAATTGCTGATATACTTCATTGCTTGATATATCTAACTGCTTACCTAATAGAGAAATAGTTCTTTGATTAAAGAAATTGAATAAATAATTATCTCCTTCTTCTCCGCTCCAATCCACAACCAAAGCATATTCTTTACGAATTAGCTCTTCAAGGAGAGTATCGTCCTCCTTGATGTTCTTTATATCCATATCTGCAAGTTCTTTCTCTGAAAGAATCTTAGCGAGCATTACTTTGTAATTCATATAGTCTTTTTTTCGTTGATAATAATGTCCGGCAGCGTTCCGCCTTGTTCAGTCGGTAGTGCTGTTTGTTATAAACTCGGTTTAATTAATTTCTTTCTCCAAATCACAATATATTAAAGTCGTTAAACGAGTAAATGCTTCCCATTCTTTTTTCGTTAAACGCGGCAAAGCTTGTTTTATCACATCAAAAACTTCATCCTCTTTGTCTTCCACGGCATTGGCTATTTCCGACAAAGGATAGTTTTTGGTTTTTAATCCACATACATTTTTACCGGTATAAGGATTTTTATATCTCCTGATACCAACTGCTTCACCACACTGCTCATTATCGGGCGTTTGCGAAAAATGATAGCTCAATTCTTCTATTATTGAACTGTCTTGATGTTCATTGATTTTCTCTAATATTTCTTGAAAAAACGATTTATTCATTGATTCGAGTTTATAATGGGATGCGAATAGCTGACCGTTAGGGCAGTTTATTCGCTTGTTATCAGTATTATTCTTCCAAGGATTCAAAATGTTCTTCTTGAAACTCTCCATTTTCATCTCTAATATAGGCTGTACCGTATGGAGCGTGAAGTAATGGAATTATATCAGGGTCATACTGACAGATAGTATTTAGCTTATAGATACCATTATTTTCAGCCATTTGCATATATTCGTCACTCTCATCACCTGCTGTAAACCTCCAGCCACTATCATATCCTTCGAACCAAGCTCCATCTTCCGGCTTTTCACGATACATATATCCGACAGGTAAGCCATCTACTGTGATTCTGTCAGTAGCTATACATCCATCAGAAGTTTCCCAGTCTTTAAGAAGAACCTCGTTTTCTCGACCATTTATAAAAAAAATCTTTTCCTTTTTCATTTTATTTCGCACTTTTGCTGATAATGTTTGGCAGCGTTCCGCTTTAAGCGGTCCAAAGTTTTGCAACATTAGTCCAAAATCCGTTCTTATTATGTGGAAATACATTCCCACATATTCCATCCGTATATATGTTCATCACTTATTCTCCTATATATTTTTTAACCTCTTCACTTGGATAATTCCAGTAAAACAAATGATCGTCCTTATCTTTGTTCTCTGGCGTTACCTTAAACACATGAATTTGTGTTTCCTCAAATTTACATTCTCTCTCACCAACTCTAAGGCTGATGTCAAATCGGTTATTATCTTCTCCGACTTTAATCAGAAATTTCCCTCGAATATCGGGATTGGATTCATCGCCAAATGCCGCAGGATAATTGCGTATAACTTCATTTTCGTTAAAAAATAGATGCCCCGTATATACTGTATCGGCAACACTCCACGCCATTATCAAATACTTAAGTCTCGCCATAGGATGATACTTTACATCATCAAGGCTTCCAAGCATCTCACCATTGGAACAAAAATACCCGTAATCCGGATCAAATACAGTTTGCTCATTCTCAAATTCAATCTTAATATCATACGGAAATCTCTCAGCGTAAGTATCCCATAACCCTTTAGGAATACCATTCTTCGATAGATTTTCAACTGCTTCGGGGTAATCCGATAAGCGACCTTTGCAGAAATCCTCTATCGTTTTATGACGGGTTTTAACATAATCACTTAATTCCACTTCAACTTCTTCTGCCTGTAGAGTATAATCCAAACGAACATAACGATGAGGGCCATCAAGGTATAGCCATATTTTCCCTTCCGGTAAAAGTGTTATGACAAGGTTATTATATCTGAAACGTTGATTTTGTTTGACGCCATAGTAACCCTCCCGAAATAACTCCAATATTCGGTATTGCAATTCCTCTGAAAACTTGATATCTGCTTTATAGAATTTCTTCTCGGTATATGCTACCCACAAAATATCAATACTATTGGGAATTGGAAATCCGCGTTCTATGTCGAATGCATTCAAATCGACTCCACCTGCTCCGCTCTCCCCAATACCTAATATTGGATACGAATCAAAGACCGGAAAACTTTTACCTTCGTCCCCGAAACCAACCTTGCAACGAAGAAGTTCTACCGGATAATTATATGGAGTACTAACAGACGGACTCCAAGAAAAGACCGTTCTCGGTTCTTTCTTGTTGAACCTGATTTTGATTCCTGCCACTTTATAAAGAAGAAAGCACAGCAACAGACAGGCGATAACCAATAGCACCGCATTGGCTTTGTCCTCTTTGAAGAAATGATAGATCGTTTCCATAAATGACTATTTAGTTAGTGCTAACATTTACTATTATTTTATTAATTTCGTTCGTTATATCTGTAAAAAAATCAATGAACAGGAATCCCAACAGTACAGGAAGTATAAAATCTTATTCGATATAAATATTCGGGAATTAGAATAATATACATTATTTCCTGTGTTTTTGATAATGTCCGGCAGCGTTCCGCCTTGTTCAGTCGGTAGTGCTGTTTGTTATAAACTCGGTTTAATTAATTTCTTTCTCCAAATCACAATATATTAAAGTCGTTAAACGAGTAAATGCTTCCCATTCTTTTTTCGTTAAACGCGGCAAAGCTTGTTTTATCACATCAAAAACTTCATCCTCTTTGTCTTCCACGGCATTGGCTATTTCCGACAAAGGATAGTTTTTGGTTTTTAATCCACATACATTTTTACCGGTATAAGGATTTTTATATCTCCTGATACCAACTGCTTCACCACACTGCTCATTATCGGGCGTTTGCGAAAAATGATAGCTCAATTCTTCTATTATTGAACTGTCTTGATGTTCATTGATTTTCTCTAATATTTCTTGAAAAAACGATTTATTCATTGATTCGAGTTTATAATGTTATGCTATCAGCCGATTTGGCTGTTATTTTTCCTAAGTATCATATCTATCCCTCCTCTGTCAACAGGTCATCCAACGGGCTTTTGATATTGCTTTTGAATGTATCAGCTATATGTACATATCTTTCCGTTGTCTTAATGTTGTTGTGTCCCATAAGCTCCTTTACAATCTTAATGTCTGTGCCTTGCTCCAGTAGATGCGTGGCAAAGGAATGACGTAACAGGTGAGGATAAATACGTTTCGTGATACCGGCTTCAAGTGCGGCAGCCTTCAAACGTTTAGATATGATGCTTTCCGTGAAAGGCTCTCCCGGCCTGCGTTCAAAGAACCACACTTTCGGTCTGTACAGACGATTGTATTCTGCCAACTTCTTCATCAATGGTTTGGACAGCAGGGTATAGCGGTCTTTCCTGCCTTTTCCCTGTCGCACCCGGATCATGAAACGTGACTCACTGATGTCTCCGGGTTTCAAATTCAAAAGTTCACTGATTCTCAACCCGGCGGAATAGAGTATGGAGAACATACAGAAGAAACGCAGGTCTGTCACCGTCACATCAAGTATCTTTTTTATCTCTTCCTTGCTTAACACGTCGGGCAGTGTCTTTTCCCGTTTGGCACGGTTCACTTTGTAGCATCTGCGTTCCTGTCCGAGTACCTTCTCATAATAAAACTTGATGGCGTTGATACGCTGGTTTTGCTGGCAGGAGGATATGTTTTTCTTGTGGATGAGATACAACAGGTAGTCGTTTATCTCGCCGGGGGTAACCGTTTCAATCTTACGCCCCTCGAAATATTGTTGGAAATCGCGGAAATAGGAGGTATATACCCTTACGGTATGGTCACTGTAACGCACTTGCTGAAGTTTTTCCAGATAGCCTTCCGGCAGTGACGGCCGTTTGTCTTCCTCTTTACGGAGTGCGGTTTCCTTGATAGCGGAATAGTCTATAAATGCCATTTTTACATAGCGGTCGAAGAACTCGGCAAGCACGAAATTCTCTGCCGGCAGATAGGCGGTATCGCCTGTTATGATTGCACCGGGTTCGCGCGACAAATTTTGTCGCAATGTGTCATCGCCACCATAGGCGGCTGCTATACACTTGCGTCCGTTCCGCTTGGCGAATGAGAGTGTGATGCGCTGCTTGGGTCGATATGCGTCCATAATACTTTTGATTTAGGGAGAACTGTAACCCTCCAAAAGCGAATTTAGAGAAATTATTTTATTATGGAAGCATCTTCGGAGTATTTTTTTTCTGCATTATGAACTTTTTTCATACAGGAGGAGTGCCCTGTGATTTATAGATTTCTTTTCATGATTTCTTTGACCGATTGTATATACATCGGAGCTTCTGCATAACCTATTTGCTGTAGCCACTTCAGATAATCCACATCGCTTGTACTTGTCTGATTCTTTTGACAATATCGGTACTGTACCTTAGTGTAGTAAGCCCGTACACTTTCCGTCCAGTGATTGAACTCATAGTATTTCCCGGTTTTGGGATTCGTCAGTCCAAACAGGTTGTGCCGGTTCCGACAGAGCGGTGAACGGAACCAGCCCGTTTCCAGTATGGCTTGTGCCAGCACTATCTTCGGATGCCGGATGCCATTGCGGATGATTTCCTGATAGAGATTGGGAATAGTAAGTGCAGGAAGTGCTTTTCTCTCACAAACCGTAGTTCCTTCAGTTCCCTTATCAGACGCTTTTTCGTGGGACACCCTTGCGTAAACTTTTCGGGCATATAGCTCCGAAAGCAGTTTTACAGGCACCTCTGGGACAAGGGAGTCCTTTTCTGCCTTTTTGCAAGACTCATAAGCGCCCAAACTCCTCTGTAGGGTATCAGGAGCCACTTTTTGTTGCTTTTCAGGACGGATTCCCTTCTCTTTGGTAATCGTATAGAATTGTGCCGATGCTGAAGCGGAACCAAGAATCAACAGTACGGCGGTCAGAATGATGTTGTGCATTTCTTTTCAATGATAGGGTTGACAATACTTTTGCGGGTGTTCAAGGCGGTTCCGACCGCAAATATATCGTTTTACTTAAACAATACGAAAATGCACAACATCAATCATTCTGAAAGGCTGCCCTACGAGAAGTTGGCGGCATTGGGCATTGACCGGGAAAAGGCCGACAGCCTCCCTCAGGAAGTGAAGGAGAAACTGGCTTCCGGTGAGGTCACACCGCTCTTGCAGGTGTCCATCAGTGCCCGTAACGGAGACCTTATTACGCTTCCCCTCAAACTTCAGTTGACCACCGATCAGCAAGGTAATCCGGCGCTTATGGCTTATCCTGTCCGTGCCGTACTGGAAAAGGAACGCAACCAGGTGTTGCGATTGTCTGACCAAGAAGCGGAGCGGTTGGGTAAAGGTGAAGTCATCCAGAAAGCCGTGGAAGTCAACGGAGAAAAGACCCAGCAGTATTTGCAACTCGATCCCGAAACCAAATCCGTTATCCATCGTCGTGTGACGGATGTTCAACTGGAGCAGAAACTCAAGGACATGGAGAAAGTCAACGACATCGAACTGGGCATGCAGCAGAAGCAGCTGGTACGCGAGGGAAAACCCATTGAGCTGAATGTGGGTGGTGAAAAAGTATCTGTTGGTGTGGATTTGAAAGAGCCCCAAGGCTTCAAGGTTATCCAGGGCGACATGAAAGAGTGGGAACGACAGCAGAAACTCCGCTACGACGAACAGCATCCCGAGTTCCTGGGACTGGTGATGACGGACAAGAACCGCTGGGAATACCAGCAGGTGGTGGACAAACAGTCACAGGAAAGAGCCTTGAAACTCCATGCTCCGAAAGCTGAACAATCCAAAGGTCTCAAACGCTAAATCCTTTTCCCTATGGTCAAGAAGAATGCAGAGAAGGATGTCGGCTTTGTCCGGCAGTTCAACGAATTGAAGAAGAAACATCCCGATGCGGTGCTGCTTTTCCGTAAAGGAGATTTCTACGAAATGTATAAGGAAGATGCACTCAAGGCATCGGTAATACTGGCGCTGAAGGTATCAGACAAAATCCTTCCGTTGGAGAAAGACCCCATCAAACTCCTGACCTTTCCCCGTCATGAACTGGACAAGCATCTGCCCAAGCTGATTCGCTCCGGTCAACGGGTCGCCATCTGCGAGGCGATAGACCGTCCGGAACTGATGAAGAAGCCCAGGGAAAAGACCGGGGAAGATTTGAAAGAAACGAATACCTCCAACAAGAATACTATGGCGAAAAAGAAGAAAGAACAGGCTGTGCAGGAAGAGCCAACCAAAACAGTCAAGACGGCTGCAGAGGAGAAACCTGCCAAGGAAAAGAAGACGGAAGCCAAAGCCGAAGTCAAGAGTGAACAACAGGCCGAGCAGAAAGCGGAATCCAAGCAGGAACGCAAGCCACGTGAACCGCAGATGATTACCGCCAACGGCGAGAAAGTCAGCCATGGCCATGCGTTCCAGAGCACTACCAATCCGGCGGACTGGTATTTCACCGCCAAGATGGACGGCGTACAGCTGAAGCCGCAGAAGATGGACGCAGCGGATTTGGCCGCATACCAGAAGAAGGAAATGACGGTGCCGCAGCTGATGGAGAAGTATTATCCCACTAAGCTCATGCCGAAGGTATCGGAAGAAGCGTACCAAATGCCGAAGCAGTTGTCCGGTCCGGATGGAGCCATTACCATCGACAAGTTCAATGTCTATAAGGAAAAGGACGAGCAGCGACCGGATTATGGCAAGTATAAGTTCTATGTGCAGATGGGCGACACCAAAATGTCGGCCGTGGCTTCCCGTGAGGACTTGAATGCCTACTTCGACCGCGTGGTCAGTCCTACACAACTTGTGGAGAAGAACTTCGGGGAGCGCCTGCACTTGCAGTCAGCCTACGAGAAGTATCAGCTTCCCGAAGGAGTGGACCCCAAAGGAGTCCGTGTGGCCAAGGACCACTCCGACAACAAATGGAAGGTGTCGATGGACCTGGGCGATAAGGGCAAGACCAGCAAACATGAACTCTCCTTCGATGACGGCTACTCACTTTTCAAGGCAAAGACTGCCACCCGGGAACAGATTGCGGCCAAGTACCTCAATACGGAAATTACCGGGATGCTTTCAGCCGTGACCAACAAGCTGGAGAAGTCGGCTTCCATGAAAATATAACAAAATCAAAAGAAACAAACGAATATTCAAGAAACAATAAAAGACGAAAAGATATGACAGCTAAAAAGACACACGAGGAGTTAGTGGAACTCCTTCAGACCGGTAAAATCGGTTTCCTCCGCTTTGTGATGGACGGGGACAGTGCAGAGGATTATTTGGAATGGTGCCAGACCCACGGCACGGATCCTTCGGATGAATCCGCAGAGTTTTATGTCGAACAGACGGACATCGACCAGATGGACCGTCAGGTAATGGATGACGAAAGCTATGGCGTATGGAACTAACACATCCGGCAATGCCGGGCAGGTAGCCATCGACCGCTTTGCCGAAATGATGATTGCCCGTATGGAACAGATGAAGGCTTCCGACTGGAAGAAAGGCTGGATTGGCGGTGCATCCGGATTTGCAGGTCTCCCGCAGAACGTGGGAGGCCGCAACTACTCGGGTTCCAATTCCTTCTTCCTCCAGCTGCAGACCGCTGCCCAGGGCTACCAGCTGCCGGTGTACCTCACCTTCAAGCAGGCGCACAACCTCAAGGCCCATGTACTGAAAGGTGAAAAAGCCTTCCCTGTGGTCTATTGGGACGTGCTGGTCAAGGACAAGAACGGCCATAAAGTCAGTTCGGAGGAGTATAAGGCCATGAGCAAGGAGGAGAAGAAAGGCATGGATGTCATTCCCTTCTTCAAGGCTTTCCCCGTGTACAACATCGACCAGACCAATCTGGCAGAGGTGCAGCCCGAACGGGTGCAGAAACTCCTGGAGAAATTCAAGGTGCCCGAACTTCGGGACAAGGAAGGCATGTATGTCCATGCCGCTCTCGACCGGATGATTGAGACGCAAGGCTGGCTCTGCCCCATACAGGCAGACAAACGGGTGGACGGAGCCTTCTATTCACCAGCTAAAGACATCGTGGTGCTGCCCATGAAGGAGCAGTTCAACATCGGCGATACCCCCGAGGAAGTCTACCGGGGCGGCATGGAATTCTATTCCACCATGCTGCATGAGATGTCACACTCCACCATGACCCCTGAACGGCTCAACCGCGAGATGGGCGGACGTTTCGGAGACCCGAAATACGCCAAGGAGGAACTGGTGGCGGAACTGACGGCTGCCATGATCAGCCACTCGATGGGTTTTGACTCGAAAGTGACGGACAATTCCGCAGCCTATCTGGATTCCTGGATTGGGGTGCTGAAGCAGGAACCGAAGTTCATCGTTTCCGTCATGGCGGACGTGAACAAGGCTTCGGACCTGATTCTGGACCAGGTGGACAAACAGCGGCTGGCACTGAACGAGCAGCCTTACCTGACGAAGAACGACCCGTTTGCCCCGTTGGGCGAAGGCGAAGAGGTGCCGTTCAAGAATGCAGCCATTGTGAAGACACGCAACGGGGATTATGCCATCCGTGCTTCGTATGATGGTGTGGAGTTAGGCTTGAAGAAGGTATCGAAAGATACGGCCAAGACCTACTTCCAGCTGACGGACTACAAGGACAAGGCTGCCTTCCTGAACATGACAGCGCACAAGACCTTCGAACCGGAGATAGCCAACCTCAAACGCACGCAGGCAGTGGGTGCCAAGTTAAGCATCTGATTTTATGTAGAACCTTCAATTCCATGAACCATGACTGATTACAAGGTAAACTTCAAGGACCTCAAAGCCAAGGTAGGCATCGACGATGTAGCCTATGCGCTCGGGTACCGTCTGGACCGAAAGGCCGGTGTGGGCCGCTACATGGAGCTGGTGTTGGGTGATGGCAAGGAAAAGCGGGATGCGCTCGTAATCTGCCACCCCCAGGACAAGGCTTCCCAGCGGTTCTTCCGCCGCGACGGTTCCAAGGGGGATGTAGTCACACTCATCCGGGAGAACCTGAATGCCTTCAACGTGTCGGGCAAGGATGAATGGCAGAAGATAGCCAAGGTGCTGTCCCGCTTTGCCAACATGCCCGAACCTGAATACCGCGAGGACCGGGAGTATGTACAGTCAGCCAGGTATCATGCCACCTTCGACAGCTCCAGGTATGAGGTGAAGCCGATAAATCCCGATAAGGTTCCGGCCATCTTCCAACAAAGGGGATTGTCTGATGAAACGGTACGCACCTTTGCTCCGTTCATCCGGCTCATCCGCGACAGGAAGAACGAGAACTTTGACGGCTACAACATCGGCTTCCCTTATACCAACGGAGAGAACGACAAGGTCCGGGGCTACGAAATGCGAGGGTACGGCGGTTACAAATCCAAGGCTGCCGGAAGTGATTCCAGTTCTTCCGCATGGGTGGCCGACTTGTCAGGAGGCTATCCGAATGTCGTGAAGAGTGTCTTCTTCTGTGAGTCGGCTTTCGATGCCATGGCATTCTACCAATGGAACCGGAAGCAGCTGACCAATGAAATTGCCTTGGTATCACTGGGCGGTACGTTCTCTGACGGACAAATCCGGCAGGTGCTGAACCGCTTTCCCGGAGCCCGCCCGTTTGACTGTTTCGACAATGACCTGCCCGGTCGTATCTACGGCTTGCGCATGATGGCGCTGGTAGAGAACATCCCCTTGAAAATCAACCGAACCCGTGACAGTCTGGAAGTGGAAGCGAACGGACGTTCCTTCCGGCTTGATCCGGAGCGACCCTTTCAGGTGCAGGTCAAGGAACACCTGTCGGTCAGATACGATATGGGACAATGGCTTCCTCCCAAGGCATTCAAGGACTGGAACGACTGTCTGCTCAACAAACCGATGGAGGTGCGGCTGCATCCGACTAAACAGGACCAAATCAATAACCTGGCCGAACGCAGAAATGCAGGCCCTAAATTATAAACGTATGAATACAAGACGATGGAAACGCTCCTTGTTAATCGCTGCTGTTGGTCTATTGATAGGTAAAACTCCGCTCTTTGCCCAACAGACCGACCCGGCGCTGACTTCTGCCGTACTGGGTCAGACCGCAGCCTTGAAGAAGATCCACAAGGACCGCAAGAAGACGCAGGAGAAAATCATTGCTGCGGAAGTGGCTGTAACCGCTTCGCTGGAGCGGATTCACCATGTGGAAGACAAGATGCTGAACTACCTCTCGAATGCGCAGGGTGCCATGCAGAACCTCTACCAGATTAAGCGGGCCGGGGAACTGGTGGCCAAGGAAATCCCGCAGAACTGCAGCCTGCTCCTCAAATCGGTGGGCGGCAATCTGAAAGGAACCGTCATTGCGGCCATGGTATCGGATGAACTGACGGATGCCGCCACACAGATGACGGCGCTCTTTCCCTTCATGAAACAGCTGGTGACTTCGGGCAAATATGACGTGACAGGAGATGACGGCAAGAACGAGAAGCACAAGGTGAACCTGCTGAATGCTTCGGAACGCTACTACATCGCCAATGAAGTGGTGAGCCGTTTGGAAGCCATTAACACCAACCTGTTTATCCTGGCCTGGCAGGTACGCACGCTCTCATGGAATGACCTCTGGTTCTCGCTTGATCCCGAAGGATGGGCCAATGTGATGTCCGGCAAGAACATCATCGGCGGTATCATCTCGGACTGGAACCAGGGCTACAGCCTGAAATGGTAAATAGGTAAGCAAGTAAACAAACTTACTAATCACAAAGTAATCAAGTAAGGAAATAAGAAAGTAATCAAAGCAACAAGTAACAGAATCATATAGTAAACAAATCATCCAAAAACAAAAGCGTATGGAAAAGAAAATAATCGGTCGCTGTCCCTTATGTGGCGGCAACGTGGTAAAGACCTGCAAGGGCTACCGCTGTGAGAATAACATCGCCGAACAGCCTAGCTGTGTGCTGAATATCAACGGTATTATCGGCAACCGCAAGATGAGTGACGAGGAAATCGCCGAACTGTTGGAGCGCCGCTTCATCCTGTTGGACGGCTTTGCTTCCAAGGAGGGAAAGGCTTTCCCTTCCGTGTTGGAGTTGGCCGACAACGGTGCCATCAACATGCAGTCCGTCATCGGCAAATGCCCGCATTGTGGTGGCGACATCCGCGTAGGTACACGCGCCTTCAACTGTTCCAATTACAGCAACCAGCAGGCGCCTTGCAACTTCGCGATCTGGCGCAACATCGGTGGCCACCAGCTGAGCCTGACGGAAGCCAGGGATATCTGTGAAAAAGAAATCACCTCCAATGAACTGGAGATGTACCGCGATGACGGCACCATCTATCGCAAGCGTCTCGGTCTTTCTCCCGATAAACTCCAAATTGTGAAGATATGAAACCGGGAATGAAACTCATTATCCTGCTGGTGACCGCCGTCTGCTTCTGGAGCGGGCTGTTTTACTTCGCCAGCTGTTCCGACCATCCCGAGAAGCGGGCGGTGGAAATCGCAGAGAGAGCCTTGAAGGCAACCGTCGATAATCCGGAGTCCATCCAAATCAAGGGCATCAGCAAGGCAGATTCGGTATTCGGCAAGGAATATGTCAATCCGCACGAGAAGGCTGCATTATCCATGCACCTGATGCAGTACGGCCACAAGTTGATGGAAGAAACAGACTACTTCCAGAACCTCGGCAAGGACGATGCCGCTATGAGTGATCAGGTTACCCGTCAGCTGGATGCCATGACCACGCTTCGGGCTTTGATTGCTTATGGAGAAATGGAAGAAGCGAAAGCCGGGAAAGAAAAGGCCGCAAAGCCGTTTAACGGATGGAAGGTCAAGATAGATTTTGAAGCTAAGACCTTAAAAGGAAAGCCTTACCACTCGGAATACTGGTTCATCCTCGATAAGGAGGCGGAAATTGTAGTCAAATCATTTGAAATACCGCTGCTATGAAACTGAGACAATTATTGTATGCTATAATCACAGGAGGTGCCATGTTATTCACTTCCTGCGAAGAATGCGACCATGAAGGAGACAGATCCATCGCTTCTTCCCTCCAGGTTGGTGACGTAGTCTGCTCGGATGGCAGTGTGCTGTCCAAAGAACAGTTCGGCTCCTCCAAGAAAGAGCCGGTGGCCATTGTCTATCATGTGAACCGGAATCCGGAGATCAAAGCTTTGGGCTATGCCGTTTCCATCCGGGATGTCACACCTAAAGCCTTTGCTGATAGTCTGGGTGTTGAACAGGAAACCTCGGCTTCCTTGGAGAAGGAAGACGGCAATGAGAACACCCATGCCATGTACCGCAACGAGGAAGTGAAATCTCCCTTAGCCGTTTATGTCTTCGACATGTGGCGCTACGGCCAGTCCGCCTACATTCCTTCGGTGAAGCAGCTCACTTACCTCTATCAGCAAATAGGGTTGGTCAACCAACGGATAGAGGCGGTCGGCGGATTACCCATCAGTCTGCAGCCTGGTGACTGCTGGCTGTGGACTTCCACCGAAGTGGAGGGACAAAGGGACAGCAAGGCCTGGCTCTTCTCGATGCAGTCGGGAACCATTCAAGAAACTCCGAAGGATCAGGCGCATAAGTTCAGACCGGTGATAAGTATCTATTAGCTAGTCGTCCCTTAAAAAGCCCATTTTTGCGAGATATTGTTCAAGTACAGTATCTCGCATATTTTTTGAAGCATGCCCAAAAGAGCTTTCATAGCTCTTTTGAAGTTATATGCTGCTGCCGAGAGAAGTACGTTCACAGCATCTCCTACCACACCCTTATAAAAGTTGCGGCCCAAACGATAATCCGACTTTAAGTGACCTATTGTCGGTTCTATACCTGCACGCTTGCAGAAAAGCATGTGTTTTTTCAACCTCTGATATCGGCTGTCTGATTTCTTAGGTACTTCGGGAATCATAATCTTTGTCCCGTTAATTTCCTTTTTGCCTCTGTATCCTCTGTCACCTGCCAACAGTTTGATTTTTCGCCCGGTTAACCGTTCCACCTGTTCTAAGGAAGACTCGATGGTATGACCGTCATATTCATTGCGGAAGGACATAGCACCTAGAATAATGCCTGTAACAGAACGTATTATGGATACCTTATTGCCAAATTCGTATTTCTTATGTTCTTTACCCTTGCTGATACATTGTACTTCAGGTTCATGAATGGAATATATCTTTTTTCGGCTATTACGTCTTTGGGAAAGAATGGTCTCAAAGAGTTTGAGCAATTTGTCGTAGTTGTGATTCTCTTTAAGATTACGCTTCAACTCCCTGACTAATCTTCCGGCTATTGTACGTAAATGCCTGTCTGCCCTAAGGGCTTTTTTCCTGTTTTTGGGGTGATTCCGGAAACGCTGGTCACGATAGATTTGCTTCAGCACAAAGGTGTAGCTTTGACGCAGAGGAAGCCCCAGTTTTTTCACGAGGCCAAGAACTTTCTTCACAATCTTTTTATGCAACTTTGCATCTGTGGGGTAAGTGATATTCTTTTCCTGAACTGTTGAATCAATAAAGGCTGTATCATGATGGTGGTCATCATCATTCTCGTTATTCACACGAATGCTTTCTTGAAAGATAAGTTCAACTCCCTTTTCACCGATACGTTGGCGGAAATGGACTAATTCTGAAGAGGCACATGGGGCATACGGAGTGAACTCTTGCATGCCACAAAAATACTGATAATAAGCATTTTCGCTCCATTGTTCCACCAATGACTCATCTGACAGATTACGAAGATGTTTTAGGATGAGCATACCACACATTAAACGGATTGGCTTGCCGGGACGGCCATTGTCCTGACAATATAATGGTTGAAAGGCTGTTTCAAATTTTTCCCAATCTATTTTGTCAGCTAACTGGTAAAGTGGGTGAGATTGATTCAGCATGTCTGACAGGCTACTGAATAAAGATGGGATATTATTCGTCTTTTTAATCATAAAATCTGCAAGTTTCTTGACCTAAAGGTACTAAAACTTGCAGATTTATCAAAGAATTTTATAGACTAAATTACTGAATATCAACAGAAAAAGATATTTTTAAGGGACGACTAGCTAAAGTAACCTCTAAATTCAAAGATTATGAATGAATTACTCGTACAACTTCAGATGAAGATGGAGGCATTCCAAAAGGATGCAGTCCTTCAAGCCGAAAAAGGTAACAAGGCAGCCGGCCAACGTGCCCGCTGTGTTTCACTCGAAATGGAACCGCTTCTGAAGCAGTTCAGAAAACTGTCGTTGGCGGCTGCGAAGAAGTAGTAATTTGCTTTTGTAAGTTTAATTGTGATGTTTAAGAAGTTCCAACCGTGAAAGATTGGAACTTTTTTCTATTGCCTATATTTCATTAGAGGAAAAGGTGATTTTTATATATATTATTGATTGCTAATTTTGCGGTGAATGTATTCGTAAGTAAGTCTGGAGATTTCAGCAATGAGTTCTTCTGTTTTCTCTGACGACAGCTTACTATCTTTGCAAAATACGGCAATAGAGTAATGTTTTCCGTTCGGTAGTATTACGAAGCCTATATCATTTACAGCTACAATTGTGCCATCATCTTTTACATAACCAGTTCCTGTCTTATGATATAACTTTGTGCCTAATGTGGGTAAGTATTTAGCCAAACGATTAGGCCCGGTTTGCGTTCCTGACATAACTTCTGTAAGCCAAAGGAAATCCTGCTGTCTCTGAGTTCTATTATCAACAAGCATTTCCAACAAGAGAATTGCATCGTTTGGTGTTGTACTATTAAAATATGCACGGCTATGATCCATCGCCATCTCATCTTCTGTCCATTTTATTTGAGTATTTGTACACCCTAAATCCTGTATAACCTGATTTGCATAATGTGTACCATCGAACAGGTTAAAAAGAATATTGCTTGCATTATTGTCGCTTTGCGCTACTGAATATTCAATCAGCTGACTTACTTTTAATCGAATATCTCCATCTGGATATTTATCCCGTAGTGGACTATAGGTATCAGGTGACAACATATCCTTAGTAATGAGCATAGGCTTTTTCAATGTTAACGAATCTTGTTTCAAGCAATGAAGAATAGCTACTGCTTGATGGAGTTTAAATACGCTCATCATAGGAAAAGATTGATCAGCATTTTTTGTACAAAGCATCTTCCCCTGATAGTAAACTGCAATTCCAACTTGGACATTTTTTCCTTCTAGAAGTTGTTCAACTTGCTTTTGAAGCGAGGTGTTTACGTCTTTCTGTTTTGACAGGCATGTCAAGGGAGTTAAGACAGTAAGTAATATACTAAAGATAATGGTTAATTTTCTATTCATAAATAAGCATATATAGTTTAGTTGCAAAGTTAATAAAATATGTAATATAGACAAATAGAAGGATAGTATTATTTTTACTTGTCTTAAAATCATGTATGATTTCCATAAAGTTGCTCATCTGCACTCCCGATGAATTTTCCGATACAAAGGTACGAAGGGTCGGTACGGCGTCAAATGGCGCTGCGCTTGGCTGCGAAGAAAGCAGCCGGCAGCCTTCCACAATTTGTACCAAATTGGGTATTCCGTCCGCTTTCCCCTTGCCACATTTGCCTTCTGTCCCTTACACCCTTCGTGAGAAGAGGTATCGTAAAAATCACCCGAGAGTGAGAAGCCCTAAGGCTTCAAACCAAAGGGAAAAAATTAGTTCAGCTATGGCATACAAACTCAAAGACCGAAAAGAAAAGATGCTCTACAAGGGCAGTGTTTACGAACTCACCCTGCAGTGGGACAGAGAGAGTCTCCGCAAGTGCTTTTGCGGTATGCCTCCTTTCTATGCACACATCCGCAAGGACGGCGCCAACTATGCACAAATCGACTGCTATTCCAATGGGGACGATTTCAGTGTGGTACCCATGCACCCGCTTTTTGAAGAGCCGGAATGGATAGTGCACTTCCTAAAGTCGGACATCAATTCCATTCCACTGCAGAAACTGCTGGAACTGCTTCCCATCTGATTCACGGAGTAACGAACTTAAAATGAAATCGCTATGGACACACTCATTGAAGCTATTCCTACATGGGCACTCTGCTATCTGTTCAACTCGGATGCAACCGGACTGACGGATGAAGAAATCGCTCTGATTGACCAATGGTACACGGAGAACAAGGTCATGGGTATCACTACCGCAACGGAACAAGAGGGAGAATGTTTCCCTTACTTCTCACACTATCCTGCTTTCGGTCTTCCTGCCGAAGTGGTGGACTGCCACGTAATGGTAGGTTGATTGCCGAGAGCATTAGAATAATCAAATCTTTTACGCTTAAACATAGGAACATATGAAAGGAACTGACCATTTCAAGGAACTCATCCAAAACTATCTTGATAACCGAGCCAAGGAAGACGAACTCTTCCGTGCCAAGTATGAAACCACCACACGCACCATTGACGATGTGGTCAACTATATCTTCCATGCCGTACAACAATCCGGCTGCTGCGGTTTCAGCGACATGGAGGTGTATGCCATGGCAGTCCATGTGATAGATGAACCCAATTTGGAAATCGGCAAGCCAATGGACTGCAATGTGGTAGTGAACCATCACATTGAGCTGACCGAGGCTGAGAAGGCAGAACAACGATTCATCGCCCTCAAGCGGTACCAGGAGGAGGAAATGCGGAAGCTGCAGCAACGCAACAGCCGACCCAAGGCAGCCAAACCGCAACCCAAACCCATTCAAGAACTCTCACTCTTTCAAGGCATGGAACTATGAAGGCAAGAACGAAAATAGAAAAACAGGTGGCAGCTTCCAATGAGAAGTTGACCGTCCTAAGCCCCAAAGTGCTCACATGGGCAGTGCGGAAAGTGGCAGGACATGTCTGCTTCCGTACTTCCGCACACAAGTGTACCTGTGGCGATTGTGGCAGGCACTTCGACTATGAGGGAAAAGGCAAGTCGGTATGCTGCCCTCATTGCGGTACTCGCTTACAGATAAAAGACACTCTCAAACGCACCCTCAAGGAAGCCTATTATTTTTCTTCCCTCGAAGTAATAGACCATTTGCAGGTGCAACGGGTCTTCCGCTTGGAAACGACCTTCCGCAAAGGAATGCCTATGGAGGTAGACTACTGGGAGGCATGCCGTCTGTGGCTCAATGCCGAAGGCAAGTTGGCTGTAACGGCAAGAGCAAGGACATTGAGCTATTATGTGGACTGCTTTGATTGGGCATCCGAAATCACCTTGAAGCGACCGACCGAAGTCCATTGGCTCATTGCAGACACCTATGTTTATCCGCACTATCGGCTGCTACCCGAACTGAAACGCAACGGCATGAAAGGCAAGCTGCCCGACTGCCACCCGGTGAAACTGATGAAAGCCGTGCTGACAGACAGCCGGATGGAAACCATCCTCAAGTCAAAAGATTTACATGCCGTGTCTTACTTTGTACACCGACCTTTGGAGCTTGACCGATGCTGGCAGTCGTATAAGGTAGCCACCCGGCATCATTACCGCCCTTCGGACATGGGGTTGTGGGCAGACACCATCCGTTTGCTGGAGCAGTGTGGCAAGGACATCTGCAACCCTAAGTATATCTGTCCGCAGAACCTCAGATCCGAGCATGACTATTGGATGAACCGACACAACCAAATGGAGCAGAAACGCAGAAGCCAGGAGCAGATGCAGCGAGCCAAACGGAAGGAAGCCGAGTTTTACAAGGAGAAGTCACGCTACTTCGGCATCACCATCACCGACAAAGACCTGGTGATTTCGGTACTCGATAGTCTGGAAGCATTCCAAGCCGAGGGAAATGCCCTGCATCATTGTGTCTTCCAATGCGAATACTATGCCAAGGCTGACAGCTTGATACTATCGGCTCATGACAAGGAGGGGAATCCCATCGAAACGATTGAATTCTCACTGACCGAGGGGAAAGTGATACAGAGCCGTGGGCTGTGCAATACGAATACTCCGCACCATGACCGGATTGTCCGGCTGGTCAATGCGCATGCTCCTCAGATACTCGCAGCCAAACAGACAGCGTAAATTCCTTATATATGTTCCGCTCCGACTTCCGCCGTGAGGTGTGGGTCGGAGTTTTTATATTTTGGATAGTAGAGATAGTTGACGATGTTAAAATGAAATATAATGCAAATATCTGTTTATTATATAATAGATTTTACATGATAATATGTTTAATTACGCATTTAAGTTAAGTTGGTAAATCTATATTTTATTCCCTTTGAAAAAAAACGATGTAAATATGTGATATACAACATATAAATAGCGTATTGTTTTTAATAAAATATAGGTAAACTAATTATGTAATAATAAAATAATATAGTATATTTGTAGTATAATAATATAGTAGTAAAGTAATATAGTAAACCTATAAAAATGGAAGTAAAAAATATAACAATAGCCATCGGCAATCAGAAAGGTGGAGTCGGCAAAACTACTTCTACCGCATGTATAGGTGCAGCACTTGCCCTGAGAGGAAAACGGGTGCTGCTCGTTGACCTGGATGCACAGCAGAACCTCACGTTCACGCTGACGCAGAACGAAGACCCGGAAACAAGCATCTATGATACCCTGGTCAAAGACCAACCGCTGCCCATCGTTCCCATCCGTGAGAACCTGGACCTTGTTCCAGCATCACTGGACTTGGCAAGAGCCGAAATAGACATGGCTACCATGATGGCAAGGGAAGGCATTCTCAAATCCTACCTCGATGAACAGAAGGAGAAGTATGACTACATCCTGATGGATTGTTCTCCCTCACTCGGTATCGTGACGACCAATGCGCTGGTGGCAGCGGACAAACTCTACATACCGCTCACTGCCGAAGCCTTGCCCTTGAAAGGCTTGACCATGCTGGATGATATAGTTCGGGAAGTGAAACGCAGGGTAAACCCAATGCTTGAATTAGGCGGTGTTTTCTTCACCAGGTTCAATAACCGGAAGTTGAACAGGGAAGTGATTTCCATGGTGGAAAAACGATATGGGGAGAAGGTTTTTCAGACGAAAATCCGCGAGAATATATCCATAGCCGAAATGCCGCTGTCTGGTCAGACCATCTTTGAGTACGAACCGAAAAGCAACGGCGCAGCAGATTATCAAGCACTGGTAGATGAGATAATCAGTCGTGAGGAAAATAGGTAAACTATCTTACTATATGACTAATCATAAAAGTTATTGGTAACATAGTAAGTTAATCAGCAAGTAAACAAGTAATAAAATACACAATATGAGTAAGAAGAATTTATCCTTATTGATGGATGGCTTCATGGGTGAAGCCAATCAAGCAGAATCGGTGCAGGAACAGCCTAAGGAACAAACTACTGAACAAGCAGAACAACTAACAGTTCTAACCGATAAGCAGGAAAGTCCGAAGGCGGTATCTTCAAAGACAGCTACTAAAAAGGACGCTAATGAAACAGAAACTACCGAAAAAATGAAATCCAGACTGGAAGCCAAACGCAGGGAAAATGTGGGTCGCCCCAAGAAAGGCGAAACAGCCAAAAGTACCAAGAAACCCCAGGAAATCCGAGCCACCTTTATCGTAGATCCGGATTTACTTCAAAAGGTGAAGTACATTTCTCTTGTGGAAGGTGCCTTATTGAAGGACGTTATCTCTGAAGCTCTGAACAACTATGTGGATAAATGGGAAACTGACAACCGGAAAATACGCCTGCCAAAGAGAAAGTAAGAACTTCTGCAGTAGTTCTGTCATTGCAAGTGCCAGACAGCAATGACAGGACTGCTGCGTTACTTGGGAATTGAGGTCTATAAATTATTTATATTCGTCCGACCTGCCAGATAATGCTTTTGTGCTAAAAATTGGGGCTATTTGCAGGAAACAAGATACAATATAAATAAAGCCTTGGTAGTTTAAAATAAATATGTTATCTTTGCAACAACAAATCCCGCCCGCTTCCCGTAAGATTAGCGTACCCAGCGGGACATTTTTTATTTATGGGAGTCAGATATACAAATCAAGCCATAACCACTGAACAGCAAATTGAAATTCTCCAAGAAAGAGGTTTGCTTATTGATGATATAGAGCAAGCAATTGATGTTCTTGATACCATCAGTTATTTCCGTCTTGCTGGCTATTGGAAACACTTTGAAATAGATCATTTTACACATCAATTTAGGGAAGGCAGTTGTTTCTCAGATATAGTGAAGCTGTATTCTTTTGATAAGCAACTTCGAGCATTGCTGTTTACTGCTATTCAAACAATAGAAGTTTCGGTCAGGACAAAAATAATCAAGCATTTTTCCCCTGGTTTTGGTGCATTTTGGTTTATGGATGAAACTTTTGCACTTAATGACGCTCGTTTTGCTACAAATCTGGCTGTCATCCGTAAGGAAGTATCGCGTTCTCATGATGACTTCATAACAGAGCATTTTCGTAGATACAGTGAACCTGATCTTCCCCCTGTATGGAAAACGTTGGAAGTTATTTCAATGGGTACACTATCCAAACTTTATTCTAACTTTTCGGATGCTACCGCTAAACATGCCGTAGCGAGAGAGTTCGGCTTGAATCATCACAAATTCTTGCGAAGCTGGTTGGAGTGTCTTGCCGTGCTTCGTAACTGCTGTGCCCATCATTCAAGATTGTCAAACCGAGTCTTTCCTGTAAAGCCTAAAATGCCGGAGCGTATGCCTAATAAATGGATTACAGATTTTTCTTTTCGAGAACAGACTCTTTATCCACAATTATGCTATCTGGTATATTGGCTCAATTCTATTATCCCAGACAATACCTTTGTTGTTGATTTCAAACAACTTTTGATAAAATACCCTTCAGTAAACACTCGTCTGCTAGGTTTTCCTTATAATTGGGAACAAGAACCTTTATGGAGATGAGAGGATTTTTGTACAGCGAAAAATCCATCCGGTTTGCTCCGTGTCAGTGACACCAAGCAAAACTCGGCTGATAGGCTTTTGCTACAAATGGAAGATTCAGTCCATTGCCACAGAGAGAAGCAACAGGGTTTCGTTTCGCTCCACTCAGTTGTTTCTCACAGTGTCAATGAGGTTGGAAAACATATCTACAAATGATGACATGCTCGATGGCTCTACTGAACGCAGGCTGACGCTTGCAGAAGTAGAGCCATCGAATGGTTTATATGGTTAGCTCACAGATGCTGGTCGCCACTTCCGACTTATCGTATTTTATGCGATGCCGGAAGTGACGGCCTTTTGGGAAGGATATGCCATCCGGTTTGCTCCGTGTCGGTGACACCAAGCAAAGCCCGGCTGACAGGCTATTACTACTGATGGGAGTTCCAGTTCATTGCCACAGAGAGAAGCAGCAGGGTTTCACTTCGCTCCACTCAGCTGTTTCTCACAGTGTCAATGAGGTTGGAAAACATATCTACAAATGATGACTTGCTCGATGGCTCTACCGAACGCAGGCTGACGCTTGCGGAAGTAGAGCCATCGAATGGTTTATACAGTTAGCTCACAGATGTTGGTCACCACTTCCGACTATTCGTATTTCATACAATGCCGGAAGTGACGACCTTTTGGGGAGGATGCGCCATCCGGTTTGCTCCGTGTCGGTGACACCAAGCAAAGCCCGGCTGACAGGCTGTTACTACTGATGGGAATTCCAGTTCATTGCCACAGAGAGAAGCAGCAGGGTTTCACTTCGCTCCACTCAGCTGTTTCTCACAGTGTCAATGAGGTTGGAAAACATATCTACAAATGATGACTTGCTCGATGGCTCTACCGAACGCAGGCTGACGCTTGCGGAAGTAGAGCCATCGAATGGTTTATGCAGTAAGCTCACAGATGTTGGCCGCCACTTCCGACTTATCGTATTTTATGCGATGCCGGAAGTGACGACCTTTTGGGAAGGATATGTCATCCGGTTTGCTCCGTGTCGGTGACACCAAGCAAAGCTCGGCTGATAGGCTTTTGCGACAAGCGGAATACTCCAATCCGTTGCCACAGAGAGAACCTGCAAGGCTCCACTTCGCTTCACTTTGTAGGTTCTCACAACGGCAACGGTTTTCGGGGATGTGCATCTTCAAGACGGTCGGGATGCTGGGTTACGCGGACTTTCTAAGGAATATGTTTGAGATGACCTGTTAGAACTAATTCTTTCCCTTGGAGTCCTAATCGGGAAAGTCTTGAAAACCTTTGGAACTTCTTGGTCCAACTCGTTTTATCCGTGCAAAGGTACTGCGGACGGGAGAAACGTCAAGTGCCGCTGACGCTTTCGGACTGAGGACTTTCCGGCAGCCTTCCACAATTTGTGCCAAATTGGGTATTCCGTAAAGTCCTCGGACCTCACACTTGCCTTATTTTCCCTGTTGTCCGCAGTGAGGAACTGCACGAAAAACGGTTTTCCCGACCAAGAAGCTCTAAAGGGCTTCACAAGAGGGAGAAGAATCGGAATCGCAACCATCTAAATTGTTTTAACTATGGATTATCTCGAATTATCCGGAGCTACCATCTCCGAACGTGACAAGGCTTTTGCACAAGAGTTTGCCAACTTTGTAAATGGCAGTATGTGCTCACCTGACCAGATTGGCAGGGAACTGACCAGGGCGCACCGCTACCTGCAACAGCAGATGTTCAAGGTGTTTCTCGGCTTCATGAAGCAGCTGGCATACAACTATCAGCAGGGAAGATACGATGACCGCAACGAGTGGGCATCACGGCTGTCCACTGAAGCCTATCAACGGCTCATTGAGTGTGACTTGATTTTTGACCCCGAATTTCCAACCTCTAAATGACAGGACTATGGACGAATATGATTTTCCCGAATACGGCAGACAATGCGAGTTGATAACCCCTTGGCGAGGCTACCACCGAGGAACTATCGTAGCCCTCTCTGAATATGGTTTTGTGGTTCAGTTCAGCAGTGGTGCAGAAATAGATGTTTATAAAGACGAAATAATTTTGGATTGATATGTGCAGACTTATGACAACGCAGTTGGAGGAAGCCTTGAAAGGCTTTCCTCTCTATTCCCAAGACGGCAAGGGAAAGGACGCTATTTGCCGTGCCATCTTTGCGCTCGGTGGTGTGCGGTGGTTCATCCTTGAAGGTGAAAAAGAAGGAAACGACACTATCCTTTTCGGTATCGTCATCGGACTGATGGAGGACGAGTACGGCTACATTTCCTTGAATGAACTTTCGGACATTGAGTTGGATTTGACCAAACAAGGCTTCGGCAAGCTGCAAGTAAGGCAGCAGGAAAACTTCCATCCGGTGCCACTGAAAAAGTTGCGTGACAGCCGTCTGCAGGAGTTCCTTGCAAGAATGGGTTATTGAACGTATGATTTGTAACAAGAAAGTGACCTGCCATATCCATCACGGACTTGGCAGGTCTGTATGTAGCTTTATGTCTTATGAGAAATAAAAATGTATTCAGCATTGCAGCCTTGCTTGGCTGGACTGTTTCTGTAAAGTATGTAGATGGCAGTCTTTTCTTTGACTTCCATCGAAAAACCTTGAGCGGTGTTCCGTTTTCCTTCACCGCTGAAATGAAAGATAGAAAGTTGGAAAACCTTATCAAGGAGATTGAATCCTTTGTGGATGCCATTGACCCTGAGATTTGTGCCGGGGAATGGATGATTCAGTCAGGTGCTATGGCTCCTTCCCGGTATCAGCAGGCGGTAAACGACATGGATGCCATCCGGACTGATGCGTGGCTGCTGGCTTGCGAACTGAGGGAAGCTGACGGAAAGTCATTGCTGGCAGGCTTGCCCTGGAACCAATGGAACTGACCCCATATTCTACTACTATTCAAAGACAGCCTTCTACCGAGATGTGCTGTCTTTGAATTTGCGCCCTTTCTTGGGGAGACCTGCCGCTTTATAGGCAAGCAGGTCGCTTCCCTGGAATACGATGCCTCTTTTATCGGTATGGATCCGGATAAAAGGAAGCGGACGTTCCTCATGTCTGATGTAGTCATAGATGGTACACCGATGGATGCCGAGGAAGATACAGGCTTCCTTCACGGAATATCTTTTTTCCGGGAGTATCACAATCGTTTGTATTTGCTGTATATAGTTCATAAGTATTCTTTTGGGTGTAAAGTTACTCATGCAGGTCCATTCTTACAATAGGTAAAATCTTTGATAATGAGGGATATTGTGATGTTTTGAAAGACTTTGTATTACTCATTACTTGTTGCCAAGGTGAGTTCGGTCTTTCCTGAATGATTTATATGGGAATGACTTGCGATTTCTGTTTATGGGATGTATAAGTTCAGAAACAGGATTGGTATAGACGGTGACAGTTCTATTTTGTCATCTCTGCCTGCGAGGATATTTTTTTGCAAAGGTATTGCTGTCATCACCAAACGTCAAATCCCTTGCAGAAAATCTTCCTCAAACAAGTTGAGCGTATTTTCTGCCCTGAATTTGCCTTATTGGGCTGCCAGCACTCTGATAAAAGCAAAAAATATCCCTTCGGACAAGCTGAAAAACAGCAAAACAGAAGGGAAAAAAATCAGAGCGTATGGCACAGATTGACAATAACCTCAAGAAGCAGTTGGCAAAACCTCAGACATGGTTCTGCAAGTATTTTCCCAAGCGTATTCGCAACGTCGGTGAAAAGGAAATTTCCGACAGACAGATGGTGTACGATTTCAAAGACGGAAGAAGCTTTGAAGCGGTAGCGCAAATGACCGCAGCAAACATGCAGGAACAATACGGCGAATCCTGCAAGAATATTGTTTTCGTTCAAGTTCCGGCATCCACAAGTTCAAAGAACGAACTCCGTTACAAGGTTTTTTGTGAAAGGGTTTGTGAACTGACCGGAGCTATCAACGGCTATGAGCATGTAAGGGTAATCGGCGGACGGCTTGCCATTCATGAAAACCGGAAGATGGAAAAGGAAATCCGCAAAGTGCATATCATCGATTTTGATGAAGATTGGTTCAGTGGAAAATCCGTAGTGACATTTGATGATGTTATCACTCGCGGCATCACATGGGCTACCTATGCTGACCAGTTGGAGAATTTGGGCGCACATGTTATCGGGGGCATCTTCCTGGCTAAAACTCACTATAAAGTAAACAGACAATGAAACAAAGATTTATGATAAAGGAGGCTTCCATAGCCTTTACAGGGCATCGGAATATTGCACCCGAACAGAAAGATAAGGTGAGAGAACGGCTCAGAAAGGCCGTTTCTCTTGCTTACAAGGAAGGAAAGTACCAATGTATCTGTGGGATGGCTTTGGGTTTCGACATGCTCGCAGCGGAGGAAGTTCTTTCCCTCAAAGCTCGTCTTCCTTATCTGCAACTGATAGCTGTTGTGCCGTTCAGAGGACAAAACAGCCGTTGGGACTTGGCAGAACAGCAACGATATGACCATATACTTGCCAAGACAGACAAGGTGATTGTGTTGAGTGATACCTATTATAAAGGATGTCTGCTCAGACGAAATGACTTCATGCTGCAGCATTCAAACTTTGTGATTGCCTATTATGACGGAAAACAGAAAGGAGGGACTTATTATACTTGCCGTGAGGCTCGGAAGAGGGGGATGACTGTCGTCAATCTCTTTTGATGCCAAACATTTTGCTGATTCCGACAAAAACCGCTAAAAACATTTTGCTGATTTCGACAAAAACCGCCGAAAACATTTTGCTGATTTCGACATATTGTGTATTTTTGTAATCAAATAAACTCTCAGTATATGTCCGAAAAAATATTCAAACGCAAAATTTATGAAAGAATGCTCCAATGGAAGCAGGAAAGTGATGGACAGACTGCACTTTTGATAAAAGGTGCACGTCGAATCGGAAAATCAACCATTGCTGAGGAGTTCGCCCGTAGAGAGTATGACTCCTATATCAACATCGATTTTTCAATAGCTGATGCAGCAGTCAAAGAATTGTTCTCCCATATTTCAGATTTGGATTACTTTTTTCTGCGGATTCAGTCACTATTCAATGTTTCATTGCATGAACGAAAATCGGTTATCATTTTCGATGAAGTGCAACTGTATCCACCGGCCCGACAAGCCATCAAGCACTTGGTTAAGGACCGGAGGTATGACTATATTGAAACAGGGTCACTTCTTTCCATTAAAAAGAATGTGAAAGGAATCGTGATTCCGAGTGAAGAAACACGTATCTCTATGTACCCGTTGGATTTCGAAGAGTTTTTATGGGCTGTCAATAAATCCCAAACCTACGATTTGATTAGATACTCATACCAAAACTTAAAATCATTGGGTGATGCTGTCAATCGTGACCTTATGCGTAATTTTCGTCTTTACATGCTTATAGGTGGTATGCCGCAGGCCGTAAATGCTTATTTGGAATCGAATGATTTTTCAACCATAGATGCGGTAAAACGTAATATTCTCGAACTCTATATTGATGATTTCCGTAAAATAGACCCGACAGGACGTGCTTCACGCTTGTTTACTTCAATACCTGCAGAACTCTCCCGAAATTCGAAGCGTTATCAGGTGGGAAGCGTGATTGAGAATGCAACTGCCTCCAGACTGGGTGAGTTGCTGATGGATATGGCGGATTCGATGACGGTAAACTTTTCCTATCATGCAAATGACCCCAGTGTAGGTTTTTCCCTTCATGCCGATTATGATTGTTTCAAGTTGTTCCTTGCCGATACAGGACTGTTCGTTACACTCGCTTTTATGGATCGCGATTATACAGAAAATGTGATATACCAGAAACTTCTTTCGGATAAGCTTGCTGTGGATCTGGGGTATGTATATGAAAATGCGATAGCCCAGATGCTCAAGAGTGCCGGCAATGAATTATTCTACTATACTTTCCAGGAAGAAATAGTCAAGGACGAAGACGGGAACAAGACTGTCCGTAACTATGAGGTGGATTTCCTGCTTTCCCGCAAAGATAAGATATGTCCTATTGAAGTGAAGTCCTCCGGATACAAGTCCCATAAGTCGCTTGATGTTTTCCAGGAGAAATTTTCTTCAAGAATCCTGCAAAGGTATCTTCTCTACACAAAAGATGTAAGAAAAGACAAGGATATTTTCTGTTTGCCTGCATACATGACGGGATTGTTTTAGATGAAGACCCATGAGTCTGCTCACGGGTTATTTATAGATGACACAAAGCGGAATCCTTATCTGAAAACCAAAGATAGAATTTCGCTTTGTGTCTTTTTTCTGAAAACAGACTTGGACTGGTGTGGTGGGAGTCCAAGTCTGCCGGTTGTTTCAGAGGGTGCATAGGACATGCCAGCAATCAATGATGGATTGTCCGGAATACTTAGGCCGATAGACATTGCCCGGATTCAGCGGCTTGATATAGCCGCTTTCCCTGTATTTCCGGAGTGTCTTGTAGCTTATGCCCAGCTCGGCGCATACACGTTTGACGGAATAGACCCCGTTCGGGTCGCATGTAGGTTTCATTTCTCTCATAAGCATTAAATTGTTAGATTGACTATTCCCAATGGCGGAAGCATCAAGGCTGGTAGTTGTTCGAACTGTCCTGATTCAGCATACCGTTCGTTTTCATGTAGCTGATATAGCTTTTGGCTGTCCTTTCCTTGATGTCCATCGCCTGCATCAGTTCGGTTACGAGTTCAGTGTACGTGATTTTCTTCCGGCTTCGGAAGATTTCTTTTATGATACCCTGCAACTCCTCCTTTTTCCGTTTCTCCTTGTCTTCGGCCGGCTTTTCACCGGCAGATACGTGCATATCCTTCTGTTTGTCCCATGTGAAAAGCAGCATGGGGACATCCAACGGACTGCCGTCACGGACTTTGATAGCCTTGACTACGGAATAGGCAGGATTCTCATCCTTCTCAATGGATAGGATGGCTGCCGCTTTTCTTTGCAGCTCCGAGCCGATGTGCCCGCGTAGTTTTATTCCGTTGGGCACAAAATGCAGCACACAGATGATGCAGGTTTTGTAGATTCCGGCCAGGCGGTACACTTCATCCACAATGGCAATGCTTTCCGCTTCATCATTGGCCGAACGGATAAGGTCTGCAATGCCATCCAGTACAACGAGGTGGATTCCTCCGTGCCGGTGGTAATACAAATCCATGCTGTCACGGATCATGCTGATACGCTCCTTTCTTGACATAGGGGCCAGATAGAACGTATGGTAAAAATCCGGTGGTGCAGGTAATCCGATACGTTTGATTGTCTTGCTCAGATTCTTGAATAACTGAAACTCAGACTGCTCGGTATCATAGTGCAACACGGCCTTATCAGAGTAGTTTGGTGAAACTTCAAAGCCAAGCGTGTCGATGTTTTGTGTGTCGTCAGCAAGTGTACCTGCAATCAGGGCTGATACGAAATTGCTTTTTCCGGTACCTTCACCACCTGTTATACATAGAAGGTTGTCGTAGGTCCCAAGCGGTACTCCGTTGACGGAAACCACTGTTTTGGAAGATTCGGGAGGATTGTTGTAGTCCATTTCGCAAGATTTTAAAAGCATCATAGTTTGTGAGTAAAGCTTCTCCAGCATGGAGGTAATCAGTACCTGAAAGTCCGCTGCACTTTTTCCGGAAGCAAAGTAATCGGAAATATCCTTGTCTCCCTTTGCTCCGGATATAGGCAGTTCCATTCTGAGTACATGAAACGAGGACAATTCATCCATGCGTCTGGCAGATTCGTTCCGGCCTGTATCGTCCATATCGTACAGAAAGACAATATGACGGAACTTACGGTCAAACATCTCAATCAGTGAAGTGGGTATGGCGGCCGTTTCACTGTTGAAACAAACGGCATTGAATCCTTTGGAGGCAAGTGACATTACATCCTTTTCTCCTCCGGTGATAAAGACCATGTCCCCCTTGTTGGGTAGCTGTTCCAGACCGAAACAGTACACCTCAGGCATCTCTCCTCCATAAAAGAACCGCATATTCTGATTTCGAGGCCGGTATACCTTGGTAAATCCAATGCCCATGTAAGCAAACATGGGTTCTGTTGCAGATGAACTGATTTTATACATTTTATTGGAACGGTTATAGCCCTCAAATGACTTTAAGGAATGTACATTGTATCTTTCTAAAGTATCCGGCTTGATTCCATATTGCTGCCAGTATGCAAGTTCAGCAACTGAAAAGGGTTTAACCTCTGTATGGTAGTCCTTTCTTATTGGATTGTCATTCTCATTCATAATGATACGTTTTTCAACTGCCTTTTTACGAGCAGGTATATCGTTGTTTCCTGTGTGGACTATGGTGATGTTCAGGTCCGATACAATACGGTTGATGATAGCGACAAAGTCTCTTTTCACGTCCAATCCGTAAAGCATGCCGACGAACCAGAAGCAGTCGCCCGAATATTCGTTATTTCCGAAATCCTTCATCTTGAACACTTGGGCATGCCGGTCATAATAGATATTGCATGAAGCAATCCGGTCTTCGTAGAGCGGATTCCTGAAATTTTTTCCGGGTCGCACCGGAAAGTTGATGTAATGTTTGAACACGGCAAGCCCGCGGCCTGTGCGTTCCAGTATATCTTCCTTGTCTATCATTTGGTTTCAGTTGTGCATTTGTTCAGAAGAATCCCGTCTTTATAATCAGACAGTCGTTTGAGTGCTTCCTCCTTCGCCATACCCGGAATCTTTATGCGGAAACACTTTATTGCCATGAACAGGGAACTGTATGAGAAACGTACGCCACCGGTTTCGGTATATCTGAAACTGATGGAACCTCCTTTCCGCCATCTGTACAGCGTAGATTCTGAGATACAGAAGATGGTCATCAGGTCTTTGGTGCTTATTTCCAAGGCATCGTCTATATCACGATACAACTCTGTTGTGCGCTCCACGTAGCTTTCAATCCGGTTGAGCTGTTCAACCAGTTTCTGAAAAGCAATGCTGTCTATCGTTATCACTTCCATACTATTTGTTCTTTAGATTCTTGATTTGCAGGTTGTCTTTTCCCAATATGTCAAGGTATTCTTTCAGTTGTTGCGGGCTGGAAACGTTGATATTGAGGTTGACCCGGCAGTCTTCTTTACTGCGTCTTTCCTCTGGGGAAAGTAAATCGTACCAATTCATATCCAAAGCCTTGCAAATGTTGCTGATTACATCAAATCTTGCCTTGGTTTTACTGGTCTCAATCTTTGAAATTACAGAGGTACTAACGCCCACTAAACCAGCTACATACTCTTGTGAAAAACCTTTCAATTCACGTTGCTTTCTTAGCATTGTTCCTATATTTTCCATAAAAATAAAGTTAGTAGCTTCTAAGCGGCAATTATCTTTCCCAAACAAGCAAATTCTTGTCTCTTGGGCACAAAATATTTCCGTAGAAGCAAGTTCAACAAAAAATTCAGGGAAATAATATAAGAGACATAAAATCAACAGGAACAGTAGTGAATTGGCGTCAAAAAGTGCCATTAGCATCACTATAGGAGCTAATGGCACTAATTTACCTTCAACTATTTCCGAATAGGAGATAGTCAATAGGTAAGGCCTGTATAAACTATATTTTGAAAAGCATAAATGTCTCAAGAAAGCCTTTTCACAAACATCTACATGATTTCTTTGGCAAAGCCTTCCGAATAATACAGGTATTGTATGGTTCCAAATGATTCGCCATAACCGGGAAATGACTGATATAAGTTTTTGGTAGTAAGATGTTGTTTGTGAATGTAGTCATTGGTGCAATGCCACACACAGTCTCCGTTAGTGCAAGGTGCAAGCCTATATATATATAAATAGGCTCGCACCTTGCACTAAAAAGTGTAGCAGTGGAGTGGCTGAAAATATTTATTATAAAGCATTTGGCAATGTGTTCGTTTTTTAGTATCTTTGAACCGTGATAAAATGATGGCATAGGCATTCAAAAGGGTTTCAAAAAGCCTTCAGAAATGTGCTACAATTTTGCTACATTTGCTCTTTACCTTGATGTTATAACGCTGATATACAGAGAGAATAGGCTGACAAGTTCAGGAACCTGTCTCTCCGCTGAACTAACCGGACAAAACCGGACAGAAAGCAGACAAGTCCCACAAATTCAACGATTTGTGGGACTTTTTTTATCCCCTTATGTCTGCCCTACCGGACATCATTTAGCCCTTAAAAGACAAAGTTAGTAACCTAACTCGTACCCCCGACAACTGAAAGTCCAAAAGGGGTACACTTAGTCCGAAATTGGCGAACTTCTGTCGCTATTTGGCGAGCCTGTATAAACTTCACTTTGAGCTAATTAACGTAGTTTTGTAACCAAAAAAAGTGAGTTTATGAAAAGTACATTCAACGTTCTTTTCTTTGTAAAAAAGGACAAGCAAAAAATCAATGGCAGTTACCCTATTTTCGTCCGTATCACGATTGATGGTGTGGCAAGCCGTTTTAATTCTAAAGTGGACGTTCAACCCAAAATTTGGGATGGCAAGGCAGGCAAAGCCGCCGGACGTTCTGCGGAAGCTACCCGTATCAACCGATTGCTGGATGATATAAACGCATCCCTTAATACCATTTATCACGAACTGCAAAGGCGTGACAATTATGTTACCGCCGAAAAGGTGAAGAATGAATTTTTAGGGCATAGCGAGAACCACGATACCATCCTTAACCTTTTCCAAAAGCACAATGACGATGTGAAACAGTTGGTCGGCATATCCAAAACGATTGCCACTTATCGCAAATATGAAGTGACCCGCCGCCATCTTGCCGAGTTCATCCAAAGCCAATATAATATATCGGATATTTCTATAAAGGAAATAACCCCGATGTTCATTACTGACTTCGAGTTATATTTGCGTACCACCTGTAAATGTGGTTATAATACGACTGCCAAGTTCATGCAGTTCTTCAAACGCATTATCTTGATAGCCCGTAATAACGGCATCTTGATAGGCGACCCGTTCGCCAACTATAAAATACGTTTGGAGAAAGTGGATAGAGGGTATTTGACAGAGGACGAAATAAAAATCATCCTCAAAAAGAAGATGGTTTCCGAGCGATTGGAACAGGTGCGTGATGTTTTTATCTTTTCCTGTTTCAGTGGTTTGGCTTATGTGGATGTTGCAAACTTAAAGGAAGATAATATCCGCAAGTCCTTTGACGGTAATTTATGGATAATTACGAAACGCCAAAAAACAAATACAGACGTGAATGTTCCCTTGCTGGATATTCCTAAAATGATATTGGAAAAATACAAAGGTAAATTGCCGAATGGAAAGGTACTTCCTATTATCAGTAATCAGAAACTAAATGCGTATTTGAAAGAAATAGCGGATGTATGCGGAATTAAAAAGAACTTGACATTCCACGTGGCAAGACATGGCGAATTTTCTTTCTTGTTAAAATTCAAGTACTTGCAATTTTTCGCAGCTTAATAGGTAACGATTTAGAAACCAGCAAAATTCTGTATTTCACCTCGTTTTGCAGTAATTCAAAAGAACGCTTTTCCTAATTACAAAGTTAGCAAATATTTTCAATATATCACTGCTTTAGTTTGACTAATTCCGTATAAGCGATACCATCTGACAATTTATGATATTGCTTCAAGGTCTTCTCCAATCCCAAAGCCAATTCTTTCTGAATATACGATGGCACTATCGACTCATTGAACCTGTCGACAATTGATTGAATGTTTTGTAGCGGTTGACCTGTAATAACTATCTGGTTATACACAGCACTATAGTAATAATAGGCTTTATTTTCTGTTGACAATTGTATTTTTTGTTTGATATAAATCTGTTGTTCACGTATTCTTTGGGCAACCTTAAAAAAGGTATCAATTTTTTCAAATGCCTCCTGAGATATGTGCCCGACAACACTGTGAGCGTATTTATTCCACTGATTTTCTTCAAAAATTATAGTAGAGTAATGAATCGGCACTTCTTGGATGCAGCCGTTTATAAGCCCTTCAGATAATATATACTCAATGTTTTTCTCAATGTCATTTATCTGAAGCAACAAGATTGACACTGCGTTTCTCAATTCCTTTCGCTTATGGGCATAAAACTGCCATAATGCGATGCCGATTGTTGCCCCAATGGTAACAATCAGCACGAGCGTTTGAAATAAATTTGACTCCCAAAATGAGGTATTCATAATTTGTCTTTTTGCAAAGTTACAAAAAAGACAGAAAATTCCACATGTATCTTTCTATTTTTTACCCGTTTATGATTTTGAACAATGCAGCATTAGACGGAATATTCAGTTCACAACATTGAATGTTCCTCTCGAAATATCAAAGAACCTATCGAAGAATGCTTTCAGTTTTGCAATGACAGTCTGTTTCTTCTTGCCCCGGTTATTTTACTTGATTTTCGAGAATAGAGGTATGGGCTGTAATATCTGCGTGATTTCAGTTCCGCCCTCTACATCTCCCTACCACGGAATGATGAATTTCCCTATCAACTCTTTTTGTTGCGCAAGTCTGGACTTGAATCAATGGTTTACATTCACCCATATTATTAGAAAGATATTTGTTTAAATCCTCCAACATCTTCGAAATCTTTATTTTCAGCGCAAATGTCAGGTTGTAAATAATCTTCTATGCCAGATAATTTTAATAGAATCTGTTCATCGCTTACAGTTATTCGGCTTCGGATTTTCTTGAAAAATTTAACCTCTGAATAAAGGACTTGCTTATCTGCTTCTATCATTTTTATGGCAAGGTCAATTAGTGTGATTTGTTCATCATCGGAAAGAACTGTATTTGAAAGTTCACTAAGGTAATCTTTCAAAAAGGCTTTTCCTTGACTATTAATCTGATTGACATACTCATTAATTGAGTATTCTACTTGAATCTCCTGAAAAAGGGTACTATTTTCGGTTAATTCTTTAATCATATCCACTTCTTCTTGTGCGATTTCTCCATCACAAGCACAGCAACAGAACAATGTTTTGAGATATAATTCATTTGTTTTCATATTCGTAGCATTTTTATTTAGAAACCGATTCTTCGGCGTGATTGTTGTATTTGTTCACCAGCCATTGCCGCTTTTATCCTTAAATATTTGTCAAGTTCGGATTTTGTCAATGACGGTTTGGTTTTACTAATAACATCTTCAAGAATAACCATTGTAATTCTTGATTTTTGTCGCAGAGCTATTCGTGAATATAGCGTAACCAAACACACTGCCAATTTCTTATCCATTGCCCATCCTCACGCGAATTCTAAAAAATAACCTTGTAGTCAAAATATTAGCCCAGGACTACATCAAATATAGAAATAATATAAAAGAAAAGCAAGTTTTTTATTTCTTTTTTATGATACATGCCATATTTTGTATAGAGATAATTTAACAACAAACTTAATTAAGTTTATAACAGTTACAAACATTACTATTATTTATTCATAATATGCTGTATTAAAAAATATTATTCTATTTTCAAGCTTTTAATATAAGATACCAAATCACCTACCTTATTAATATTCTTTGATTTGTATCTTACTAATAAATCTGATTCATTCAACCTTATTGAGTATTTATCAAATAAGAACTTGATAAAAAGGTTCCTGCTATCCTTGTCTATAAACAAATTGTCTATAGAATCACTGTAGCACAATTTTATATCTATATATTGCCAAAGAGCAGATAATATACCGAACTCCATTTTTTTTGTACTATCGATAGAATACCCTGTTACTTCGTTATATTTAAACTCTAAATTACATTTTGGGCAAAGGCACCTTGTATTAAATTTATTGGCAAGTTCTTTATTAGAAAATAACAGCCCTGGATGTCTTAGTTTTAGTATTTTCTGGCTGTTATTCTCCAGAATAATATTATTTGTACTTCCACAAATCGGACACTGCATATTACTATTCATTATTTTATCTCCATTGATTTAAATTATAATTAGATTCTATTTCATTCTCAACGTCATCAGGCAGTTGTGAGAAAAAGTCTAAACCTGTTATTCTTTCAACCTGGTCTACAGAATTTACATAATGGTCCAATGGATTGTTGCCAGATGCATTCTTGTATATAAACCCAATGGCTCTTGGTTTACCTTCATCCAAACCTGCTAATATAACTTTAAAGAATGCATTAGGAACACGGATTTTACGCTCTTCTCCAATATAACTTATATCGTTTTTATACAATATAGGGCCACAAGCAATATAAATAGTACCAGACTCTTCAACCCATCTTCTACAATCATCTTCCAACTCTTTCCAGTCGCCTCTATTAAGATTATGATGTTGTGGACAAATGTTCGTCATATAAAAACTCTCTCTCATTGCTTGTTTGTCCCATTTGTTATCTGCTGCCGGACACATATGTCCTCTATCATATCCTGAATTACTATAATCACCTGTTTCTACAGCTATACCTCTTGGTATATCTGGATCCGGATAAAAATGTCCGGCTCTACTTTCTCTTTCTATTAATTTCGAAGAATTAAGTTCCCATGCTACCCAATTAGGTATATTAAGCTCAGGATTAAAAGATACAGTATAACCTAACCTATAATAAATATTCTCTGCCCTCTCAATAGTATTAATAGGAATCTCTAAATTTTGTGATTGTTGATAGCTATTCGAACAAGAAATTAGACTTGTACAAATAAAAATAAAAACAGAAAATATTAATCTCATAACGCAAGATGTAAAATAACACATAAAAAAAGTGATGAAGATATGTATTATTGTAACATACCTACATCACCTATAATTAATTATTAGTTTTTCTTAGCACTTAATAGATGCCATAGTTCTCTAACCCAAAGGACAAGTGAAGATAAGACTACAATAATAAGCCAATCTATAATACCTGATACATTCAAAGTCCAATTAAGTGTGTGGAACATTGGCTCAACATTAAAGAACTCATAGAATACTTCTACTATGATAATTTGTCCAATAACAATAACACCAACTATCGTTTTGAATCCAGAGCTTAGCTTAAGTTTGAACAAGCTTTTTCCAGTTTCGAAGGAACGGGTATTAAACATATACCAGAAATGTGTCCACACAAATATTGAGAAAATCAGTGTCTGCTCATAAGGAGTTACGCTATTTGCTTCGCCCAACTGTAAAGTTAATAAGTCCATTAAACTAGTAACATCACTGTGCTGGAAAATATAAACGAATAATAGTGTCAACAGGAAGAAGAAACCACCAACACCAACAATATCGAAAGCCATAGGCTTATTGATGATAAAGGCCTGTCTTTCCCTTGGCTTATCATTCATAACCTCTGCTGAAGGAGGAAGTGAAGCCAATGCCATTGCGCCAAATGTATCCATAATCAAGTTCACCCACAACATTTGTGTAACAGTTAGTGGTGATTCAGCACCCATAAATGCTCCAACTAGAACAATAAAACAAGCTGCAACATTTACAGTTAACTGGAATAGTAAGAAACGTTGAATATTCTGATAAAGAGAGCGACCCCACATAACAGCCCTACCAATACTGCTAAATGAGTTATCAATAATAGTTATATCACTAGCTTCTTTAGCGACTGAAGTACCAGCACCCATAGACAAACCAACATGAGCGGCTTTCAAAGCAGGAGCGTCATTAGTACCATCTCCAGTAACTGATACAACCTGATTCTTCCTTTGCAGAGATTCAACCAAACGCTGTTTGTCCATTGGTCTCGCTCTGGCTATAATCTTAAGATCAAGAACTATATCATCTAATTCACTGTCGCTTAATTTAGCAAATTCAGGCCCAGTTATAATATGCTTATCGCTGTCAGTATTTGACCAAAGTCCAATCTGTCTACCGATTTCAATAGCAGTACCAGTAGTATCTCCTGTTACTATTTTAACTTTAATACCGGCTTTCATACATTCTGTTACAGCAGCTGGAACATCTGTTCTAATAGGGTCAGAGATAGCTACAATACCTAAGAAATTAAGACCTGTAGCAACTACCTTTCCACTTTCGATATATTTATCATTATCATCCAGTATCTGATAAGCAAATCCCAATGTACGCATAGCTTTTTTCTGATAAGCCTGAAGCTGATTGTCAACTTCTGATTTACTTACATTAGCAGAAGAACTGTTACACATTCTGTAAACTATTTCAGGAGCACCCTTTACATACAGGATTTTCTTTCCATTAACTGAAGAAGTAACGACAGTAGCCATGTATTTTCTTTCTGTAGAGAATGGTATCTCAGATAAAGTATTAGCACTCTCTTTTAAAGTTACATGGTCTATTCCTTGTTTGTGTAACCATAATAGTAAGGCACCTTCAGTAGGATTTCCAACAACATTTGGTTCAGTTCCTGACAGGTCTAGTGATGCTGTTGAGTTAACAGCAATACCTTCAGCTATAAGTTTGCTTGCCTCGTCTTCTTTAAGCTGTTGTTTATCCAGATTATAAAATTTGGTTTCATAAACCTGCATTTTATTTTGTGTCAAAGTACCAGTTTTATCAGTACAAATAACGGTAATTGCACCCATTGTTTCACAAGCATGCATTTTACGAACCAGGTTATTTGTTTTCAGCATACTTCTCATAGAATAAGCAAGACTCAATGTTACTGCCATAGGCAACCCTTCTGGTACAGCTACAACAATAAGAGTTACAGCAATCATAAGGGTGTCCAATGTATGAGCTAAGAGTCCTGACAATTCTGCCTCAGGCAACAAATATTCATGTAAACCTAAAACAGCACCTATGAATATAACCGCAAAAGTTATAATAGTAGAAACACATGCAGTTTTTGACCAGTCTTCAAATTTCTTAATAACCAGGTAAAAGAAAAGAGCAGTTGGAATAATCAAACAGCATGCCAACAGATTCCATGAGAAATAATGAGCTATTCTACCAACAATGATTAATGTAGCAAAGCCATAACTTAAATTTGTAATAAGTTCACTTAAACCATCCAATTGCTCATTCAGAGGAGTTTTAACACCTTTCCTTACACCCTGTTGAGCAGCTAGAAGTTTAATGTATTCCTTATTTTCTTCTTCCGTTAGTTCTCTTTCTTCCTTTATTTCATCATATTCTTCCAACTTTTCATCTATATCACTACCTGTCATTTTAGCGAAAAGTTTTCCATTTTCAGTAGAATCGCCAACCTTATCTACTCTATATACACCGTGTCCTTCCATTACTCTTGTACCACGCAATACATAATTAGAAGGATAAGTAGCTTCAGAATCAAATTCAGATTCAATAGTAGTTTTGCTACAAACCGGCTCTCCAGTTAAGGTTGACTCATCCATATGGAGTGTAATTGATTCCAGCAGTTCTCCATCAGCAGGAACTTCATCACCAGTACTCAATAAAACAATATCCCCAACAACAATATCTTTTTTAGGAACTACCGTTACGTTGCTATTTCTAATTACTTTTACCGGTTCGTCATTATTAACCTTGTTCAATAGGTTAAAAGCCTTGTTTGCCTTAAGCTCAAAATAGAATGCCAAACCTGTTGCCAACAGTATAGCTACAAAAATACCAGCTGGTTCAAAAAAGACTGTCAAACCTTCCCCAAGTCCAAAATATTCATAGCAAGCGATACCAATAGATAAGATACCGGCTATTATTAATATGACAATTAAAGGATCAGAGAATTTCTCTAGAAATTGTTTCCAAAGTGAATCCTTCTTAGGTGGCGTTAAAAGATTCACGCCATACTTGGCACGACTCTCAACAACTTGTTGGTCGTTTAAACCTTCGTAATGTTTTCTTTTTTCCATGTATATTATGTATTAATTATTAATTTCTTCCATAAAGCCCTCAAGTCCACCTTCAAGTTGTTTACTTAAATCTTCCATTTGTTTTTTAAGATCTTTGACAGCACTTTTTGTCATCTTTGCTAGAATCTGGCCTTTAATTCTGCCTATCTCCTTTAGTTCCTCATCAGTATATTCATACTTAGATAACTCTTCCTCTATCTCTGTAAATTCATTTGTTATATTATTCCAATCTTCTTCAGAGTAATTTTCACTGTTATTATCTATCTTTTCCAACAAGGAAGATAATTCATCAACAGGAGTTTGAGAGGTTTCACAAGAAGTAAATACCAAAGGGGAAATTAAAAGAAAAAGAAATAGTTTAAAAATATTCATAGCTCAATTATTTAAAAAACTCTGTTTCGTCGATTTTAATTGTATTGAAATTATTATTTACAATACCATTTTGAATATTAATATTCAAAATATAATTAATAGTATGTTGAGAATTTTTCTTACCAAAATCGAAGACATCTACGCTTTTTTCATAATAACAGTTACGTGTAAACTTACCATGAGTCATACCATCTTCGAATTTTTCCATCCAATCATAACCATAGGCTATCTTAAGATAATACTGGCCTTGTGGTATCTGATTTATTGTTATTGAAGAATTTTCGCTCACAAATATATATCGTATGCACCTGTCATTTGACAGGTCTATTATCTTCACAGCAATATCACAGCCCTCACCCATATTAATATCAAAATAATTGTCCTGAAGGCCATATTCCGGTTTAACCCCATAGGAAGAAGGTAGTTCTCCATCCATACTGCTATCCGATTTTAGAAGCCAACCTTCATCTATGTATTTCTTTTGTATCTCGCTTAGAACAGGTGAAGTCTCAACCTTTTCTTTTTTATTATTTGCACATCCGCTAAAAAGTAGAAGAGCAAAACATAAAATAAATATAGTTTTAATTCTCATAGAACTTAAAACAAACCATTAATTAATGCAGCAATAACAATGACCAGACCAATTATCTTACACACCATCCTTAATGCTGCCTTGTTTTTCTTTTTCTTAAAATTATTTTCGAGAAGTATAGGTATTACAAACCATATACATAACCCTATTATAACTGATATAATCATATTTCAATGTTTACGAAATAAAGAAACCAATGAAGAACATCGGTTTCTTTATTTCAGTATTTACAGTTTTAATCAACTAAACCATCACGATACATTTCGTTAACCTTGTTTTGGATAACAGTGTATTCGTCACCGAGCTTTTGTTTTCTCTCCAATCCATTGCCGTAAGTACCACGTATAACAGCAATAGCTTTCTGTTCGAGGCTACCATTTACAGGTATTGCAGATGATGTTTGAGTTTTTTTCTCTACTTTGACAACATCCGGCTTTGAACTTTGTTTAGAGTTGCTTTCTGATGAAGGCATCTCTGCTGTTGCTTTAGTAGTTTCTTCCTTTAATGTATTGTCTGTTTTCTCTACATTTGTTGAATCAACCTTTTCTGCTGTTTCTTCTGTTTTGGCAGGCTGAATAGAATCAGCTTTAGCAGTAACAGGATTCTGAGCTACATTTGTTTGTACTGATGTCTCATTATCTTTACCCACAAAAACAAAGAACAATATAGCAGCCAAAACAACTATACCCCAAAAGACCCAAAGGTTACGCTTGTTACCACCTCCTGTTTTATTAACAGGTTCCTGCGGAGCTGTATTCTTTGGTTGTATATCTTGTTTTACATCAGAATCAGCTATCTTGGTCTTAAGAGTAACTTTTTTCTTTAGTTGTACCATATTAGCAATTTACAATTAATTCAAAGCCAGGAATTTTCTCATATGCAGTGCTTAAATCCATTACATTGCTTTCGTTCTTCAATGCATAAACTCCATCCTTATTCTTAATTGAACAAACGCAGTAAACATGGCCTTCCTCTTTAGAGTCTGCTAACACTTCCAGATAGTCACCTGAGTCACTTTGAAGTTCTACACGTCCACCTTCGTCAGCATAGGTAACATCTTCACCTTCAACGGCAGCGTTATAATTCACGATACAAACATAAGCTGTGTCGATTTCACTAAGACTGGCAATATTGATTTGTTCTGTTTCCTCACCACCTGGAGCCGGTTCTTTATTATCACCCATGTGAAGCATAAATGGGAATTTGCTTAAATCACCTAGGTCAGATTTCTTTCCTCTATATTCATTAGAGAAGACTCCACCGATTGAGCCGTCTTTTTTCTTAAAGAATAGGCATAAATCAAGGTCTGTATCAGAAGACCAAATAAGTTTTACTTTAAGTTTACCAGAGAAAGTGAAAGCAGCTTGTTCTTCTTTTCTACGAAGAGTAATTTTCTTTTTTAATGTTATTTCAGCCATAATTATAAAAATTAAAAGTTATTATTCGCATATTAGTGAGAACCCAGGTATTTTATCAAAAGCAGTACCCAAATCCATAACAACACCTTCATTTATAACAGAGTTAATACCCTCATTATTCTTGATACTACATACATGGTAAACATGTCCATCCTCGGTAGCATCAATCAGGACTTCCAGATAGTCACCTGAGTCACTTTGTATTTCTACTCTACCTGAATCCTGGGCAAAGTTTACCTCTTCTCCGTCTATAGCTTTACTGTAATTTAATACGCATACATGCGCTGTATCTATATCATTTAGACTGGCAATATTGATTTGCTCTGTAGATTCTCCCCCAGGTGCCGGTTCTGCTTCATCTCCCTTATGTAACATGAAAGGGAATTCAGACAAATTACCTAAATCAGATTTTTTCTGACGGAATGCTGAAGAGAATACGCCTCCGATTTGTCCATCTTTTCTTTTAAAGAAAATACACAAATCCAAGTCTGTTTTAGACTGCCACAACAATTTTACTTTTAGCAGTCCATCAAATGTAAATTCCGCTGGCTTTTCCTTACGGCGCAGCGTAATTTTTCTTTTAAGCTGTACTTCTGCCATATGTTATTAGTTTAAAAAGTTAAAAATAATCCATTCTAACCCAATTCATTTTTTTAATATCAGCTTTTAAAGAAATCATCTTTTGCAGATGGTTTCGTATGCTGTTTCTGTTTTGATTTCTCTAATTTAGAAGAATCAGAATCAAAGAAACTATCACCTGAAGATTCCTTTTTCTGACTATTCGTATTAGAAGGAACACTCTTGCCTTTATTTTGACCTAAGCTGTTCCCTTTAGGACTATCGGAGCCAAAGAAGTCATCACCTGAAGATTCTTTTTTCTGCCTACTTGTCTTATAAGGAGTTTCCTTAGTTTGGTCTAAGTCTTTTCCTTTAGGATTATCAGTGCCAAAGAAGTCATCAAAAGAAGAATCTTTAGAAGGTCTATCTATTTTTACTGGAGGTTTTCCATACTCTTCAGTATTATTTGGCATAGGAGAAGATATATGTTTCTTTCCACTAAGTTTATCCTCCCAGGCTTCTTCTGCATCAAAAATTTGTTTACGAAGATTCCTTATAATATCACTTCTGTCAGGATATTTCTCGTGTAATACCTTGATAATTTCTTTAGCTTCAGGCCATTGTCTATCAGCAATAAATGTTTTCACATTAGAAACCAAGCTCTCAAAATTCTTTTGATCTTGAATTAGCTTGAACTTGTCCTGTGCCTTTTCCAAATATCGTTTAATAGAATCATCAGATTTTATAGATAATGCTTTGTTGCATAGCTCTATAAGTTCTTCCCAATGTTCATTAAAACTTGCTTCATTTATCTTAATCTTTAACGATTCAAACAGCTCTATATCCTTAAGATATTTGTTCCGTCTTTCTTTAAGATAAACTATATGCTCATTCCATTTTCTAGGATTCTGAATATCCTTGTCAATGAGCTTATTGCATATTTCTATGGCTATGTCAAAGTTATCTTCTTTTTCGGCCTTAGTAAGTTCCTGTTCTAATAAGCCCAATTCTTCTTTATGCTTCTTCTGTATATTTTGGATTTTGGATATACGTTCCTCAATCTCTTTATTATTAGAATCAGCATGCTTAGCCTTATTCAGTTCTTCTAATGCTTCCTTATATAATTTCTGACCAATAAAGGTGTCAGCTCGTAAAAGAAACTCTTTAAGGCTTTCTGTTAATTTGATTTTTCTTTGTGATTCAGTAAGAATACGTTTTGCCTCAGAAGAATCAGGGCGTAATTCTAAAGCTGCCTCACTCTTTGAATAAGCATCCTGCCATCGCTGTGAGTTCAAGGCATCCTGAGCCATCCTGATGGTTTTATTATATTGCTCATTCTTGACCTTGATTTCGGATAGCTTTCTGTTTGCTTCATCCAACATTTTCTTTACTTCCTTATCATCAGGCTTTAAAGTAAGAGCAATGTTTAGAAGATCTATCATGCTGCTATAGTCACCTTTCTTCTCATAAGATTCAGCGTCAACAATGGCGGCATTGAACTTTCTCTCATCTTCACGCATAGCAGCATTAGCAAGATCAATTTCTTCCTGCTTCTTAAGTGCAGCTTCTCTAGCTTTTCTATCTTCTTCTGCAATTTTAATCTGTTCTAATTGTTCATAAGAGAGATTTTCGATATTCTTTCTTAAACTATCAAATTGAGACAAGTCCATTTGACTGTAAATACCAACAATCTCAGGAATATCCTTATTCCCAAAAGCAACTATATTGTTCGGAGTTACAGGATAACGCTGTAATAACTCTTCCTTGAACATGCTATTCTTAAATGAATCACCTATGAAAATAATATGACTTATATCTGAGAATACAATATCAAGTTCTTTTACATATTGAACAATATTGTCAACTACATCATTGACTATTGTTTTGGTTCTTTCCTCAATAACATTCTTCAGAATAGTAGCATTCTGCTTATTATGTGGGGCTCTGGAGAAAGTTATATCGTTATATATAACAGGACGACCAAACTTGGTGTTGTCAAGTTGTAATAGCCATCTTTCCAGATTTTGGTTCAATCTGTTAATTTCCTCTTCCTCTTCCTCTTTTCTTAGGAATTTAGTTGAATTATTAATTTGCCAAACAATCTGTTCCAGTAATGCCCGGCCTCTCAAATCAGTTCCATAACCTCTTAGGAGTCCTTCATTTCCTTGTCTAACAAAAACATTATTACTTTGTTTGTAAACGACATATCGGAGATTCTCATTGCAAGCTATAATAACGAGAATGCAATTTGAATCATTCAACAGGCCCTTTTTATTGGAAAGTTCTACAGCTAAGTGAGAGATTCTAGCAACACTCTCTTTGATAACAAAATTATTCTCTTCCAATATATCGAGAAAAACCTTCTGGGCGGCATACGAAACATCAACTGAAAAAGAGATGTAGGTATCTATTTTCTCATTTTCATTAAAGTCCCTAGTTAGGTGTTCAAGTATATCAGATGCCTTAAAGATTTCTTTCAAACTAACATCTTTTCCAAATCTTTTAAAGGTTTCATCTTCTTTTACGACTTTAGAGAATATATCACCATAGTAATGAAGCTCCTTATCCAGATAATGCTTCTGATAAGATTTACCATAAATAACTCTATCATTATTAATATCTTCATAAAAATAGAGCCAAATACGGTCTTCCCTATTAGGCAGATCTATACGACGAGGTATATTGTCGTAGCAGACTGCTGCGGCAATATACCATCTGTCTATATATAGTGATAATGTCTTCATTAACTAAACACTTTTTTTATTAATGTTTTCTCCAGGAAGCATGAGCCTTCTGTTATAATCAAAGGTTGATGATAAGCGAAAGAACCACCATTATTTACTTTTCGTTTGGCACTCTTATATTCGCTGTCCTGGCAAATGAAAGCTCCTACCTTATTTGGAAGATCGGCGAAATCATTTCTGAGTTCAGCGTCCATAGTGCATAATTTAGTTTTTACACTTACGAAATTGATAAAGATATTGAAAAACTCTTCAAAACATTCCATGCTTGTGAAGTCAAAGTAATTCATATCATTATCGAAGTATTCACCGGACAATTCATCTGTAGGCAACAACTCTCTAGATGCACCCTGTGAATTTGTAAATCTTACACCTATCTCACCACAGATATCGCTATGATTATCTACGAATACTTTATTTAGATCCTGCATATCGCATAGACCTTTAGCAACCTCTGCTTTATTGTCAACCTTGATTTCGTCTCTGTATTTAACATCCAGTTCCCTATCAATTATACGTTTAACACCGGCATTGAGACATGATTTATAATATCCCATAGTGGTACTGTTACTAGCAGCATTACGGAGCCAGTGGAATAAGCGACCACCTTTACCAAACGATAGAATATCAATCCTAGTAATATTGTCAAGATTGTTATCCTTGATAGTCTTTCCAATAAGCATACCAGAATAGTAAAGCAACAATCCTGTTACATATGCAGGTAAAGTAAATACTACTTTTGCATTATCAGCTATAGAACTATAGAATTTATCGTAGTCTTCTTCTGTCTTCAGCTGATCAAATATACTATTGAGGTAATAAGGGGCCTTCTTCTTCTCCTTAATTATTTCCTGTATATTTGCTACAAAAACCTTTGTACTCTTTCCTTCATGGAAGTTCAATAAAGCACGTCTAAAGTCATCAGAATTTATAACAGTGTTAAAGAAAACACCGGCAGCAAGTCTCACAGAACTTTCTCTGAAAAGTGAAGCCTGATTACCTTTTTGCGGATTCTTAGCCAATAGAAGAATGTCGCTTGTAGAACCACCAACATCAATACCTAGGAACATATTATTATTGTTAAGACCGAAGTTGTTATTTGAAAGTGCATAACTACATACGGCTTCAGCTTCTGTGATATTCTCATCATTGATAGACGGTTTCCTACCCATAATAGGTGTCATACGAGACAATTCCTCAAATATTCGTCTTAATTCGTCAATGTCAGCCTCCATCATAGAACCTGGATAACTCCAATTTATTTGAGATGGTTTAATTTTATTCTGGTAAAGGAAGGCACATGTTTGTAACCAAATACTTTTTAAGAAAGCACGTTTCTTCAATAAACCTTTATCATCATTCAACCATTTCATGTTATAATGAAGATTACCAGCCTGTGTTTCTATAATAAATTCATCCATGTGATTGACCAAAATATTAGGACGATTTACAGGAACACCGCCTTGTATTTCTTCTGATATACCATTCTTAGTATAACGAGTATCATGTTCATGAAGCCATGACTTTAATTGACCATTATTGGATTCATAGTTAGTGAAGAATAGGAGTTCGTCATTCTGGGCAATTGAACGAGTATCCGTATTTTCTTTACCAACTATAACTGACCTATAATTCTTAAACTGAACCGGTTGGGCACCTCTATTTCCAGCGTTAAAGTAAACACAAGTGTTATTACTACCAAAGTCAATACCTACAACAGCAGTATTTTGTACATCAACATTTGATAAATCCTTAACTACATCAGGTCTGAACATTAATATACCTGCGCCACAAGGTTTGCCAGCCTCTTTAACTTTAACGAGAACGCCAGCCATTGGCTTATCAGTGCTTATAATATCATATTTAATCAAATCTGTACCTTGACCATGAGGATATGTAACAAGTTGTTTAACATCAACCTGACGATCTTCTTCTGGTGCTATCTCATAATCCGAAGTTAAGAACTCACCTCTTATATTTCTTAGTATCTTACCTTCAGATTTAAAGAATGGTATAAAGTTCTCATTTACATCACTTGTAAACTCAGAATATAAATAGTATTTATTCCAGTTTTCACTGACAAAGTTAGGCCATAAAATAACTCTGCCATTAGAAGTCATCCATTGAATCTTGTATTCTCTCTTGTTAAGCGTAACAGGTTCACCGTCAATTTCAACTACCAAAGTTACAGCTAACTGACCAGCATCATTTATCTTGGCAGTAAGTTTAGTGTTTCCTGAAGTTGAAGAGTAACCCAATAAAGAAGACAGACTATTTTTAAAGATGTCAATGCCTTGCTCTGATAACGGCAGGGAAAAGTAAGAGCATGATCCATCACTTAAATCAGGAACTCTTAAGTAATACACTGGAGCCTGAGAAAGTTTTGTTAGCTCATTTTTATCTTCACACCATCCAACTACAAAATTATCCTTGCTTAAGAGGTTCTGTATATCACCTATAACCTGACAGTTACCGTCATCAAAATAAGTGAAGGTGAAATCCTGCTTCATGTAAACCGGTACATCACTCTTGAACAAATCTGCAAATGGAGCTGACAGATTACCGTATTGAGCAATAGGGCCCACTTGACGAAGCAAACCATTACCTTTAGCACTAAGTTCATTTTCCCACTGTCTGCTTACAGCCTTGAATCCTGTCAATTCTATCCTTAGATTGTTTCCTCTCTGAGAATTGATTTTAGTCTCAAAAGCCTGTTGGTTACGGTTCATGTTTTTAACAAACAAATAAACCTTTTGCACTTCTTCTGGAGTAAGATAATTCATCGGGTCCTCAAACTTTCCTTGACGATACCAATTAATATCTGAAGCATCATTACCCAAGTTACTATAATCAACACCTGTAAAACAACCGGTAAGAGGAGATGTACCACCAACAAGATGTTCTCTATAATAGATCAGTTGAATAAATGGTTGGGCATCCGGATTTCGAGCCAAGTCATCCTGATTACTCCAAACATCCTTTTCATTGAACAGCATTCTACCAAAGGCAGAAGCTATATCATAATCTCCCCCTCTGACATCCATATAAACAGGATCAGAAAATCTAATTCTGTCAGGGTATAATGCTATTACAGCCATCAAGCCTTTCCATTCGGCATGAAGCATATTATAGAACTGTAATAGACCTTCTGTGTTTATATTTGGATCTGGTGCAGCTATGGTAGAAAAGGCAAACTTAAAAAGTTTGGCTCTTGCCCATGGAGTAGGTATACCAGAAATTAATGCACCTAGTTTTTCTGCAGAGATATCCTCTAACATTTTTCCTGTATGAATACCCTGTATATATGAAGGAGCATTATTGAAGTTGTTCCACTTACCAACTTCTCCTCCGTTCTTGTCTATTTGACTTTTTATTAGTAGAGCTTTTGACATAATGAATTAGAATTTATAAAGTGAAACAAGTGTGTTATATATTCTTTTATATAATTGTTCTCCACGATTGGTCATAGATGGCATTTCTTTTTGGTTTTCATCCTTAAATGCTCTTTTAAACTCGTTAAATTTAGAGCTAATTAATCCAACATCAAACTTATTATCTTTGCCTATACCAGTCGTTTTATATAAGTCCTTATTCCACTTGTATTTCATTAGTTCTTTTTTCTTCTGTGGTGCAAATAAAGCAGCATTCAGAATGAACTTATCATCACCACCTGCAGACCTATGAAGCTGACGTAACCAACCTTCATACAATGTGTCATCTTGATTAATAGAAAAATGGAACAATTTAAAATATTCTTTTACACCATCCTTGATTTGAGTGTTATCTATATCCAGGAAATTCACAATATCCTTTTGATGTCCTGATTTTACACTATTAACAAAATCATCCTCTCCATTGCAGAATAAAGAAAACACTGTTAGCATACCAAGTTTCTTAGCAAATTCCTGTTCCATTTCTTGGCCAACAAAATCTCTGAATTCCAATTTTCCACTGTCGTCAACAGCTCTATACAAATACTCTGTGTCATGGTTCTGCTTTCTTGTTCGTAAATCATCTTCAGGAACCTTAAGAAAATGAAGTGCAGCACAAGCGGCCATAAGCTCGATATAATGAGAATCATTACATTGGTTTGCACCACCAGTAATTGTTTCTGACTGTTCCTTTTTAGCCATAGGGTTCCAGTCCAAACCAGGAGTCCCCAACATGTAAAATTTTTGATATGTACTTTTTACAGTACTGTCATCATCATAAAACATCATTGCAACCTGAGAGTTTAATGCAAATTTATCACTGGTTGCAATAATTTTCTGATTAACCAATTCTGCTCCTGTAGGTGATTTAAAGTTAAAATAGGCAGTCAATAATGTAGACCCAAAATATGCATTATTGAGAATATTAACTGCTCCGTTACTCATTATCTCAGCAGCTTTTGATATAGCCTGAGGTATGATAGGAATCGAAGAAGCACCTGTTCCACCAAATACTGAACCAAGAATAAATACTCTAGCACCTCCATTTTGAGCTACTTGAATGAGTTTCTGCAAATATGTCTTTAATTCAGAATTTTTATTTGAACGGGCTGCTTCCAATATTGAATGATACATCATCATGGAGCCGAGATGGGTCTGTGCCCTATAACCGTGACGAAGATTAAATGTTTCTACGTTTTTATTCAATACCAAATCCGCTATAGCTGTTTGCTCCGGATTATTGAACTTAGTATCCCCATAGTTAAATACAGACATGAAATCGCTCTTGACTTCATAATTAGGCGAAAATTCATAGTAATTGATATTGGCCGAAAAGAAAGTTTCGTTTAAAGCTGTACGAAGTGAAGCATCAGTTCCTTTTGCTTTAACATAGGCTTCCTTTACTTCTTTCAATCTGGCAAAATTACCATTATCTTTATCTGTATCAAGTGCTAAAAGATGTATGTCTGTATCATCAAACATACCCATAGCACATAAATGAATGAGGGATTCAATGCAACGCATTCCTGTACCACCAATCCCTAATACAAAATATTGTTGAGCCATAACTTACTTATTTATTCTTTCCCCTTACCTAAAATAGAACCAAATTTTGAATTTCTGAAGATAAACATTATCAGAATACCTAGAACAAAATAGATTCCAAGAAGAATCCCGATACATGTAATATTGGTTTCAACAAACATACTCTTGAAACCGGCATTAACGATCTGTCCCTTAACAACTAAATCATTATAAAGATAAAAACCTGCTGCAGAAACTATACCTATGACTATAAACCATATTCTTCTGGTTATATAAGATTTGTCCTGACCACCCTGGTATTTGATAATGAAAGAAATAATGAATGCGATCAACAAAGCTATTAACGCTGAGATAACTGCATAAATCATTGTACTGTTCTGTAAAGCCTCCAACTGAGGTAAAGTTGTTATTCTTGTTATCATAATAGAAAATTTAATGATTAATATTTATTGCTTTTTATGTAGATGGTATACAGATTTGCATTCTTCATCATATTCTGTATGTCCTTGTCAAATAATGCTTGTTTAACACTTTCAGAAACTGAGGTGTTCTGTTTGCCAGGTAAACCTATAGCATCAAAATTGAACATTTCTTCATAATTCTCAAATACGTTTTCAATACCAGATACATTAATATCTATCTTGGTGAAGTTAAACGGTTTGCATGATAAGAAAGTTGGGTTCCACATAGGAACATCAAAGTGTATGTTTATATTACCGTATTTGTTGAATTCTTCCTTGTCATATACAAATGCATTAACAGACTCTGTTAAACTGATAGAAGACAAATTCAAACCAAAAGGGGCTTCAGTTTCAGTGTAGAAGTTGTTATAGTCTGCATTTATATCGTAAACCTTAACTGATATATCAGAAATTCTAAAACCTCCATAACTGTTTCTATCGACCTTTAAGCCGGAGATAACAGGATTACCATATTGCAGTGGATCACCTGTTGTTTCATCTACAGCGCCCATAATATAACCCTCTATAGATTTCCAATCTACTGGCCAGTCTTGAATTTCATAAAGACCATAGTTTTTGTTTGATGCAGAAACAATTTCATTTACTTTACTTTTTCCATTTTCCGCCATAATTGTAGGATGACTTGCCGATAAATGGAACATTTCAACATCCGGATAATTTTCTAATTTAGTAGTTTCACATATTCTCTTATAGATATTACCTTCTAACCTGCTATCTGTAAACAAGAAATAGAATCTCTTCTTGTTATATTTCTGAGGTCCTTCTAAATATGGTTCTGCAAGTATATATATATCATGTCCTTTCTTAAGCCATTGTTTGAATGCATTGGCCATATATGGATCACTGATTCCGCCACCAGCTATATTCTTCTGGTAATACTCACCGTCAGTTAAAAGCACACCTTCAGAGTTGCCATTAACGATTAAATTAGCTGCTTGCTTTAAGTCGGCATAATTTACCTCTACTATATTGCTTAATGCTTGAAATACATTTATATTTTGTTCTTCGACAATCTTATCCCCTTTTATAGAATAATAGTGTTTTGTAGCAGCAACAAATGAAGGAACTAAACTTTGAAAGAATGGTGAATGTTGTCCCAAAGTAATGCAAGTAGAATAATCTACAAACAAAGACAGATCATTCTCATTAAGTTTTGATTCATTTCCTGTATATTGAAAATATTTATTGTGGAATTCACATAGATATTTGTCGTCTGGAGCACTTGTTGAACATGAATCACAACTAGTACACAATAAAAATAATCCTATGACTTGAATACATAGATTTAATGTTTTATAAAAAAAGTATTTCATATTTATTATTATTAAGTTTGTTGATACGCATAAAATCATCACCTCTTGTTAAGAGAGAGATAAAACATTGCAAATATAAGCAAAATAGATAAATAGACCATATTAAAATGTTTTTTCTTCACACTCAATCATTTAGAAAATTGGTAATGTTTAGGAAAAAATAAAGATTCTAATCGCATAATCTATTAAAAGACAGTACAATTAGGATATAAATCTTCTCTCTTAACAAGAAATGACAACTTTTCCTAAACAGTTGTAGTATTATAGCTCTCTCAAAATACTGAAATTAGCCTTGTCCACTACGGAGTTATCCAATGAAGCCAGATAAATTTGCGTAGTCATTTCAGAATCATGTCCCATCCCCTCGCTGATGACAGAAATCGGAACATTCTTGCTTTTGGCTGCGCTTGCCCATGAATGGCGGGCACAGTATATGCTCAGAGCAACGGATATATCGGCCAGTCCGGCTATTTCTTTCAGTTTCCGGTTTATTACGGACATCACATTCCTGTACTGCTTGTTCGTATCTTCAAAAGGATATTTCAATATTGGCAGAAGATAGGGGCTGAGACTGTTTTCCGGATACTTGCCGACAATCTCCTGCATACATTGTTCCCACCTGATAACCAGCTGCTGCCCGGTCTTTCGTCTGCGATATGATAAAAAGCCGTTCTGAAGATCCTTCTTTTTCAGGTGAGCCATATCTATGAACGACATGCCACGGGTATAGAAGCTGAACAGGAACATGTCCCTTGCAAATTCCAGATTAGGCTGCAAAGACAGATCCAGGTTCTTCATGCGCTTGATGGCGGATAAGGGAATGGCACGCTTGACGGTCTTGTCCACTCCCGTATAGACATGCCTGAAAGGATTGCGCTGTTCCACCAGTTCCTTTTCTAGGGCACGGTTATATACCGCCCTCAGAATACGCATATAGAATGAACTGGTATTCCGTACGACACCTTTCCCATGAAGATAGGCTTCATAAAGCTGCATCAAATCCGAATCAATTTCAGACAGCAGAATATCCCGGTCCTGCCTGAACTGCATGAAACTTTTCAGGGTGCAGGAATAGTTCTCGGCCGTGCGTATCTTGCCCATCTGTCTGAGATGGGCGATGACACCCTGCATGAAGTTGAAAAATGACTGTTCATCCGTTCCGTTCTGAAAGGAACCAATAATCTCATCCACCGTAAATGTACTTTTCTGATTTCCCAATTTACGAATGGTCATTTCAAACCGCTTCAGGTCCCATTTCATACGTTCCTGCAAGGAGAGAAGCAGATTGCTTCGCTCTGAATTACCGATGATGATATTGTTTTCTGCATCATTCCATTCATCTGCAAATATCCGGTAATCCGTCTTTAACTGACGGATTACACGGTTCTGGATAATCTGATAATAGACGGTACCTTCTTTTCCCTCTATGACGGAAGGTCTGAATTTTGCTTTTACACTGGCCATAGGCTATTTTTTAGATTCGTTCCCGATAGACTTGCTTTTGATGGACTTCGCCTTGCTGTCCAACTCCTTTGCGGCCTGCTCTTTCAGGCGTACCTGCTCGGTAAGGGCAGCCTGCTTCCGGACGGCATCCTCGTATACCTCCACGTCCTCGCGTATCTGTTCAATCCCGGCATTGTCACGGTTCAGTTCAAAAATGTTTTCCAATTCTGATATTTCATTCGGAGTGGCTTCACCTTTCATCTTGATATAGCGGTATTTCAAATCGTTATCCATACGGTCATTATCAGGTCGCTTTTCGATGTAGAAAGCCACAGATACAACTATCGAGTACGTTACCAGTATGATCAGGGTCCAGAATATATAAGGTGTATCTATGCTGATGCTGTGTCTGTGACAGACAACATCTGGTTCTTCCATCCTGTTCCTGACGGAAGTAGAAAGCGATTCCATCTTCTCCGATATGTGCAGGATGGTGTCTTTCTCTGTTTGGGCGAACCGTTCCAGGAACTCGTTCTGATTCTTGTGGTACGCCTGCTGTTCGCTTTTCAATACAGACAGGGTTTCCATGAACTTGTCCGGCATGGAGTTTCTTTTCAGTAGATTGGCTGTATCGCCCTTGATCATGACAAGAGCCTCCAGCACACGTTTGAAGCCTGTCTTTAAGGCATTCAGTTCCTGTATGACCTCTTTGTCCGCTTCGGCATCACCGCCCGCCGATTGAGGCATGGACAGCCCGTTTATCTTGTTTTCGATTCTCTCCAGGCATCCGTAGATGCTTTCCATAAACTCTTCCTGTTTCATAAATTCATTGATTTTAACGTTTTACACTTTAATGATTGATTGTTTGGGGCAGACTTATAATCCAAGCCCTTTCCGTTTCTTTTTCTTCTTGCGCTTGCGCAGCAGTTCGTCATACGGGATCTGTTCTTCCGGAACAGACTCGCCAAAAGAAGAAAACAACCCCAGTCCGTTGCTTTCAATAAATGCCATATTGGATGGTTCCTGTTCCTTCCGGTTGCGGTTTGACGGAGCTTGATTTTGCTTTTTAACCTCTAAATCCACTCCGGTATCCGGACTGTTTCCGCCCAGAATGGCATTCAGTTTTGCAAAGCTGAACTCCCTGCTGATTTGCGAGCCTTTGAAGGTCAGGCCGTCTTTGGTAAAGCGTATGCCTTGAATGTCACCGGCGGATTTCATTTTGCCGCCTCTTCCGACAAATTCCAGTTTTATACCCTGCAAGGCCAGACCGACCACAAGTTCTTTCCATGTCCTGGCGCGTTTCAACGCTTGCTTCACGGCATGATAAATCTCGTATTTAATGCGTTCCGAATCATGCAGTTTCGTTACATTGGTTTTGCCTTTATCCTCCGCATAGGTCAGTCCGTACTTGTCTTTAAGTCTTTTGGTGGCAATCTCATTACGCTTGTAATCGCCCTGTGAGGAGATTACTTTACCATCATAACCGATGCGGTTATAGACCAGATGGCAATGCGGATTGTCGGTATGGTGATGCCTTACCAGTATGAACTGGGTGTTCCTGATGCCCATCAGATCCATGTATTCCATCGCTATCTTAGCCATGAATTCATTGCTCAATACCGGCTTGTCTTCCGGTTTGAAGCTTAACGCGATGTGTCCGACGGGCTGTTTTATCTTCGGATTAAGCAGGCACTGGCAGTTGAAACTGTCCGCTATTTCACGGTTATTGCCCAGCAATACGCCATCGGAACCGATTATCTCGGCATTGTCCTTTCCCATCACGTAGCGGATGCAACCGCCAAAGGATTTGCCTTTCTTGATTTTGCCTATCATGTATTTCTCCTTTCCACTTTTTTATATTCGTTCATGATCACTTTCAGCTTTTCGAGCTGTTCCATGACGGCATTCCTTGTCCGGTAGAATCCTGTCTGGTGGGACAGCCTGGCAAGCTGGTTCAGGTTGTTCGCCATTCCCACAAGATTGCGTATGACGGCTGCTTCCTCCGTCGAATGCCTGGCCACAATCCTTGCTTCGAATGCGGCTTCCCGGATGAACTCCGCCAATGTGCGGTTTGCCTGTCTGCTGCGGTGCAGCAACCGCTCGTAATCAATCCTGGAGAACTTTACCGTCACGGATTTGGAAAGCTTGCGGATACCACTTGCTTTCGGTCTGCCTCTGGGTCTGGTTTTATCCTTGTCACTCATATTACTTGGTTTACTGTGATTGGTCATTTTACTGTGATGATATGTCCTGCAATCTGCGACCGTTGGGAGCGGATTGCCTCCGCGACTCCGGGAGTGGAGCGAGGTTTTCGGGATGCCCGAAAGATAACCTCGCTAACTCCCGAAACTGATGTTCCGTCCGTTGACCGCCTCTGGCGGGTTCTGAATGCAGGAATGCCATCATTCCATGATGCGGATGGATTTTGCACCGGGTGTCTTTTACAGTTTGCGCCACCGCTCGAAGTCTTCCGAATAGATTTCAAGATGCTGCCGGGCGATATTTTCCAGCAGTCCAGACACGCTCATCCTGCGGCTTCCGAGCTTGCGGACATACTCGTCCAGCCTGTCCCTTACCTCGCAGCTCACGAATACGGGCTTGCGGTCTTCTATTCTGGGAACCTGCAGGAATGTGCTGCGGTACTCTTCCAGTGACAGCCTGCGTTGCCTGCCGCTAATCCGGCACTTGGATGCAGGAGCGGAACCGTCTTTCTCTGCCGGCTCCTGGATCCCGGATTGTTCCGTGACTGTCGGCAGGATTTCATTCCCGGCATGGTCAGTAACCTCTCCTGCACTTTCAGGGTTTTCACACTCAGGAAGGAGCTGTGACATTTCCATACCTGTCATAGCTTCCCACCGCTCTTTGTCAAAGCTTTTTCTTGTAGCCATAATCTTTGAATTTTAATAAGTCAATACAGTGGCCTTGGTATGTACCTTGACCGGTTATCGGCAGCAAAGAAAGTGTGTATAGTGCACTGTGTCAAGCAAATGGAGTGAGTGTGGCAATTATGACCGGTTCTGCATTATATGCACCGGACAAACGGTGGCGACTGCTGTGATTTGCCACACCCGCACGGGCGCCCATGGAATCGGACAATGATTTCATGGCAGTATGGAGACTGAATCCAACGGACACTTTACCGGATATAGGATAACCCGTTGCAATCGTACCGGTATACTTGCTGCAGTCAGTTCAGGCAGTAATAATCATATGGCGGCTTTGCTCAGTCGGATCATACTGTCCACCGGCCATGCAACATGATGACAGATGATGAAACAGACCGTCAGCCGTCTGCAAATCCATTGCAGTGTGATTATTACTGCTTTAATTTGTACCGGGAACAGGAAAGACAGACCGGTGGCTTGCTGCAGCCATGCCACTTGTTCCCTCCTGTCAGATGTATCGGATAAGGCAGTAAGCCGGCTTTGCCTTGGCGGTACAAGATGGAAAAGTATCAAATGGAAGTAAACAATGAGATTATGGAAATAGTAAGTTTTGAAAAAAGAACCTTTGAGGAGATGGCTGCCAAGTTGGATTACTTCGTGCAGCGGATGGATGACCTCTGCCGACAGCACGGGGAGAAGAAGGCAGAACGATGGATGGACAGCCATGCCGTCTGCCGGAAACTGCGTATCAGCCCGAGGACATTGCAGACCCTCCGTAACAACGGCACACTCGCCTTTACCAAGATTGGCAACCGCACCTACTACCGTCAGGAAGACGTGGAACGGGTCATTGTGGATGTGGAAGAGAGACGGAAAGAGGCGAAATGGAAAGGCAAAAGCATTTAGCAGTTGAAGTATCAATTAAAGACAAACCGTATGAGTAGTGAAATCAGAGAAAAAGACCATGAGTGGGTATGCAAATTCCACTCGAATTTCGACCGACTTCTGGCTTCGTTCGAAAAGTTGTTCAGCCAACGCCGACCTCCCGTATATGGCGATGAGCTGCTGACTGACAAGGAGGTGTCGCACCTGCTTAAAGTGAGCCGCAGGACATTGCAGGATTACCGAAGCAACGGCATACTGCCCTATATTCAGGTGGGCGGCAAGATTCTGTACAGGGCTTCAGACATAGAGCGTACCCTGATGGACGGCTATAGGGAGGCATACCGTTCAAGAAAATGAAAATCCATCCCGTTCCTTCTGCCTGCGGCCGCATGAAAAAAGGGACACCCGGAGGTCGGTTGTTCTTCCTTCCTCCGGATGCCCCTTGCTTTTTCTTTCATGTGTCGGGCTTATTTCGTACCTGTGGTCCTTACACTTACCCCTTTCGGTATCGGGTTGTCGAGTATTATCCGGTAGCACAGCCTGCCGTCCACATTCACCGGCTCTTTCGCCACCATGAATCCTGCGGATTTCTCGACCTTCGCGGCATCGAGTATCATGCCGGCGATGAAGCTGTTCGAGAAGCGGGCGCAACGCGGATCGTTCCATATCGTGAATCCGTTCTCGTCATCCGAGACGAACATGTACCAGTCCTTGGGCCTGTCTTCGTCCCTTGCGATACACAGCCTGTTTCCTGCGTGCAGGCTCAGTTCCCTGCTCAGTATCCGGCTCAGGTACATGCTGCCGTCACGGCATACCGTGATGATCCGTTTGCCCTTGTAGGTCAGTGCCGGATGGGAATTGCTCTTGTCATAAACTGTCAGTTTCATAATCGATTCTATTTAGAGTGATACATTTATTGTCTTTCATGCCGCCTTGCCGGCCATGATCAGCCTTCTTCTGGCGATGAACTTTCGGTTTGCCCGGATGGATTCCATCATCTCCTGTGCCCTGCGTGTCACCACCGAGGTCTTCTCACCCATGTGCCTGGCTATGGTGCGGAATGAGCTTCCGGTCTCGTAGAACCGCAGCATGAATATCCTGTAATCCTCATAGGAGAAATGCCGCCTGAGGAACTTCTGTATGTCCCTTACCAGCCTGTCGCATCCGGTAAGCATCTCTTCCCGTTCCTCTGTCTCTTCCGCGCAGTCCGTCTCACCCAGTCTTGCGAAATACTCGTCTCCGGGACTGTCGTAACAGCTTTCATCCCTTGCGCCCGACTGTAGGATTCTCCGGTAGCATCCGAAGAAATAGGATTCCGGTTCTTCTATCCCGACACTTGAGAACATTATCTGCTTTCTGACTGCCAGATACGCGTCATGGAACGCATCCTCGTCAATTTTTCCATAGATGGAGAGTTTCTCCTTCAATCTCGCGTATGAACGGTTAAACCATCCGTTGAATTCTTTCACGTCTTTTGTTGCCATATCCTTTTGCTTTTATCTGTTAGACATCCGGCCCGTGGTGCGGGCACTCTTGTTTCTTTGAATGCTTTACAGCCGTTCTCCCTCCGGAAAAGCGTCAAGGCTCGGCAGGAAAAAATACCGGAGCGCAGAGCGCGAGGATGATTTTTTCCCCGCCGACCCGCAGGGCCCGGCCTTGCGCTCCGGTGGGGAACGGCTACCTTTGCTTCAAAGAAATGAGTGTGTCCTTTTCTGCTTTTTACCGCCTGCAATTATCCTCTTGCGGTGAAAAGGAATGTCTGACGGTGACACATGCCGTCCGGTTTGCGGACTGTTTCCGTTTTTTTGTTTCCTTCGCACAGGAAACGGTAGGCACAGCCTGATTCCGCCGTTTCGTTTTGCATGAAAAATCAATGTCAAACTTAAAATTTAAGAATTATGGAAGTAGTAGTCATAGACAAGGCGACTTTCGAGAGGATGCTCTCGGGATTCGAGATTTTCGCGGAAAAGGTGGAACGGCTCTGCCGGGAACAGGAGGACTTGGGAGAAAAGGAATGGCTTGACAGCGATGACGTGTGCAGGCTGCTCTGCATCAGTCCGAGAACCTTGCAGACGATGCGGGAGAACGGAACTCTGGCTTACACCAAAATAAGCCACAAGGTGTATTACAGACCGGAGGACGTGAAAGCCGTCTTTCCCGTGGCGGAAATGAAACGGTGTATAACAGCCGGCAAGGAAAGAAAATGCAATGTGACCAACAAACAAACAAGCCAACCAACAAACCAACCAACAAACAGATATCTGACTTATGAATGACAATGGTAACATCCGGCTGCTGACACCGGAAAACGACATGCGCGTGAGAGCCTTCCTCTCGTCGCTGGAAGAACTATCGGAAAAGGTGGAGAAAATACGTGAAAACAACAAGCCGTCCCTGGACGGGGAACGCTATTATACCGACAAGGAACTGGCCGTTAAACTGAAGGTCAGCCGCAGGAGCCTTCAGGATTACCGAAACAACGGCATACTGCCCTATATTCAGATAGGCGGCAGGATCCTGTACAGGGCTTCCGACATTGAACGTACGTTAATGGACGGGTACAAGGAGGCGTACTGTCAGAATGGTAGAACCAGGTTGTAATATTACCCCGTATTATGGGTATCCGCCAAGTTCAACTTTTCATTTCTGAATCCGCATCACAAGTTCACTAAATGATGCGGATTGGTTTTGTAATGCAATACAGATACACCCTTTATTGGGTATATCGTAATACTATACCATTTTTAGGGTATATTTCTTGGCTATGCCAAATTATATTCATACTTTTACAGCCAAAACAATAGATAGTAATATGTTTGCAACCATTTCGGCAGATATAGTTTCATCCACTTCGTTATCCGTGGATGAAACTATCAGACTAAAGCAAAGGATAGAGGCACTGTTTGCTTTGCTCAAAACAAAATACCCGGATTTTTACGGTCGTCAAATCAAAGGCGATTATATCGAATGTGTAATGCAGAATGTATCCAATGTCTTTCGTATAGCTCTTGTAATCAAATCATGCATCAAGTCTTTCCCGATTACAGAAAACAGGAAAGCGAAGAGCTTTCAGACATATGGTATCAGGATGGCTATCGGTATTGGAAACATGCGTATAGTGGACACGGAACAGGGCATTTGGGATGGCGAGTCCATTTATATGTCGGGGCGTTCACTTGAGGGAATGAATGCCTTGAATAAAGGAACTTTGTCTGTATGTACAAGCAAAAGACAATTATCCTGCCCCTTACAGACGATCGCATTGCTGACCGATGCCATCATGAATGACATGACCCTGCGCCAAAGCGAGGTCATTTATTACAAACTGCTTGGATTGAAGGAAACGGATATAGCCCGAAATCTGGGAATATCACAATCCGGTGTAAACAAGGCTTCATCGGCTACAAAATGGTATTGCATAGAGGAAGCCTTGAAGTATTTTGAACAGATAAATTTTAACGAATATGAATAGCTGGCTGTTTTTAAGTTTGCTGTTGGGCCACGTCATAGCCGATTTCTACCTGCAAAATGACAAATACTGCTCACAGAAAGAGGAAAAGAAGTTCAGAAGCTGCTTCCTGTATGTACATTCGCTTCTTGTAGCTGTAGTATCATGGGCTTTGGTCCCGGTCAGCGATTTCGGGTTTTATGCCTTGACCATTGCCCTGTCACATCTGGCCATTGATCTTGTCAAAGCCTATTGTCCCAAAGGATTGTGGAGTTTTGTCCTTGACCAGGCTGCACATCTGGCAATATTGGCTGCTGTGGCTACCGAGTTTGATATCACCACTGAATTGCCTGTACAATTTGTGGATTATACCGGGAACTTCTCCATGCCTTTATTCATACTGGCGGTACTGTTGTGCATCAAACCCGCCAATGTCCTAATCAAGCTGGTTTTGAAAAGGTACCAAATCGGAGAAACACTATCCTGTGAGAATATCAAAAATGCCGGAGCATTGATAGGAAACCTGGAACGTATTCTCACAATCATATTTGTAATAATAGGCAGGTATGAAGCAATCGGTTTTATCATAGCCGCAAAATCCATATTGAGGTTCAAGGATACGGATACAGCAAAAACCGAATATGTCCTTGCCGGAACATTTCTAAGTTTCGGAATCGCTTTGCTTTGCGGACTGATGGCAGCATAACGGGATGGAAGAGCTGCAAAAGAAATACGACACGCTTGTCGGGAAATATAATGCATTACTTGCCGAGAACGAAGAGTTGAAATCAATTCTTCTTCAACACGGCATTGCGTATTCCGCATCGGAAATCTCTGATAAGGAGCCGATTTTTTCTCCTGTAATATTTCCTTCTGTCAATTTCACGCCTGATGAGAAAATAGCATTGTTCAGCAGCTTTTTCAAGGGAAGAACGGATGTTTTTGCACGAAGATGGTTCAGCAGGACAACGGGAAAGGGAGGCTATCAACCGGTCTGTACCAATGAATGGCGAAGAGGAGTCTGCGACAAGAAACGATACAAGTGCTCGGATTGCCCGAATCGCAACCTTGCTCCTCTGACAAGCCGGGAAATCTACCGCCATTTGGAGGGAAAAGATGAATACGGGTGTGATGTTATAGGTTTATATGCTGTCACCCCTGACAATAAATGCTCTTTTCTTTGCGCTGATTTTGATGACAAGAATTGCACTCGCGGATATAAGGAAGATGTGCTGGCTTTCACTGCCGTTTGTAGGAATTGGGGAATTCCGTACAGTATCGAACGTTCACGCTCCGGTAACGGGGCGCATGTATGGATATTTTTCGAAGAACCGGTTGCTGCCGGTAAAGCCAGGAAATTAGGCAATGCCATCCTTACTGAGGCCATGAAGCGCAACGGACATATTACCTTCAATTCATACGACCGTTTCTTCCCCAATCAGGACAGAATGCCTGAAGGCGGATTCGGAAATCTGATAGCCCTTCCATTGCAAGGCAGGGCACGGAAAATGGGAAACAGTGTCTTTGTGGATGAAAACTTCCTTCAGTTCAAAAACCAATGGGCTTATTTATACAATGTAAAAAAGCTTAATGAGCATGACTTGGACATGTTATTGGCCCGGCACAGACAGGAAGATTTCGGTTCGTTGGCAACTTCTTCAGAAACAAAGCCTTGGGTGCTTCCTGTATCTCAGGATGTCACGCAGAAAGATTTTAACGGAAAACTGAAAATTAAAAAATCGGACAGACTATACATCCCCCTAAACTCCATATCCGAAAAGGTGGCCAATCATCTCAAGCGTATAGCCGCATTCAAAAATCCGGAATTTTACAGCAAACAAGCAATGCGCATCTCTACCTATAACATTCCGCGTATTATTTGCCGTGCAGACTTTACGGATGATTACCTCGCCCTGCCCCGCGGTTGTGAGGATGCCGTAACAACTATGCTGGAATCTCTTGGAGTTGCTTATGAAATGATTGATGAAACCAATCACGGCAAGCCTGTTGCCGTTGCATTCAAGGGCAAGGAACGTGACGAGCAACTTGATGCCATCAATTCCTTAATGCCATACACGAACGGGGTATTGGCGGCAACGACCGCTTTTGGGAAAACAGTAACAGCAGCTGCTCTGATTGCCCGAAAAAAGGTAAGCACACTCGTGCTGGTACATTCCAAAGCGCTGCTCCTGCAATGGCACGAACGCCTTACCGACTTTCTTGAGATAGAATTTGCCGAGCCTGCCACGTCAAGAAAACGTGGCAGGAAAAAAGTGTTTTCTCCCATAGGCTGCTTGGATTCAACCTCAAACACCTTGCACGGAGTCATTGACATCGCCCTTATGCAATCATGTTTTGAAAATGGCGAGGTAAGACCTTTTGTACGGGAATATGGGATGGTGATCGTGGATGAATGCCACCATGTTTCTTCCATAACGTTTGAGAATGTACTCAGACATATTACGGCACATCATGTCTATGGACTTACTGCCACACCTATCCGCAAGGACGGACTGCAACCCATTATCTTCATGCAGTGCGGACCAATCCGCTTTTCGGCAGATGCCAAGACCCAGATACAGAAGCAGTCATTCCTGCGTTATCTTGTTCCAAGATTCACATCCTATCGCTCTGTAACTGACAACAGGCAGTCGTTCGCCTTATTGTCACAATCGCTTGCTGAATCCGAGTTACGGAATACGCTCATCATAGAGGATGTGTTAAATGCAGTAACGGCAGGAAGGAAACCGATTATCCTGACCGGCAGGACATCGCATGTAAAGCTGCTTTCCGGAATGTTAAAACCGCATATCGCCAACGTCATTCAACTGACGGGAGAAGGAACAGCCAAAAGCAAGCGTGAAGTCCTGCAAGGATTGCATGACATTCCGCAAAATTCCCCTCTTGTAATAGTCGCTACCGGAAAATATGTAGGAGAAGGATTTGACTATCCCCGGCTTGATACGCTCTTTTTAGCCCTCCCCATATCATGGAAAGGGTTGGTTGCCCAGTATGCAGGCCGTCTGCACCGGGAGAACGAAGGAAAAGCCGATGTCCGTATCTATGATTATATCGATATACACGAACCTGTCTGTGAGAGCATGTATCGCAAGAGGCTCAAAGGCTATTCCGCCATCGGCTATCGGGTACTTTCCAAGGATTGTCAGACATTGTTTGATGCAACCGAAGGTTTACAGTCGTCTCCGCATGAAGAACAGATTTTCAACGGCATAACATTCTGTCATCCGTTTATAAAAGAATTAAAAGCCTCAAGACAATCCATTGTGATATCTTCCCCTAAGCTCTACCATATGGAACGAAATAAATTTGTCAATATCTTGAAAGAACTCCAAAGAGACGGTATTGAAGTGGCCATTCTTACATTGACAGAAAACGGGCAGTCGGATTATCTCAGAAGACAGGGGTTGTTCGTAAAGATTGTACCTGGATTATCATTATGTTCATGTGTTATGGACAAATCCTCCGTCTGGTATGGCAGTATCAATATCCTTGGCTATCCGACGGAAGAAGACAATATTATAAGAATTAAAGATATAAGACTTGCGGAAGAATTTTTGGATGTCATTTACAATAATGGCAATGGCAAGTAATACAAAAATGAAATCACAATGCAGCAGATATAAGGAGGACACCGGCTAAATGTATGTTGTCAAATCACTTGTGATACCTTATATCTCAGAATTTTTTCTCTAAAAACAGCGAATGAAGACAGAAGCAGTTCAGCCGGACAAGGGCGGATATTGGCAGGTGGTCGAAAAAAAGGATTGATTTTTTGGAGGGAGCGCAGTTTGCCGCCTGCCTTTTTCATTGTGTTTCAAAAAAAAATGCACTCCTATAGAATATCAGAACAGCATACGGACCGGTAGTTTCCTACTGTCTGTATGCTGTTTCTTTTTTTGTTGTATCGACTTTTCCGTCGGTCGCTTGTTTCCGCTGCCGTCAGCCTTCCATGTACAGACGTGAAAGGGGAAAGGTTTTCGGGCTGAATACGCTTTGCCTGCAAAGGAAGATTCTGCCCGAAACGGCACGGCCGCCCGACCTTTTCACTTTCAATGAAGTCTGTACTAACTTCATGGATGGCGAGGAAGCAGGCGGCTGCGAAATGGTTATTGGCTGTCAGAACCGGAATGTGTGCGGATTTGGCTTCTCTTTTCCATCAGTCTGTCCATTTCCATTGAAATTTTCTCTTCCGTTATTCTGGCATACCCTTGTGTGGTGGAAATGTTCGAGTGTCCCATCATCTTGGCTATGCTTTCGATGGATACGCTCTCTGAAATGAGCAGGACCCCGAACCCGTGCCGGGCCTGATGGTACGAAAGGTCATCGTGCCGCCCCAAAATCACGCCGATTTCCCGTATCTCGTGCCAGATGGAATCCCGGCTCGGCAACGGGAATACGGGACTTTGCATGTCGGTGGTATTGTACAGGGACAGTATCTGCTCGGCTATCGGGTGCAGGGGGATGAACGCTTCCACCCCGGTCTTCTTCCGGTTAATACGGATGAACCGCCGACCCTCCGCCGTCGTTCCGATATGACACGGATGAAGCTGCTTGATGTCGGCATAGGCAAGCCCGGTGAAATAGGAGAAGATGAATGCACGCCTGCCCAGTTCCGCACGTCCTTCATTCAGGGGCATGGCCAGTATCCTTTTCATCTCTTCACGGGTGACATACTTGTGCTTGGGTGCGGTTTTCTTTTCATATTCGACATTCTCCACCGGATTGGTGCGCAGGATCTCGTTGTCCACGGCAAGATACAGCAGGCGATTCAGCCAGCAGAGGCAGCGGTTGGTCTGCGAGGTGCTGAAATTCTTGTTCCTGATAAGGAATGCCTTGTAATTCTTGCCGAAGTCTTCCGTTATTTCTTCAAAGGCGATGTCCTTCTTCCCCAGTGAAACAAGGTAGTCCGTCAGGTACTTCTGGAAATACTGTGATTGCCGGTAGGTGGAGGTGGAATTGATCTCCCTGCTACGTATCCTGAGACGTTCACGCTCTATCTCGCCCATCCGGAGCAGGTGTGTCGGAACGACGAACTGCCTTGCCACCCGGTTCTTGATAATCTCCGCACTGATGACACCCTGTGTTCTCAGAATTTCCTCGTAAGTCTGTTCGATATACTTCCGGTACTCCTGCAGTCTGGCGTTTTCCCTTACCGTGCGTATGGTTCCGGTTCTGGCGTTCCAGTCTTCCGGCTTGCAGCATATCCCGGTGGTGTTGGCGGTGTTCCTGCCGTCTATGGTGATGCGGCACATGACCGCCGTGGTTCCGTCAGCCTTTATCTTGCCGCGGTTGATATAGAATAGTATGGAAAAGGTACTTCTCATGATTCTCATTGTTTATGGGTTATAAAACTAGTTTCAAATCTCCGGTAGCCTCGATAAGCCTGTCCATGTCCTCGAAGAGCTTTTTCGGGGTGACGCGGGCATAGACCTGGGTCGTCTGTATGTTGCTATGCCCCAGCATGCTGCTGATGGTCTCTATCGGAACGCCCGCTTCAAGGGTGACGAGCGAGGCGAACGAGTGGCGTCCGACATGGTAGCACAGGTTCTCCTTTATCCCTGCCAGTACGGCCAGCGCCTTCATGTGGTTTCTCATGCTCGGATAGTGGATCATCGGGAACAGCGTATCCCTGCTGTCATCATGATATTTCTCTATCAGGGCGACGGCTTCCGGCAGAAGCTTCACGCTTGCGCGGAGCTCGTTCTTTTTCCGGCGGTATTTCAGCCATAGCTTGCCGTCCTCGCCGGTGTACAGGTTTTCCCGGGTGACGGTCACGGCATCGCTGTAGGCGACCCCGGTATAGCAGGCGAAGAGGAACAGGTCCCTTGCCAGACGGTGGGTCGTGCGGTGCGAGGCTATCTCCACGTCACGGATTTTCTCGAAACTTTCACGGCACAGTGCCTTGGGAGTCTTGATGGTCTGTTTCGGAAGGACATAGTGCTGGAACATGAACCGTTCGGAGTGTCCTTCCTGATAAGCCCTTTTGCACGTTTTCTTGAGAATTGCCAGGTAATGCCGTACGGTGTCCACGGCATACCCTTTCTCGTCAAGGATGAAATTCTCATAGTCGTGGATGAACTGTTCCGTAAGCTGCCCGAAGGCCAGGTCTTTCGTCTTGAATTTGGTTTCAATGAACTCGCGCATGGTACGGCAGGTAAAGTCGTATGCCGGATAGGTACCTTTTGCCCGGTCTATCCCGATACGGCTCTTCACCTCATCCCTGAGGGCATCCAGCATTTTCATCAGGGTCATCTGCGTTTTCATGCTGCCCTGGAAGGCATCCTTGACGGAAGCGGCATCAAAATCCCCCTTGCGTTCAAGAAGGGAATCGAAGGCGGCATTGATGTCAAGCAGCAGCTTGTCGATTTTCGCATTTATCTCCACCGCCTCCCTGCTCTTGCCGTTCAGCCGGCTTTCACGGGGATTCCACAGCCCGGGAGTGCAGGAGAGCTTGCAGCCGAACTGCGCCATCGTCCGGTTCACGGTGATGCGTCCCATTATCGGGGCTTTGCCCGACTTGTCCAGTCCGCTCTTTTTGAGGTAGAGCAAAACCTTGAATTTTTCTACTTTCATACGCTTATAACTTTAGTTGCAAAATTACCTGTTTTATAAGCGTTCTTCGGTATGTAAAACAATGACAATCAGTGTAATATATCGGCGTTTTTAATTATCCGATTTGCTTCGCGTTACCTCGTTCCCTTTCGGTAACTGACCGGCTAACGGTTTGGTAACTGAACATCTTCAATAATCTCCACTTTCCTGCTTTTTCCACAAGTGGAAGAATATAGAGAAATGATTAGTTTCCAATGGATTACGTTATCCTTTCTTCTTGTTTCCAGTGCTCTGTTTGCCTATCTTATTCCACCTTGCAAGACATACATTTGCCACGACAACCACACTTGCTAAAGGTGTGCCCATTGAAACAGTCAGCAAGATGTTGGGACACACCAATATAGAAACGACACAGATATACGCCCGCATTACCAATAACAAAATCAGTAACGATATGCAGGGGCTTGACAAGAAGTTTGTCGGCATTGAAAAAATTTACAAAGAAGTATCAATGAAATAGTTGTATAGGGGATTTATCGCAATTAGTGATAAGTCCCTTTATGCTTTTAATTATTCACCATTAAATAGTAACATTATGGATTTACAAATCATTCAGAGCAAGATTTATGAAATCAGGGGTTGCCGGGTTATGCTCGATAGTGACCTTGCGGCACTTTATCAGGTGGAAACAAAAGCCTTGAAACAGGCTGTCAAACGTAATATTGAACGTTTTCCAAGTGATTTTATGTTTGAACTGACAAAGGAAGAAGTAGAATGTTTAAGGTCACAAATTGTGACCTTAAAGAATAATCCCGATGAAACGGAAGAAGAAACCAGTTCAAAACGTGGCAAACATACTAAATATTTGCCCTATGTTTTCACGCAGGAGGGGGTAGCCGCCCTGTCCGGTGTGCTACGCAGCCCTATTGCCATACAGGTGAATATTTCCATCATGCGGGCATTTGTAGCCTTACGTCAAATGATAACAGGTTATCAAGAATTACTAAAGCGTATTGAAGAACTGGAAGAAAGTACGGATGCACAATTCAGCGAAGTGTACCAAGCACTTACCCAGTTATTAAGCAAACCCGAACCGAAGCCACGCAAACCGATAGGATATAGAACCTATGATGAATAACTGTTTAAGGTATTCGGTTGTCTAAGGGGTGTCACCAGTGATACCCCTTTTTCAGTTCCCTAAAGTAATGTATCTCAATCACAAATTTTAGCAAAGTTACAGCCCGGCAGGGACAAATACCAAATCCGAGCCGTTCCGGTTTTCTAAAAAATCTCCACACCTACGGGTCGTATTTTTTGAAAAGATATGGTTGAAGTCCCCGCCAAACTGTGGGTGTCCGGCAAAATTTCTTATTGTTTAATTTAAAATTCAAGCGTTATGAAAACAATCGAATTTACCATGCCGGAAATCACTATCTCTTATAAAGACAATGTAAAAGCATCCGAAAGGGTGAAAATACTCTCATCCGAAACAGCTCTTGTGATTTCCCTTCGTATTTATCATTTCCGCATGGTCTGTTAGAAATGAAACGAGGATATTCTTCTTGTCCTGTCATATTCTATATTCAAAAGGTTAATGCACAAAGTTAATAAAAAAAATATTATAGATAAAATAATATAGTCGTAACTATGAGGTGTCTGTTCTTGCAGAACCCCAAAAATGATTTAGATTCTAAAAAACAACCGCCATACTTCATGTCCAAAGTGATGGCGGTTATTTTATCCGATTGTTTATAATTGAATTATGCTATCATTCTCTGAAAGTAATTATAAAACCAATGGTACTCGATCAATAATTTCCAATATAAGTCAATCCTTAGATTCTTTCTTTCAGAAATGTCAATATCAATATCATCAATGATGTTAATTCTAATATCATTATCAGTCAAAGCCTTATTTACCTGATTTAAACTAATATTATTTATAACAATCTTTGCCCATATCTTCCTCATGAAAATCAAGGTTGAATGCATTAAATTTAGAGAGCTGATGGTTGACTCGTATTTTTCAAAATAAGTTAATGTACCATCAATTTCATATCGTACAATCTCTGCTGCTCTCGGAATGAAAAATAGTGGAACAATTTTATCATTTCCCCTAAAGTTATTGCAGCATTTATGTAGTATATATTTTTCTCCACCTTCAAAGACCTTTCCTTGACAAGAAGCAACTAAATTTTCATGTGCAATGCAATGGGGATAGGGAGGAGTATGTAGTTTGGGAGATATGGGAATCTCTTTATCTGGGCAATAATATATTTTCCCCCTTTTTAATCGTCCAAACTTACTGTAATATTTTACCTCTTCCTTACGCTTTTTGTCCTCTAAATGATGTGGCATTACATGTTCTAAAGTCACCTCATTAAAAGGAATTTTTCTCATGCAATAACAACAAAATCCTTGTTGTTCTTTGAGCAGTAAATACTTAAACGCTTTAATTCTTTTAAGTTCGTTGTAGTTTAAATTTACATATCTTTGAATATCATTGTTCCACTTATCTTTAATGAAAGCCTTGATAATTCGGTGTCCTTTCCTCTTATATTTGAATTTATTGATAAATTGCATATTCTTTATTAGTATTTGTCCTCTGCCAGTTGAGAGTTTATTTTAGAGATAATATTTATGTATTGTTCCTCCGAAACCATAGATTTAAGTTCTTCTTTCCTTTTTTCTACTAATTCCGGCTTACCTCTTCTTGAAAGCCTTAAGATGGCTTCTATTTCTTCTTTAACCTCATTGTCTGCATAAGGAGTTCCCATAAAATCATAAACAGCAGCAGAATAATCCACGCCATATAAATTAGGCAATGCATTTGGTGTATCTTCGTCTGCCTGCATTCTATAAATCATATTTCCCGTATCTTTGACTTTAAGATTGGAGAGTACCATTGGAGAATGTGTAGATACAATAAATTGAATACTTGGAAATGTTTTTTTCAGACGAGCTAACACTTCTTGTTCCAAAGAAGGATGTAAATGGAGGTCTATTTCATCAATTATGGCAATACCTTTTGGGTCTTCCTCGTTTGTTTTCCGTAAAATATATAATCTATAAGCCAAATCAAAAGCAATGGAGTATAGTCTTTTATATCCAGCAGGTAAATTATCAAAGATAACGTCCCGTTCATTTTTTAATCGCAGATATAATGATAGCGTCTTATCATCTACAACCGGAAAGAAATCTTTTATTTCAAAATCATCCTTTTCTTCTAACGCAGAATTGATAGGTTCAGAAAAAGTGCGCAATTTATTTTTTATATATTCTACTTCCTTAGAATTTAACGGGTCACTATCATTAAGGGAAATTTGTTTTAGCATGGAATTAATGAATCTATTTTGCCAGATAGATGTACATGATACTTCTGAATTCCATTTGTAATAAGCAAAATTCCTGATAATATATCCTTGTTCCTTAATAGCTTTTTTTGCAAAATCGCTGGTTCTTGTATCTATATGTGGAAATGAATCAGAATAGAAAACAAACAGTGGAAGTTGGTCGCTATTATGATATTCTGCCATAAGTGTACGATATGCTTGTTGATACTTGGAAACGAATAACGAAGCACCTGATGTAGAACGCTTATAGTATTCCCAATTCAAAGGTATATCATTAAATTCAGCTTCCATGTTGATTGTTAAATCAACTGCTGGTAAATCCGCATTTTGGGCTCGATAAAAATCTGTAGCTAATGTTGAAATGACTTTTAAATCGGGATTACCTGATATAAGTAAATCATCTCCCATTGTGCTATCATTGGAAAAAAAGACACTTAATCCATAACGAATGGCATTTAGTAGAGAAGTTTTTCCTGCGCCATTTTTACCAATAAAAACAGTAATTCCTGGTGTTAAATCAACCTCATAGTTTTTAAAGCAACGGAAATTTTCAATTGTTATTTTTTTAAGTATCATATTATTTTCTTTTTTTCTGTCTATGGATATAATATTCACAAAGTTAGTGATTTTCTAATATAAAACTTCATAATCTGATTATTGTTTGCAAATTTAGACTCTAAATTCCTTTTCTCCAAAACATTGTAACTACTATATACACAAGTTTACATGTGAATCTTATCCTTTCATCACTATAGTACGGGATATGCACATAACGTCAGGGTATCGGCAGAATTTTCTATATGGAAATTATAACTCTCTAAGCATCTTCTGTGAGTTTACCTTCATCCACCGGCTTATCTTCTTCCATAGGTTCATCCTTATCATCGGACAACATGCCACCCTCTATACGTTCATCTCCGTTACATTCCTTCGTTTTGCCTTTTTCTACATTCTCCCCGTCAAAATACCGACGAATAAACTCGTGCAAATCCTTTTCACGATAGTACGTTTTATGCAAGATCGTGTAATACTTCAGCCCGTTGTCTCTGTACCGTTGTAGTGTTCGTTTGCTGATGTTCAGCAACAGACAAACATCCTGATTATCGTACAGCCGTTCACCATTCAGGTAATTTTGCGGCTTCTTATTCTTCTTGTCCAGTGCGCCTACGACCTTTTCCACTTGTTCGAGCAACCGTTCCATATACGCCTCGAATGTTTCTTTATCCAATGGTATCATAAGCTCGCCTGTTTTAAATTTCCGATGATATAATAACTTTGGTTTGACGGGTCTTTCAGTATGATTTCCTTCTCCCGCATGAACTTGATATAACTTTTCGCTGTACGTTCCTTTACGTCCAGTATCGCTTGAATTTGTTCTGCCAAATCCACATAAGTAATAAAGTCCTGCCGTCCGAAAATATCCCGTGCCACTGCCACGAGTTCATCCTCTTTCCGCTTCTCCTTTTCCTCTTTCGGCTTTTCCCCCAGATACACGTGCATCCTGACATCTTTATCCCATGCAAACTGCATGATAGGCACATCCAACGGACTGCCGTCGCGCACTTTCAGCGCCTTCACCACCGACACCGACGGATCAGTATCTTTCTCTATCGAGAGGATAGCCGCCGCCTTTCGTTGCAACTCACTGCCCAAATGCCCCCGCAATTTCAGCCCCGAAGGAATAAAATGCAGGATAGTAACGATACAAGTATTGTAAATCCCCGCCAGCCGATACAATTCCTCCACCACGGCAATACTTTCCGTTTCATCATTCGCACCCTTTATCAAGTCCGCAATCCCGTCGATCACCACCATGTGAATCCCCCGGAACTGATAATGAAACTTATCCATGCTTTGGATAATCGCCTGCAAGCGTTCTTTCCGGCTCATTCCCGTCAGGCAATACGCTTTCAGGTATTCCGGCATTGTTTCCCGTCCGCAACGCTTTAAAAGGTTTGTAATGTTCTTGTACGTCTGCACCTCCGACTGTTCCGTATCATAGAACAGAATCGCCTTCCGCTTGCTGTTTTCACTGACCGACACCCCCAACGTGTCCATCGCCTTATCCTTGTTCTTTTCGGATTGTCCGATGGCACCGGCTATTAACGCCGTCACATAATTACTTTTACCGGTTCCCTCACCACCGGTAATACAGAGGATATTCCCTTGCGTGCCTAATGGCACATCATTCACCGACACAACCATTTGTGCCACAGGTGGCGGATTATTAAAATCCACCTCACAAGATTTTAGAGCAGACATAGTTTCGCTGTATATTGTATCCAGATAATCCAGAAATAGTTTAATCAAATCCTCCCGGCTATTTCCCAAACGGAAAAAGTCCGAAATATCCTTTTCCACCTTCGTTCCCGCCAATGGCAGCAACAATCGTTTCACCCCGTAGTTCTTCAACGCCAGTTCTTGTTTTGCCGAACTGTCCAGCCCCGCTTTGTCCACATCATAGAGCAGTACAATATGTTTGAACCGGAAAGAGAGCCTATGAATAATTCCCACGGGAATAGTCACCGTTTCCGAATTGAAGCAGATAGCATGGAACCCGTGAACCGTCAGGCTCATCACGTCCTTCTCACTACCCGTAATAAAGAGTAAATCCCCCTTAGCAGGCAACTGCTCCAACCCGAAGCAATAATTCTCCCCAAAATCCCCGGCATATAAAAAGCGCATCTCCGAGTGCGGGCGGTACACCTTCACATATTGCTTTGCAGTATATCCGAACACCGGTTCTTTATCCGTCGCCGCAATGCTGAACGGTTTCCCTTCGTTATTCTCGCTGCTGAACTTCTTCAGTGAAACCACCCGGAATAATCTCAGTACCTCTTGCGTGATGCCGCTTTTTCCCCAGAAGGCAAGTTCCGCAGCCGTAAAGCTCTTTTGCGGCAACGTATAAGGTCTTGCCTTTTTCACTTTGGATGGCGATGTTGCTGCCGTGACAGCAGGACTGATGGGAGTAATAGTCTTCGTTTCAATATAATTTCCCGATGATAATCCCAAATGCAGGTCACGATCGATTATTTTCATTATCTGAATGAAGTCTTTAGAATCTTTACAATCTAGTCCATTCAATTTTCCCACGAATGCGAAACAGTCGCCTGAATAGTCGTCATTACCAAAGTCCTTCATTTTATAAGTATCACTTCTTCGCTCATAATAGATGTTACAGGAAGCGTGCTTATCCTCATAAAGCGGATTAAGGAAATTACGTCCTACACGAAATGGGGTAGGGAGGTAGTGCTTGAATATAGCCATTCCTCTATCTGTCAATCGCAGAATATCATCTTTATTCATAGTTCCCATTGAATAAGAAGTTTCTACGGAACTCATCCAGCGTATGTGGATCACAAACGATTATTTTCTCATTTAGTCCTCTTTCTATTTCTGATAATTTGTATCTGCATCTTCCTCGTAACATGGAATAGCTGATTAGATTTTCTTTTCTTAATCGTTGCAGTGTCTTGGTACTTATACGTAGCAAGTTGGCAACTTCTTGATTATCCAACCATATCTCTTCCTCCTCGTTTGGTTTACTCTCTTTTTTGAATACATAGTCTGCAATCTTTTCTATTTTGCGGATTAGTTCTTTATAGGCAGTCGCCTCCATTGTTATTACGTCCATACACTTATCTTTTAAAGTTTGGCACAAAGTTCATCGAATTAAATCGGGGCATTTGCCAACTTGTTACCAACTTGGCATAACTTTTTTTACATGACGATTGGAAATGAGTGGGATGGAGTCGGGTGCAAGATAAAGTCCGGTGCAAGGTGCAAGCCTATTCATATATATAGGCTCGCACCTTGCATTGGAATATAAAAAATAGATAATTAATAATCAAACATTTGGAAGATGTTCATATTTTCCATACTTTTGAACCCGAAAGCTATGGTAGACGAATAGCGGACAAAAGTGGTCATTAGGACAAAAGTTTAGGTCGTTACAAATTCGTTACAGGAAGCAAAATAATGAAAGCTAATAAGCTGATATATACGGAAATAAAGAGAAGAGGTTCAGAACCCTCCCTCTCCGCTGGAAAGAATTACAAAACAAAGAAAATCCCCTGTAAATTAATACTTTACGGCGGATTTTTGTTTTTGGTGCATAGCAAAAATAAGCATATTTTTTCATTAGAAAGTTCGGGGTATTTATACCCTCATGCCCTCACTGTATGTATAATGGGTTTATTATGAATGACTTATATGATAATGGTAAAAAAAATGCTCTCACTTATACTCTCATGCCCTCACTACGTTTTGAAGTTGATTTTCACATAATATGCTTGCTGTCAGCCATATATTCTTTTTTATAGACAGTTCCTGCCTGGTATAAAGTAGGGCGTTTTCAAGCCTTTTCCTCGTAAGAAATGCGCATGAAAGAGGAAACTTCCACGAAATGATAGCTTACGGATTCGCGGCAGCGGTAAAAAAGAACAAGACATTTTAAAAAAAGCTCTTGTTCTTTTAAAAAAAGGCGGTTATCTTTTTTAAAAAGCTCTTGATCTTTTTTTAAAACGCCCTTGTCTTTGATATGGAATTTTATTCTGGACTGAGGCATTTTACATATACATACGCATAAGCTCGTACGTACGTAGGTATAGCCTTGTATGGATGTATGTGCAAAAGCGTGTTTATACCCGTTCTCTTTGTATTTCTTTAAATGCTTTTCACTTATTCTTATTGAATTTGTGCATTGATTTCGTTTCTGAACTTTATAGGATTGGTGATAAAGTCAAATTTGTTGGTGACCCCGCCCGTAGTAACTACAATAGAACCAAAACCGAGCATACGTCCCATGAGGCTTTGATTAATCCGTATTCCTTCGCATTTGTTTAAAACCAATTCAAGGGCATCCCGGTTTAAAATACCGGATTTTAGAATGACTTTCTTGTTTGTGACAACATATTCAGCTCCCATTTTAAGAAGAATTCTTTTTATCAATTGGAATAATCCTGACAACAATAGAAGTATGCTGACATAATAGAATAATCCGGTTTGTGCGGAAGAAAAGAAGGCGCTTAATAATAGTAGTATTACCGGATATGCAAATATATACCAGTGAATATCTGCTTTGTATTTAATTTCTTCACCAGCTTGTAGATTGTTTTGGATATAGCTCATCGTTTTTGTAAATTAATAAATTGCATAATTTTATTATCAAGAGACAAATATACAAATAATCAGAATGGTATGAAATAAATCTAGATTTATTTTAAGGCTGAAACTTAAAATAAAAACAATTCTTACTTGTTCTTATTCTTGTCAATCTCTCTCTTATTATCAAATGTTTTATTCTTGTACTTGCTGTTTCAAGAATTTGTAATCCTTATAATTTTTTCCTCTCTTTATTCGGAAAGTTAGTTTATGCCATTCATCTTTTGTTAGGGGGATATCCACGTTCATGCAAAAATAGCAGGTTTCGTAGCCAATAAGAGGAGAAATCCATATTTTTCCTATACATTCTTTCTTGCCGGAGTTGGAATAATATAAAAGACAGCGTACTCTTCTTATTTGTATGCTGTCTTCATTGCATACTTTGACCTCTATACGTTTACCTTTTCCGATGTTGTAGAATTGGGGAGCAGACATTTTTATTTTGTTTAAAATACTATCTTTATCATTTACACTGACTACGACGAACTTCTCTATATTGTTTGGCGATTGGGAGAAAGTGCTTTTTGTGGCAAACAACAATATTAAAAGTAATGTTATAATTTTTTTCATGTGATTGGACTTGTTGGTTAAAGCAGTAGCAGATTATTAATTAAGAATTTATTCTTCCGATAATAAATACTTCATACTGCAAAGTAAATGTTTTTTGTTTTAAGGGTTATAATTGTTAAAATGCAAAAATAGCCTGCATCCGCTAATCTGTCAAGGGCTGTTTTTCATAAAAAATGTTCAATTCTTTGGTATTTCTTTGGGGTTTTCTTGGTATGAAATTTCTGATAGATTATATGAAAAGTGATTTGGAGGCTATTGAAATTCTTTTAGAGTGGTGCATTAAGCGATGGGATGTTTTAAAAGTCTGGTTGGCATTTTAATGCTTTATCTTTGTAATTTGAACAAAAAGTAATAAATAAAAGAGGTATATGGACATTCTTGTATGGAGTGGTCTTGGAAACTCCGATTATTTGGAAAAATGATGTCGTTTTCCAATATATATTTGTACTTTTGGCTGAAAAGAAAAAAAAGGTATATCCCGTGTTTATATCGGGTGTGTTTATATGTATTTTAATGGACTACGGTTTTATGACAAACATTATAGATAATATGCTCTCTTTGTGTCCGGTTTCTGAAGATACGATACAAGAACTGAAAAAATGTATGATTTTATGTCGTTTCCCTAAGAAATATCAGTTAATAAAGGAGAATACATTTTGTAAATCAGCTTATTTCATAGAAAAAGGAATGACACGTTCTTTCTGGCTTGTAAATGGAGAAGAAATAACAACCTCCTTTTCATGGGAAGGAGGTATTGTTTTCAGTATGGACGAGTTGTACTATAATAAGCCGAGCGAGGAATTTGTGGAAACGCTTGAAGATGTAGTTGTTTACAAAATATCATTAGCTGATTTAACCAGACTGTTTCAGACTAATATTGAATTGGCTAATTGGGGGAGGATTATTCATCAAAATGAGTACAGGCGTTTGCATCGTTCTCACAAAGAACGGCTGACTTTGCCAGCAAAGGAAAGATATGAGGAGTTTAAACAACAGTTTCCTCAGATATGCCAACGGGTGAAGTTAAGGTATATTGCATCTTATTTGGGTATAACACTTCCCACACTTAGTCGTCTCCGAGCTAAGAAATAATTTATGTATTGCTGATTTTTTGTCATAGGACAAATTTAAAAGCCTTTAAGTTGTGTAACTTTGCAGCATTATTAGTAACAGTTAAAAAGAATCAATTATTAAATCTATTAATTTATTATGGAAAAAATCTCTTCTGCAGCATTTACTGATACAAAGCCTCATTATGATCTTCTTGATGGATTGAGAGGAGTTGCTGCTCTTATGGTAATATGGTATCATGTATTTGAAGGTTTTGCTTTTGCTAGTGCCGGCAATATCGAAACTCTCAACCACGGATATCTTGCTGTGGATTTCTTTTTTATTCTTTCGGGTTTTGTTATCGGTTATGCGTATGATGACCGTTGGGGGAAGAATTTCACTATGAAAGACTTTTTCAAACGCCGTTTGATCCGTCTTCATCCGATGGTAATTATGGGTGCTGTTTTGGGAGCTATTACGTTCTGTATTCAGGGTTGTGTGCAATGGGATGGAACGCATGTCGCTATTTCCATGATTATGTTGTCTTTACTTTGTACAATATTCTTTATTCCTGCCATGCCGGGTGTGGGATATGAAGTTCGTGGTAATGGTGAGATGTTTCCGTTGAACGGACCTTGCTGGTCCCTGTTTTTTGAGTATATAGGTAATATTCTTTATGCGTTGTTCATTCGTCGGTTATCTAATAAAGCATTGGCTGTGCTGGTTGTGATGCTGGGTATGGCATTAGCGTCATTCGCTGTTTTCAATGTGTCTGGTTATGGGAATATGGGAGTGGGATGGACACTCGACGGAGTGAATTTCTTAGGTGGAACTTTGCGTATGCTTTTCCCATTTTCATTGGGTATGTTGATGTCGCGTAACTTCAAGCCTATGAAGGTGAATGGGGCGTTTTGGATATGTACTATTATACTGATTGCGCTGTTCTCGGTTCCTTATCTGGAAGGATTGGAGCCGATTTGCATGAATGGTATTTATGAAGCTTTTTGTGTAATTGTGGTTTTTCCTTTTCTTGTGTGGCTGGGGGCGTCGGGTACTACTACGGATAAGCAGTCTACAAAGATATGCAAGTTCTTGGGAGATATATCCTATCCGGTTTATGTAGTACATTATCCGTTGATGTATTTGTTCTACGCATGGTTGATTGAGAATAAACTTTATACATTGGGAGAAACTTGGTATGTAGCTGTGGGTGTTTTTGTTTTGAGTGTCATTTTGGCTTGCCTGTGTCTGAAACTGTATGATGAGCCTGTGAGAAAATGGCTGACTAAGAAGTTTCTTGCTCCCAAATAAAAATACTGTATTTCTTGATTGATGTTCATTAAAAGGGCGGATACTATATAAGAAAATATTACAGCTTTGAATAACAGACAATTAGATGAATGGCATCCGATCAGTAAATTCGGATGCCTGCATTGGATTATATCAACTGGGCTTTGGGGTTGATTTCCTTTTCTGGCAATAGTTATATATGCTGATGAGAGCATTCCGAACATAGACCTTTCAGGACATAATTGATACTTTGTACGGTGAATCCGGGAGGTAGTGTCACGATGGGCACGTGGATACTTTTCATACAAAACGTGCGGTGACAGTTCTCACAGTAGAAGTGAGTGTGGAGGTCGTCTACCTCACAATTGCAATCATTGCTGCAAACTGCATATTTTAACGATCCTGTACCGTCATCAATGCCATGAATCAGATGATGGGCTAAAAAAAGGGTTATGGTGCGGTAGATGGTTGATTTGTCTACCGTATCCAATTCGTTTTCCAAATCCAACAGTGAAAATGCTTCTTTGTGCTGCATCATGGTTTTTAGAATAAGCAGACGTATGGCTGTCGGTTTGATTTCCCGCTGTTCCAGTTTTTTTAAATAGATTGTTTCATTCATAGGTCAAATCATTTTATTCTTTCCATTTCTGTATTCTCATTGCATTAAAAATGGCGAGTAAAGCTACGCCTACATCTGCAAATATGGCTTCCCACATAGTGGCCATTCCGCCGGCTCCCAATAGCAATACTAACAATTTCACTCCGAATGCCATTGATATATTTTGCCATACGATGCGATGGGTCTGTTTCCCTATTTTTATAGCTTCCGCCACTTTACTGGGTTGGTCTGTTTGTATCACTACATCCGCAGTTTCTATAGCAGCGTCACATCCTAGGCCACCCATGGCAATCCCAACATCGCTGAGTGCCAGTACGGGAGTATCATTGATACCGTCTCCTACAAAAGCTACACGATTTTCAGAATTTGCTTTTAATTGTTCTAAATGTGCTACCTTACCTTCGGGTAGTAAATCGCCGAAAGCCTGTGTGACACCTATCTTTTCGGCTAAATTAGAAACAATTGTCTGTTTGTCTCCCGATAATATTTGAATATTATTAATATTTAAGTCTTTCAGTTCGCGGATGGCTTGTACAGCATCTGGTTTTGGTGTATCCGCCAATGAAAGATATCCCAAATATTTGTTTTCCATTGCACATAACACGATTGTTTCTGTCATGTCGCTGATTTCATAGGGAAAAGAGATGCCGTATTTTGATAATAACCGTGTATTTCCTACATATACTTCTTTACCGTTTGTTACGGCTTTTATTCCATATCCGGCAAATTCGGTTATTTTCAGTGACGAGTTAAGGGATATACTTTGTTCTTCTGCATATTTGACAATGGCTTTTGCGATAGGATGATTGCTGAAACTCTCTATAGAGGCGATAAGTTGAAGCAGTTCTTTTTGCGAAACACCTTCGGCTGCCGATATTGCCTGGACACTGAATACACCTTGGGTGAGTGTTCCGGTTTTATCGAATACTACGGTGTTTATTTGGGTTATGGCATCTAGATAATTACCCCCTTTGAAAAGAATCCCTTTGTGAGATGCGGCACCAATACCTCCAAAGTATCCTAATGGAATGCTGACCACTAATGCGCAAGGACATGATATGACTAGGAATACTAAAGCCCGATAGAACCAATCATCAAAAACAAAAATGAATTCAGGTTTTATCAGAGAGTATAAATAGGGGAGTATGACAACTAGTATCGCCAGTCCTGTCACTATCGGTGTATAAATTCGTGCAAAACGGCGGATAAATAATTCGGCAGGGGCTTTTCTTTCTGCTGCATCTTGTACTAAAGTGAGGATACGTGCTAACGTACTTTGATCATACGGTTTGTTTACTTTGATCCGTACCACTTTATCTGAAGCGATCATTCCTGCTAAAACTTCTTCTTGTTTATATAGAGTCCGGGGAACACTTTCTCCGGTTAGGGCGGCCGTATTAAATGAAGCGGAATCTTCCAGCAAAAATCCGTCTAGAGGTACTTTTTCTCCAACTTTTACTTCAATGGTTTCTCCTGGCTGTACTTTTTCCGGTACTGTTATTTTATATGTGTTGTTATATATTACAGTGGCTGTTTCGGGACGTACATCCAATAATGCTTTGATGTCGCTGCGTGCTTTGTGTACAGCTTTGTGTTGGAACCATTCACCTATGAGATAGAACAGAATAACGGCAATACCTTCCCAGTATTCTCCTAGATAGAATGCTCCTGATACAGCTATTCCCATTAAAGTGAATTCATTGAAAACTGATTCTAATTTTATTTTTTTCATTGTTTCTTTTTATTTATGACAACAAAGATAGCGGAAAGAAGATGCAACTAAATTGCAAATTATATTGTACCTTTACATCGGGTAATTTTTTATATACATGAAAAAACGATATTGGGCTTTTTTGATAGGAAGCTGGTGTTTGTCTGTAGGAATGCAGGCAGCTAAGGTGGATACTTTGTCGGTACATAGCGATGCAATGAATAAAGAGGTTCAGGTAATTACCATCTGTCCGGATAAAGCCATGGCAGGTGAAAAATGTCCCGTACTTTATCTGCTTCACGGATATGGGGGCAATGCGGGAACATGGCTCGGGATAAAACCGGAATTACCTCGGATAGCTGATAAGGAAGGAATCATTTTTGTTTGTCCGGACGGGAAGAACAGTTGGTATTGGGACAGCCCTTTGAACAAGGAGTACCGTTATGAAACATTCGTGTCAAAAGAATTGGTGAACTATATTGATAAGAATTTTACTACGAAAGCGGAGAGAGGGGGACGTGCTGTCACCGGGTTAAGTATGGGTGGTCATGGAAGTTTATGGTTATCCATCCGTCATAAAGATGTCTTTGGAGGAGGAGGTAGTATGAGTGGAGGTTTAGATATCCGTCCGTTTCCCAATAATTGGGAGATGAAGAAGCAATTAGGTGAAGAAGCGAGCAACAAGCAGAGATGGGACGAACATACGGTAATTAATCAGTTGGATAAGATAAAGAATGGTGATTTGGCTGTTATAATAGATTGCGGTTGTGATGATTTTTTTCTGGAAGTGAATAAGGCTGTACACGAAAAACTGTTGAAGAAGAAAATAAATCATGACTTTATCATCCGTCCGGGTGGGCATACAGGCAGGTATTGGAATAATGCCATAGACTATCAAATACTATTTTTCAGTAAGTTCTTTAATAAATCGAAATAATAAAATGGATAAGATTGTTTTTATCACAGGAGCTTCCAGCGGTATCGGTGCCGGATGCGCTCGCAAGTTTGCTTCACAGGGAGCAAGTTTGATTTTAAATGCCCGTAACGTAAATAAACTGAGTGCATTGAAAGAAGAATTAGAAAAGCAATATGGTGCGAAAATATATTTGCTTCCTTTTGACGTGCGCGACCGTAAAGCGGCAACGTCTGCTTTGGAATCATTGCCCAAGGAATGGCAATCCATTGATATATTGGTGAATAATGCTGGGTTGGTTATCGGTACGGATAAAGAACAGGAAGGCAGTCTGGATGAGTGGGATATTGTCATAGATACTAATATTAAGGCTTTGCTGGCAATGACACGCCTGATCGTACCGGGAATGGTGGAACGTAAACGAGGACATATTATTAATATTGGTTCTATTGCCGGAGATGCTGCTTATCCGGGAGGTAGTGTGTATTGTGCTACAAAGGCTGCTGTGAAAGCTTTATCGGATGGACTGCGTATAGATTTAGTTGATACTCCATTGAGAGTGACTAATATCAAACCGGGGCTGGTGGAAACAAATTTTTCAGTTGTTCGTTTCCGGGGAGATAAGGAAAAGGCGGATAATGTATATAAAGGCATTCGTCCATTGACGGGAGATGATATTGCGGAAACGGTTTATTTTGCAGCTTCCGTACCGGAATATATGCAGATTGCAGAAATGTTGGTTATGCCTACTAATCAAGCTACAGGGACAATTGTTTCACGTAAATAAAAGAGGTGGACAGAGATATAAATAAAGGCGGCCCTTTAATAAAAGCCGCCTTTATTCTTACTTTCTCATTTTACCTTCTTACCTTAAAAAAACAATTATAATTCAATAATCAATGATTGACGTGCACCGACTGTCATATTTTTGGTAAGGTCAATTTTTTTGCCACTGATAAGTTCTTTACCGCTTTTTGAATCATTTGTCATTATGCGGTAGTGGTCATTTGCCACCACTTGTTCGGCATCGGTGCTGTTTAGGACAATGAGTTCAGTTTTCCCAGAATTAGTACGTGCGTACATATATATTCCGTGTTGGGGAATATGGTACTTAACTGTTTTCTTTTCCATCTTCGTTTAATTTAGTTTGGTTTTACGGCGGCAAATTTATATGTTTTTCAGCATATCTTATATAACTAATCGTTCAAAAATCATAATAAATCATTCATTTCTTAATCTATATCAATAAAAAATCCTCTTCCACATATTAGTTGAAGAGGATTTTATTTATTGTTGTTCAATGAATTACATCAAGAACCCAAGTAAAATACCGGCAGCTACGGCAGAACCGATTACACCGGCTACGTTGGGACCCATGGCATGCATCAGCAAGTAGTTGGTAGGATCATATTCCAGACCGATAACCTGAGAGATACGTGCCGAGTCAGGAACAGCAGATACACCGGCATTACCGATAAGCGGATTGATTTTGTTATCCTTACCTAATACCAAGTTGAATATCTTTACGAAGATAACTCCCGAAGCGGTAGCAATGATGAATGACAATGCACCCAGCGCGAAAATCAAAATCGAATCAATGGTAAGGAATTCTGAAGCTTGCGTGGAAGCACCTACTGTCAATCCTAATAAGATGGTAATGGTATCAATCAGCGGACCGCGGGCAGTTTCTGCCAAGCGACGGGTTACACCGCTTTCTTTCAATAAGTTACCAAAGAAAAGCATACCCAATAGAGGCAGACCCGACGGAACCAGAAAACAAGTAAGCAACAAACCAATGATAGGGAACATTACTTTTTCTGTATGAGAAACGACGCGTGGTGGTTTCATACGGATCAAACGTTCGTGCTTGGTAGTGAGCAGACGCATGATAGGCGGCTGGATAACCGGTACCAATGCCATGTATGAATAGGCAGATACCGCAATAGCTCCCATCAGGTTAGGCGCCAGTTTGGATGAAAGGAAGATTGCTGTCGGACCGTCCGCACCACCGATGATGCCGATAGCACCAGCCTGCATCGGATCAAAGCCCATTGCCAATGCAATCATGTATGCACCGAAAATACCAAACTGTGCGGCAGCACCAATCAACATCAGTTTAGGATTTGAAATCAATGCCGAGAAATCCGTCATTGCACCGATACCTAAAAAGATAAGTGGTGGATACCATCCGGAGGTAACTCCTTGATATAAAATATTAAGAACAGAACCTTCCTCATAGATGCCGACTTTCAGTCCGGCTTCCATGTTGAAAGGAATATTACCGATCAAGATACCGAAACCGATAGGAATGAGCAACATCGGCTCAAATTCCTTGGCCACGGCAAGGTATATGAAGAATAAACCTATCAGGATCATTACGATATGACCAACAGTAGCATTGGCAAAACCCGTATATGTCCAAAAGTCAGCTAGGTTATTCCCTAAAAAGTTGATAAATTCTCCCATATTATTCAATAATTACAAGGTCAGTACCTTCGAGAACGGATTCTCCTTTACTTACATTGATTGCGGTGATCTTGCCGTCTTTGTCTGCATTGATGTTATTTTCCATCTTCATAGCTTCAAGGATAATGATGGTTTGCCCCTTTTTTACGGTATCACCCACATTTACCTTGATATCAAGGATTACCCCCGGCAACGGAGATTTAACGCCCGATTTACCTGTAGAAGTTGCAGCAGGCTTTACTACTGTAGCTGGTGCCGGAGCAGGGCTGGTTGATACAGGACGAACTACCGGTTTCACTACAGCTTTCGGAGCTTTTTCCATTTCCACTTTGTAAGGAGTACCGTTCACTTCAACATGAGCGATATTGTCTTCTATATCTCCAATGGCAACTTTGTATACGTTACCGTTGATCTTATATTTATATTCTTTCATCATTTTATCTTTTTATTGGTGACTTACTTTTTGTGGGGAGTTTCACGCAAGGTATAAATCTTGGAACTCCACGGTGAATAACTACGTTTTACACGGGTAATGGTAAGAACGGTTTCTTCCACGTCATGTACATCGCTTTGCATTTCATGCATGGCCATGGCGATAGCGGCGAATACTTCGCCCGGAGCTTCACCCAATTTCTTTTCTTTGGCTTCTTGCTTGTCGGTAATACCTTTTACCTTCATGGCATTGCGCTTGCTCAGGTTTACAGAAATCTTACCTACACATTTGAAGAGAATGAAAAGTAAAAGAAGACCGCAGAATACAACGCTCATAGCAGAGATGGCCATACCGATACCACTACCGTCGTGTTCTTCGAATTTTTCCATCTTTGCATGACTGTTGATAGTCTTGTTATTGGTGCTCGGAGTCACATATTTGTCTGCGCTGGAACCTTTCACCTCCCATTCATTTGCTGCGTCGCTGACACGTGCGTATGATTGGTTTGCTTGCAATGTGCCTGCCGGAACAATAATCTGATCCAATAATTTTTTGCCTGAATCATACAATCCAATCCAATTGTCGGTTGCGGCATTCAGTGTGAAATTAGTGTGGAAAGTACCGCGGTTGGGTTCGCCGTCTGCCCAGAATAAAGCGTGCTGGCGAGGTTTGACCAAAGTCAATACATCACCTTTAGGGATAAAATAAGTAGCAGTATCTCCAGGCTGGCTGCTCACCTTCAGTAAACAACCGGCAAGGTCTGCGCTACCAAATGATCTGTTGAATATTTCAATCCATGCGCTGTGTACTCCGTAGTCATCCTGGAAATTGCTTTCATTTTCAATCAGCACTTCATTCAGTACCAGCTTGGTGTTCGATTTCTGTTCTCCACAAGAACATAACCCCACCATCAGCAGCAAAGAAAGGAATATTCCTATATTTAATTTCTTCATGTTCAATTCTCAGTTTTTAATTTTTAATTAAAGAGGAATATTACCATGCTTCTTAGCCGGATTGGTTAATTTCTTAGTCTGCAACTGTTGCAATGCACGGATGATGCGGAAACGGGTATTACGCGGTTCAATCACATCATCAATGTAACCATATTTGGCAGCATTGTAAGGATTGGCGAACAGCTTGGTGTATTCAGCTTCTTTTTCGGCTAGGAATGCGGCAGGATTTTCCTGTTCTTTGGCTTCGCGTGCGTATAATACTTCTACTGCACCTGCACCACCCATAACGGCGATTTCGGCAGTAGGCCATGCATAATTCATATCACCGCGAAGTTGTTTACAGCTCATTACAATGTGAGATCCGCCGTATGATTTACGCAGGGTAATTGTCACTTTGGGTACAGTCGCTTCGCCGTAAGCATACAGCAACTTGGCACCGTGGAGGATTACACCGTTGTATTCTTGTCCTGTACCCGGAAGGAATCCCGGAACATCTACCAATGAAACAAGAGGTATATTGAAAGCGTCGCAGAAACGTACAAAACGAGCACCTTTGCGTGACGCATTGCTGTCAAGCACACCCGCCAGGTATTTGGGCTGGTTGGCAACAATACCTACAGACTGGCCGTTGAAACGTGCGAAACCAATGATGATATTTTTAGCGTAGTGAGGTTGGACTTCCAAAAACTCACCATTATCTACGATGGCGCTGATCACCTCATACATATCGTATGGTTTGTTGGGGCTGTCGGGGATAATTTCGTTCAAAGAGTCTTCCAGACGGTCGATAGGATCGGTACAGTCTACATAGGGAGCTTCTTCCAGATTGTTCTGAGGAATATAGCTTAACAATTTGCGGATCATGGCTAACCCTTCTTCTTCCGTCTTGGCTGTAAAATGAGTAACACCGGATTTGGTTGAATGAACGCTTGCACCACCTAAGTTTTCCTGGCTTACATCTTCACCTGTAACAGTCTTTACCACTTTCGGTCCGGTAAGGAACATATATGATGTGCCTTCCATCATCAAGGTGAAGTCTGTCAGAGCAGGAGAGTAAACAGCTCCGCCTGCACAAGGACCGAAAATACCTGAGATCTGCGGAATAACACCTGAAGCAAGAATATTGCGTTGGAAAATTTCAGCATAACCGGCCAATGCATTGATACCTTCTTGAATACGTGCGCCACCCGAGTCGTTGATACCGATACAGGGAGCACCCATTTTCATAGCTTGATCCATTACTTTGCATATTTTCAGAGACATTGTTTCTGAAAGAGAACCGGCAGAAACAGTGAAATCCTGTGCAAAGATGTAAACTAAACGTCCTTCTATGGTACCACAACCTGTTACTACACCGTCGCCCGGATAATGTTTTTTCTCCATGCCGAAATTGGTGCATCTGTGTTCCACAAACATATCCATTTCTTCGAAACTGCCCTCATCCAGCAGCATGGCTATGCGTTCGCGGGCTGTATATTTTCCTTTATCATGCTGTTTTGCAATTGCTTTATCACCTCCACCCATGCGTGCTGTAGCCCGGCGTTCGATAAGCTCTTTTATTTTTTCAAGTTGATTGCTCATTTTACTTATGATTTTACAATTTACGATTAAAAAATAATTCTATTTACGCTTGAACCAGACTAAATATACTGACTTCAATCGTGAATAGTCAGATCTCGTGTTTTATGGTTTTTCGCAAAGCTCGGTCAGGACGCCCAAAGTTGATTTGGGATGTAAAAAAGCAATTTGCAAACCTTCGGCACCTTTACGCGGAGCTTTGTCAATGAGACGGATGCCGGTGGTTTCAGCTTCGGCTAACGCATTTGCCACACCATCTTCCACTGCAAAAGCCAAATGATGCATACCACCGTTGCCATTATTTTTTTCAATGAACTTTGCGATAGTGCTTTCGGGGCTTGTAGGTTCCAGCAGTTCTATTTTAACATCACCTACTTTCAGAAAAGCGGTTTTAACTTTCTGATCCTCTACTGTTTCGATATTGTAGCATTTCAGACCTAATACGTTTTCATAATACGGCAGGGCCTCTTCAATGCTCTTTACGGCAATGCCCAGGTGTTCAATGTGTGAGATTTTCATGATCTTATAATTTTAATAGTTTGGTTTTATACTCAAGTTTTCAGATAAAACTGCACAAAGAAAGTAATTTCGAGTTAAATAAAGAAATATTTCTTCAATTTTATTTCTTATTTGCAAGATGCTTCACAACACTTTAGACAAAAAGACAAAAATGAGTTAAATATAGAATTTGCACAAGAGTTTGTTCAGCCACTTCCAACTGAAGCGGAACCAGCGGCGTGTACTGCTCTGCTTGCCGCCAAAGCGGAGTATAAAGTCCCTGTAACCGTGCTTTTTGAACGGTAATCCTGCATCCATGAATTCCAAATGTGCATATCCTTTTTCGTAAGCATAGGTAATAGGTGCCCATACGGACAGAATACCGGGGTAAAGAAAAGCATAGGTTTTCCGCATACCTCCTGAGAACCACAGGTAGGCACTTTCTTTTGAGAAAAGACAGATAGAACCACCGATGATTTTGCCTTTATATTTCACAAGAAACACTTTGGCTAATTCTTTTTCCGGGTTCTGCCATGCTAATAACCGGAAAAAGCCGATGTCCGGGAAATGTTTTCTTATCTGTGAGGAATAGGCTTTTTTCAACATTCGTGAGAAATCTTGTATATCTTTCTCATTGTCGGCTATTTCCATGATGGCACCATTTCTCAGAGCTTTGTTTATTTGTCTTCTGCGAGACATGCTCAGCCGTTCGTAAGGAGCTTTACTGTGCAGTGAATTACGTACTCTTAGCCAATTAATGGCGAAATAGTTGTTCTTTCTGAAAGCTTTGTATCCGAATAGCGGATTTTCCAAGTTGCGGAACTCGATGAGGAACGATTTGCATAATACTTCGTTGGTGAGATGTTCCAATATTTCCCCGAACAGGTCTTCCTTATTCTGTTCTTCATCAAAATACTCGCCTGTGCCATAAATTTCGCATCGTTTGATGATTGCAGGGGGGAACAGGCGCACACTTTTCCGGATGACTGCCAGCAGTTTGCCTACAGGACGGTTTCCTATATAGGCTACGATAAGCAAAGGTTCGTATCCCCGGGTCATTTCAAAGACATGAAACAGCTCGGTAGAATGGAAAATGTTTGTTCCCGGCAGAGGGGGAATGGCATTTCCTTTGCGATATGTACTTAATCTGACAGGCATCTCTAATTGCAAATTTATTGTTTTTTGTTTATCAATCCACATTCTAGTTGTATATTTGTGCAGAAAAATAAATTAACAGGGTATATTATGGAACAATTTAGTGACTTAATAAAGAACAGACGCAGCATGCGTAAGTTCACGGATCAAGAGTTGACACAGGAAGAGGTAGTTGCTTTGTTGAAGGCTGCTTTGATGGCTCCGTCTTCTAAACGTAGTAATTGCTGGCAGTTTATTGTGGTAGATGATAAGGATATGTTGGAAAAACTTTCCCATTGTAAGGAGATGGGGGCGGCTTTCCTAGCGGATGCTGCTATGGCTGTAGTTGTGATGGCTGATCCGTTGGCTAGTGATGTCTGGATTGAAGATGCGTCAATTGCTTCCATAATGATCCAGTTGCAGGCAGAAGATTTGGGGTTGGGAAGTTGTTGGATACAGGTGCGTGAACGTTTTACCGCTACCGGGATGCCCTCGGGTGAATACGTGCATACGTTGCTTGATATTCCGTTGCAGTTGCAGGTGGTTTCCATTATAGCGGTAGGGCATAAGGGTATGGAACGCAAGCCTTTTAATGAGGAGCATTTACAATGGGAGAAAATTCACATTAATAAATATGGAGGCAAGTAAACGTGGCTGCTGTCAATCATAAGGATACGTATAAAGCTTCTGCGGTGTTTCTCATTGTGATGGGGATGCTTTATCTGATCGATAAGTTTATAGGATTTGCTTCACACGGGTTGCCATGGGTTATGCAGAAAGACAATCTGTTACTGTATGCAGCTGTTATTTTCCTTTGGTTCAAGGCTGATAAGTCAGTAGGAATTGTATTGACGGGTATATGGCTGATATTGAATATCGGTTTGGTGATAGCTTTGTTGGGACAGATGTCTGCTTATTTGTTGCCGGCGGCTTTGTTGCTGGTGGGAGTTATTTTATATTTAGTTTCGACCCGATGATGAAAATAGTTCTGATAGGAGCTGGCAATGTGGCAACCCATCTGGGAATTGCTTTACAAAAGGCGGGGTGTCTTATCTTGCAGGTATACAGCCGTACAGAGGAATCTGCTTCTGCATTGGCTGCCAGACTTTCAGTAGACTACACTATTGTGCCGGACGAGATACGTCGGGATGCCGATTTGTATATTGTAGCGCTGAAAGATGCAGTTTTGCGACAATTGGCTCCTGTATTGGTGAAAGGAAGGGAGCAGGCCTTGTTTGTACATACGGCGGGTAGTATGTCTATGGATTTATGGAAGGGATTGGTAAAACGCTATGGGGTACTTTATCCTATGCAGACTTTTAGCAAGCAGCGTGAAGTGGATTTCAATACTGTACCTTTTTTTATAGAAGCATCTGCTCCGGCAGAAGTGGAATTGCTGCGTATGGTGGCAGTTCGTCTCAGTCCTAAAGTGTATGAAGTGACTTCCGGGCAACGTAGGTATTTGCATCTGGCGGCAGTCTTTGCTTGTAATTTTGCAAACCATATGTATGCATTAAGTTCACATATACTGGAAAAGCAGGGGATTCCTTTTGAAGTGATGCTTCCGCTGATAGACGAAACTGCCGGCAAAGTACATGAACTTTCTCCCACACAGGCGCAGACAGGTCCGGCTGTACGCTACGATGAAAACGTAATAAGCAAACATTTGGAGATGTTGGCGGATGAGGAGTCTTTGCAGGAATTGTACGAAAAGATAAGTAAAAGTATTCATAATCTCCCTTTGTCTGTCATTCAGGCAAATAAAGAGGGAAAGAACTCATAAGTGGTATGATAAACTATGATTTAAAGAAAATAAAGGCATTGGTATTTGATGTAGATGGGGTATTGAGTGCGGAAACTATTTATTTGCACCCCAATGGTGAACCCATGCGTACGGTTAATATCAAGGATGGGTATGCATTGCAGTTGGCTGTGAAATGCGGGCTGCATGTTGCCATCATTACCGGTGGAAATACCGAGGCGGTGCGTAAGCGTTATGAGGGGCTGGGTATCAAAGATGTCTATCTGGCTGCTGCGGTGAAGACCCGGGAGTATGCCCATTTGAAGGAAAAATATGGATTGCAGGATGAGGAGATACTCTATATGGGCGATGATATTCCCGATTATGAAGTGATGCGTTTGTGTGGGCTGCCTTGTTGTCCTGCTGATGCGGCACCTGAGATAAAGGAAACAGCTGTTTATATTTCTCATCGTAACGGGGGATATGGATGTGGCCGTGACGTGGTGGAACAGGTCTTGAAGGCTCAAGGAAAATGGATGGCTCATGAAAAGGCCTTCGGGTGGTAATGAAATAAAGAAAAGTTATGTTGGAAAATTTAGAAAAATATAAAATAATCCTTGCTTCCAATTCTCCGCGCCGCAAAGAATTGTTATCCGGCTTAGGTATAAAATATGAAGTAAAAACACTACCCGGCATAGAGGAAACCTATCCGGATACATTGAAAGCAGAGGAAATCCCTTTGTATATAGCTTGCGAAAAGGCGGCTGCTTACCGGAATACCATGCATCCGGACGAATTGATTATTACTGCCGATACCATTGTATGGTTGGATGGTGTAGTCATGGGCAAGCCTCATAACGAGGATGATGCACGGCAAATGTTGTGGAAGCTTTCCGGCAAGACCCATCAGGTGATAACCGGAGTTTGTCTGACTACCGTCGGGGCTCAGCGAAGTTTTTCAGCTGTGACAGAAGTAACGTTTGCAGAATTGTCCGATGAGGAGATCGATTATTATATCCGGGTTTACAAGCCGATGGATAAGGCTGGTTCTTATGGTATACAAGAGTGGATAGGTTTCATTGGTGTCCGTGGTATTTCAGGTAGTTACTTCAATGTGATGGGGCTTCCTGTACAGCGCCTGTACACGGAACTGAAAAAACTATAAGTCAGTATGTGAACAGTAGGGGCCGTGTTTTTGTTATTTATATGAACTATAAATGGAAAAACAATTATGGCTTATAAAATAGCTTTTTACGACACGAAACCCTACGACGAACGCTCGTTTACGGAGGCTAATGAGAAGTTTGGCTTTGATATCAGGTATTACAAAGGCCATTTGAATATGAATAACGTGGTGTTGACCAAAGGAGTGGATGTGGTTTGTATCTTCGTAAACGATACGGCTGATGCCGAAGTTATCCGGGCAATGGCGGATAATGGTGTTAAACTGCTGGCTTTAAGATGCGCAGGTTATAATAATGTGGATTTAGCGGCAACGGCAGGTAAGATGAAAGTGGTACGGGTACCGGCTTATTCACCTTATGCCGTTGCCGAATTTACGGTGGCGTTGATGTTATCACTCAACCGCAAGATTCCCCGTGCTACAATGCGGACACGTGACGGGAATTTCTCCCTGCACGGGCTTATGGGATTTGATATGCATGGCAAGACTGCCGGAATTATCGGTACGGGTAAGATTGCCAAGATTTTAATTCAGATATTACGTGGATTCGGTATGAATGTTCTTGCATATGATCTTTATCCCGATTACAATTTTGCCCGTGAACATCAGGTGGTTTATTGTACTTTGGATGAACTTTATCATAGTTCGGATATCATCTCCCTGCATTGTCCTTTGACAGAACAGACAAAGTATCTGATTAATGATTATTCCATCAGTAAAATGAAAGACGGAGTGATGATTATCAATACGGGGCGTGGGCAGTTGATTCACACCAATGCCTTGATAGAGGGACTGAAGACTAAAAAGGTAGGATATGCCGGTCTGGATGTATACGAGGAAGAAGAGCCTTATTTTTATGAAGATAAGTCCGACAAGATTATTGATGATGACACTTTAGCCCGTCTTTTGTCTTTCAACAATGTGATTGTGACTTCTCATCAGGCATTCTTTACCAAAGAAGCAATGACGAATATTGCTCATACTACTCTGCAAAATGTGAAAGACTTTGCTGAAAGTAGATCTTTGGTGAACGAAGTAGCGGTGGGGAGAGTCTAATCTCCCCTGTAGTAATATAATAAGGAGTGGCGGGCTATAAAGTCCGCATTCTTTTGAACCAGTTCCCTTTCACCAAATTCGGGGAATTGTGCATCGGGGATATAGTGGTTGTTTATTACATATTCCATCAGGTCCGGTGGGCATTTGGTCGGGATAGTAAGCAGGCTGAATGCCTCTTGGGCAGCCGTTGCGGCATCATACATCGGGTTAAGAGGGTCACTGATGTATTTGCATATATCTTTCGCCAGTAGAATACCTTTTTCGGAATTCACCATCATGATGAAATCCTTATGTTCCTTCATTTGGGGCAAAGTGTGATTGGAATCGTCCGGCCATTGTAATACTTGGGTAAGGAAACGGTGTAGTTCCTTATATCCTTCCAGATATACGATACGGGCACCGTTTGTGCCTTGCGTGAACAATTGATAGGTATGGTGGTTCCTTTCCTTCATTTCATCCGATATTTCGGGAATGGCAGGGTATAGTCCTTCTATCTCTTCCCAACATTCGGTTTCTCCGTTGGTCAGCAGGTCAATCCATTCATGAAGAAACAGGGCAAGGGGGCCACATGGAATGATGAATTTGTCGGTTTCTGTAACCTGTGCAATATATTCTTGTACAGATGGTTCTGTGAGATAAGTATGTCCGAACAGCCAGCGTAGTTTATGGTTTGCGTTCTCTTTTCCTTTGAAGTCCATAAAGAAATCCTGTAACGTGTCATTGGCGGGAGCCGTTTCATACTCTTCATCCAATATCCGGAAAAATGAATGCGAGGTTTCTTCGATATTCCTGTCCATCGGATTGATATACGGATGTTTATATGGAGCCTTCTCTAAAGTGTTCCAAATGATGAAGCGGATATCTTCTTCATTGATCTCATCTTTTATATAATCCGGCCGGATGGTATAGAAAGGAAGTGACGTATCATATAGTTCCAGATGTTTTTTGATGAATGCTTGCCATAGACCTAAACCTGAAATGACATCTTCAAAATAGGCAGCGGTGTAAAGACATAATTTCTTTTTTATGGATTCGGGAATCTCTCTTATCGTACAAGTGGAGTATAATCGGTTAGCCAGATCGACAAAATATCTGTCTGTAGCCTGTTGTTGGATGTAAGGATGGATAGCCAACCAATCTTTTATGTATAATTTTATGGTTTGCATATTAGTTTATTTGAATTATTTTTATTGCAAAGATATTCCTTTCATTGTAAAAAGGAAGGAGAATATCGGGATATTTACTTTATCTTTGCAATATTCTAACTTTGAAATACCTATAAAAATGGAAATAGATTTAACAACTCCTGCTTTATTATTTTCTGCCATATCGCTGATTATGTTGGCATATACTAATCGTTTTCTTTCATACGCTCAATTAGTGCGTACGTTGAAGGACCAATATCGTGAGAATCATTCGGCTGTGACAGCAGCACAGATTGCTAATCTCCGCAAGCGTCTTTATCTGACACGTGCCATGCAGGTGACAGGTATCGGAAGTTTGTTGCTTTGTGTGGTCAGTATGTTTTTAATGTATATACAGTTCTACCTTATATCCGTATATATTTTTGGACTGGCGCTTGTGCTGCTCATTATTTCTTTGGGGATTTCTGTGCGCGAGATTTATATTTCGGTCAAGGCGCTGGAATTGCATCTAAGCGATATGGATTCCTGATTTATTTTTTTGAAAAGATATTTATCATAAAGGAACAGGTTGCCAGTGTGATACCTGTTCCTACTACTCCCTGCCATCCAAACCAGTGCCAAAATATTCCGGCAAGAAGTGTACCTATGGAACCGCCAATAAAATAGGTCGTCATAAAAATGGTGTTGATACGGTTGGCCGCCTTCGGGCTAAGAGAGAAAATCGTAGTCTGATTACTCAATTGGATGCATTGCATGCCTATATCTATGATAAAAATTCCGATGATGATTCCCACATAGGAGTTCTGACCGGAATAAAGCGAGAACCACGCTGAAAATATCAAACCACAACCGATGTAATTCAGTCGTTTGACTCCCAAAACCTGTACATAGTTTCCTATATACGAGGCGGTGAGAGCTCCTGCTATGCCGCATAATCCCAATAACCCTACAATGTTGTTTCCCGCAAAAAAAGGGGCTTGTTCCATCTTAAATGCCAATGAAGTCCATAGAGCAAGAAATGAGCCGAAAGCAATTCCGGCACGTAAGGAAGAAATACGCAACTGGGGGTATTCCATAACCAATGAAAACAAGGATTTCATCAGATCACTGTATCTGCCTTTGAAATTACACGGCATGTCGGGTAGTACACGCATGATGATGATGACACATATCACCATCATCCCGGCTGCCACAAAGAAAATGAACCGCCATCCTAAATATTCACCGATAATTCCGCTTACTACGCGCGAGGCCAGGATACCTGTCAGCAATCCCGATACAATCATACCTACATTTTTTCCCTTGGTTTCGGGAGTGGAAAATTGGGCAGCTATGGGGATAAAGATTTGTGGCATCACCGAACAAATGCCGGTCAGTAGAGAGGCAAATAAAATGAGATGGATATAGGGAGTCAGTGCGATGGTTAGTAATGAAACGACCAGGACTGTGAAATTGATTAGAATAATGGTTTTCCTTTTAAATAAATCTCCCAAAGGAATAATGAACAGCAATCCGATGGCATAACCTATTTGGGTAATCATTGCTATCAGGTTGGCGGTGAACTCGGATGTTTGGAGATCACGGCTGATGCGGTTTAATAAAGGTTGGTTATAATATAAATTGGCAACGGAGATTCCCGCAATAATTGCTAGCGTCCAAAGTAAGGAGGCAGGTAGTCCTTGGTTTTCTTTTAATTCTTGTTTCATGCTGCAAAAGTAGTAATTTCATGAAAATCATGTTATCTTTGTAAAGAAGAAAAATGGGAATGAAAATGAAGAATTGGATAAAAACGGTCTGTTTTCTGCTTTGGACCTGTGTAATGTGTACGGCGTGTATTGATGATGATGTGGAGGAAGGTACTGTTGATTTACAAACAGGAGAGAGCATTCCTGTTTTCTCTGTGGTAATGGATGATGGACAAATAATAACTTCCGAAACTCTGAAAGGAGAGGTTTCTTTGATTGTGTTTTTTCATACGGGGTGTCCGGACTGTCGGAAAGAACTTCCTGTGCTGCAAAAAATATATACGGATTACGGTCGAAGAATCCGGATGGTTTGTATTAGCAGGGAAGAGAGCTCGGCAGAGATTGTCCGTTATTGGGACGAAAATCATTTGACCTTGCCCTATTCGGCCCAAGAAAACCGCACGGTATACTATCAGTTTGCTAAATCGGGAATACCTCGTGTTTATGTCATAGATAAAGAGTTGGTTATCCGTAGTGTTTTCACGGATAACCCGTTGGCAAGTTATGAAGATTTGGCTGAGGCTATAACCGCCAGTTTGTAATTTTAGGCATGGTATTTTAATTTATATTATTTCTTTTGTGGATGGTGTATGTTTATAGCATACTTTTCCCTCTTCATCTTTAGGGATAATGAATGTGGTTGATGAAGATATTGGTGATGGAGTATCTTGATGTTTATTGTGTTGGCTTTTTGAAAAAAGTTCCTTTATTGTCTTTAATCTCTATCATTCCATTATCGGCATCAAATAGGAAAGGAGGAAAGCTGAAAAATATGTATATTTCAGTATCTTTTAATTTATAGAGTTTGGGAGTTATTTTTTTGCTGACACCAGATGGGAATACTTGGTCATCCATTTCGGTGAGGATATAATAATCTGCTCCCTCCCTCAATACATTTTTGCTAATCTTGGCTTCTGCTTTTGATTTGGCAATAATATAGAATCCCTCTATATCATATTTTTCCCAATTTTTATACTCTTGTCCAAGCACCATACTTATGTTTAAACATAAAACCAGTAGTAATAATATTCTTTTCATATCTATCTGTTTTTAAGGTTATTCCAAGTTGGTATCACAAATATAAGAATTCTTATTGGTTTTTTCAAGGAATAAGAAAGAAAAATAGAGAGTGGAATTTTAAAGAAAAGTAATTCCTATCCATATCAGAACTCCTGCTATTAGAACAATGCCTAACATGATTAATTTTATTTTGAAGAGCTGGTGGGTTTCCGCTTCTTCTTTTTCTTGCGTTTTTATTCTGATCTCTTCTAATTGCTCAAGGGATAGATGGGAGGAGTGCCCTTTTTTGTTCAAATCAATCAGTCGGTTTCTAGTTTCATTCAAGCGTTCCTTTCCTGCCTTTCGTAGTTCACGATTTTCTTTATCTCTTCTCATCATGTTATTGATGCAACCTAAAGTACCCATAATCTAACTGTTTAATTTGAATTCATTTTCACAAATATAGTGTTTTTTGCAGTTGCTTTTCTTCATTTGCTAATTTAATATTTGAAGGATAGATATTACTTAATAAACCTGATGTGCCTTGACTGCCGGATATAAATATTCTGCCAATGGATTTGTAATATAAAGTTGTATGCCATTATGCTTTCATACCATTGCTTATGGGGTAATATGTTGATAATGAACTGTATTTATATGGCGTGGCATTTTCCCCATTGAAATAGGTAAAAAGTAGATGTATTTATCTTATCATTGAAAAAAAATGTGAATATAAAGTTTAGGTGAAAGTGATTTTATTTGTAAATTGTATACCGTCATGTAGGTATCTCCGATCTATGTATAATTTAGTATATACCTAGAAATGGGGATTGTGCCGAGCTTTTATGAATTGTAATTTTGCAAACCAATAGAGAATGAAATGATTTGTAAGATTGCATATATTTTTTTATTTATAATTTGTAGCAATGTGTCTCTTTTATGGGGGCAGACATTTGTATTTCGGGGAACTGTACTGGATGAGCAGACTCATAAAGCGTTGGATTACGCTACAGTTCAATTGTTTGTGGATAAGCAGATTGTTTATGGGGGAATAACAGATGCGAATGGACATTTTGAACTTCTACATATCCATCCTGGAACTTATCGGGTTATTGTATCCTATTTAGGATATGATTCTACAGAAAAAGAAGTGAAGGTCATTGGGGATATTTCAGCAATCTTTTATTTAAAACCTTCGGTCATGGCGCTGAACGAGGTAGTGGTGACCGCTTCTGAATCAAAACGCGCTACCAGCGCTTCTATCGTTGACCGTACAGCCATGAAACATCTTCAGCCCAGCAGTTTCAGTGACTTGATGGAATTAGTACCTGGAGGAAAGTCGGCTGATCCTCAGATGGGGCAGGCCAATCTGATCCGGATACGTGAAACAGGTAAGACGGAGGATATCTCTTCATTGGGAGTTGGATTTTATATTGATGGTATCTCCCAGAATACGGATGCGAATCTGCAATATATGCCAAACAGTACTTCCGCAGTGAATGCAACGAGCACAATGTCAAAAGGGATAGATATGCGTACCATCTCAACCGATAATATTGAGAAGGTGGAAATCATTCGTGGCATTCCTTCCGTGGCTTATGGTAATGTGGCAAACGGTGCGGTAATCATTCAGCGTAAAATGAATGAGAGCCCCTTGTCTGCGCGTTTTAAGGCTGATAAAACCAGTAAACTGTTTTCTGTAGGCAAGGGAATTCGGCTGGATGGGAACGGGCGTTATGTGTTGAATGCTGATTTAAACTATTTGGAGTCCAAAATAGATCCGCGTAACAGTGTGAAAAATTACACTCGCCTTACTGCTTCCGCCCGCTTGGATGGCAAATGGTTATGGAATGAACGTAATATTCATTGGAATATCAGTTCCGATTATACCGGCTCGTTTGATGATGCGAAGAGGGATAAAGATGCGACAGTAAAGGAAGATTCTTATAAATCGGACTTTAACAGCCTGAAGATAGCGGGGAAATGGAGCATGAAGTTTCCGGCCCATTTATGGATTCGTGAGGTTGGTGTGGCTACTTCTGTCAGTCAGCAGTGGGAGAAGATGCGTGAAATAAAGTCCGTTTCTCTGAATCGTCCGGCAGCTATTGCTACTCAGACAGAAACCGGAGAGTTTGATGGCATCTATCTACCTTATAATTATGTGGCACAGATGGATATTGATGGTAAACCTTTATATGTTACGGCTTCCGCCCGTACGCGGTTGGCTTTCCCGTTGGGGGTATTACAGAATGCGATGAATATGGGGATGGAATGGAATTATCAGAAGAATTTGGGAGAAGGCCAGGTATTCGATGTGACACGGCCCATCAGTGAAAGTTTGAGTACACGGCCTCGCCGTTTTAAGGATATACCGGAGCTGCAACCTTTCGCCTTCTATGCCGAGGAGGTGTTGAATCTTCCTGTAAATAGACATAAATTGGCTTTTACGGCTGGTATCCGTTTGCAGTCTTTATTGGGGCTGGACACTAAATATAAGATGCAGGGCAAGATATATCCCGATCTTCGTCTGGACTTGCAATGGAGTTTACCGGTATCAAACGGATGGGATGTTTCCTTTTCGGGAGGTTTGGGCTGGATCAGCCGTATGCCGACCACCGCACAGCTATATCCGGATTTTAAGTATGTAGATTTGATTCAGTTGAATTATTACCATACCAATCCGGATTATCGCCGTATCAATATGATGACATATAAATGGGATAATACAAACTATCAATTGGAACCAGCACGTAACATGAAATGGGAAGTGCGGGCCGACGTCAGCTATAAGGGAAACCGCCTGTCGATAACTTATTTCCGCGAACGGATGAATAATGCTTTTGATGATATCACTTATTATAGGTCATTGGCATATAAACTATATGATCCTGCTAGTATCGACGGATCAGCATTGACGGCTCCTCCAGAACTTTCTCAGTTGACTTATACAAATGAATATAATCTGGATGTGTATTCCACACAAGGTAATGTAATGAAGGTGTGTAAAGAAGGAGTGGAGTTTCAGTTCGCTTCCAAACGAATAGAATCGCTCAAGACTCGCGTCACTATGTATGGAGCCTGGATAAAGACAATTTATAATTCAGATTCTCCTCAATATAAGGCCTCTTCTATATTGTTGGACAATAAACAGCTGAAATATGTGGGATTGTACAATGGGGACAACGGAACAGAAAGCCAGGCATTCAATACGAACTTTATGTTTGATACCTATATACAGCGTTTGGGACTTACTTTCTCTACGTCGGCACAATGCACTTGGTATACCAACAGACGGAACTTGTGGAATAATGGCGTGCCAGTAAGCTATATAGATCAATCCGGTGAAACGCATCCGTTTCGCGAAGAGGATAAAAACAATATTCAGTTACAGCATCTGGTGGAGAAATATTCAGCCACTTATTTTGAGCGTACTACCGTGCCTTTTTATATGGATATCAATTTGAAGGCGAGTAAACGGATCGGTAAGTATCTGAATCTGGCTTTTTATGTAAACCGGCTTTTGGGTATTTATCCTGATTATACGTTACGGGGCGTACTGCAACGGAGAACGTCCGAATCGCCTTATTTCGGTATGGAAATGAACTTAACCTTTTAGTAAATGAACAATAAAATAGAGATGAAGATGAAAAAGAATCAATTGACAATGTTAGTCCTTTTTGTGACAATGCTGGGATTTACCGCATGTAGTGATGATGACAAAGTGAGCATATCCACTGTAGGTATTACCACTACTGTAGATACAACTATCGAGGGGCTGCAACTGACCGGTGGAACCTATACTTTTGAAAATGTAAATACATCTGTCAAGACAGACATTACCTATCCGGCTCAGAGTATTGAACTGGCGGACGGGTTGTATAATGTAACTTTCATTGGTAAGGGAACTTACTCACAGAATGGAACTCCGGTGGAAGTCGATGTACAGGGAGTACAACAGAATGTGGCCGTATCTGGAGGGTCGTACAAGCTGGAACTGAAGGTTCATGTACTCAATACAGGTGATCCTGATTTTGTGATTGCCGAGATATTTATTCCCGGAACCTATAATGAAGCAGGTAAGCAATATAATGGCGACCAGTATATACGTATCTATAATAACTCGGATAAAGTTTTGTATGCGGATGGATTGATATTTATGGAATCACAATTCCAAACTACTCAGAAATATCAATCGGTAGATCCGGATATCATGGATGAAGCTATTGCGGTAGGCTCTGTTGTAGCAGTACCGGGCAGTGGAACAGATTATCCGGTACAACCGGGAGAATCCTTTATCCTTTGTGACAATGCGATCAATCATAAAGAGGCTAATCCGAATTCTATAGATTTAAGTAAAGCCAATTTTGAGTGGTATATTGAATCAAAGCAAGATGTGGATAATCCGGCTGTTCCCAATCTAGATGTTTATTATTGTTATTCCAAAACTATCTGGGTGTTGAATAAACAGGGAAATCGCGCTTATGCTATTGGCAGATTACCCAAAAGTATGACTAAAGAAAAGTATATTTCAGACTATGCATACAACTATACGTATATTATGCAAAATGGAACAGCCAGTAAACCGCAAAGCAAATATAAGTTCCCCAATGAATGGGTGATTGATGCTGTAAATGTAGGTGCTTCCAATGAATGGCAGTGGAATGTAACCTCTACCGGGCTGGATATGGGGCATACTTATATCGGTATGAACAATACCGTTGCAGAAAACATCGGAAAGTGCGTAATGCGTAAAGCCGCCTACAAGGATGGTGATCGGGAAGTATTGCAGGATACAAATAACTCTACCGTTGATTTCACACCTGCGGCTACTCCGAGCCTGTTTAACAAATAATTGAATCCGTCTTATTGATATATAAATCTTTATTATTCATGATGCTAATCCGAATTATCATTATGTTGCTGATTGCTTTATTTGTGGAGAGTCGGCAGGAAGCCTTCGGGCAGACTACCGACACACTCTCCCTGTCCGATAAGGTAATCCGTACCGCTTCATTTGCGACTGGATTTCGTGGCGAGATATGGCAGAATCCGGCACTTTATTATTACTATACTCCGTATATATGGACAAGGCTGGACGTAAATGGAGCTTATCATGATAAAGGAAAAGCATCTTTGAAACAGGAAGGTGATAAGGATACCCGTATCGGGGTAGATGTCAATTCCTTCGTTATTCTTTCGGAACGTGATCGTGTATTCGGTTCAGCAGGATACAGGAGTGAGAAGCAGGAGAATGTGTTATGGAATGAAAATATAGACTGGAAATTGATCGCTCCTTACGTGACTGGTGATTCCATTGGTGGTTTCCTGAAGGGAGAAACTTATTATTTCAATGGAGGTTACGCCAGTGAGTCAGGTTCCTGGACATGGGGAATCACCGGTGGTTACAGAGCGTCTCATAATTATCGGGATAAAGATCCGCGTCCACGTAATACAGCTTCCGATCTCTCTTTTGCTTTGGGAGCAGGATATCGTCTGGGGACATATCGTTTGGGAGTTTCCGCAGATTTCCGGCTTTATCAGCAGAAAAGTGAGATTTCATTCCTTGCAGATAAAGGCTCTACTTCGGTATACCATATGTTGGGATTGGGCATGGATTATGTGCGTTTCGCCGGAAACCAGACCGGGACGAAGCATCAAGGCATCCGGTGGGGAGGAAGCATAGGCATTCTGCCAGTTGATACGGAAAAGGGGATATCGGCCACAGTTTCAATTGACCGTATGTCAATGGACAAGAAATTGAGCAATGCCAATAATCTCACTTTGCTGGAATTGAATACGACTGATTTGAAAGGAAACGTGACCTGGATGCGGGAACTTCAGCAGGCAGAACACCTTGCTGTGAAACTGGATGCAGGCTATATAGTTCGTAAAGGAATGGAGAATATTTACGGAGAGGCGGGCGGAAGCTCCTATGGAGCATTAATTAGTACATCTCCGGGAATGAAGGTCACGAATAGTCGGATTGCCGTAAGTGGTTTGTGGGAGAAGCTTTTGACCGATAAAGGTGTATGGGGAGGAGCAATTGTCCCAAACATAATCTACCATCGGTTGGAAACGGATTACAACGCCGTATCCCGGTTTGTTCACTTGTCTGTTTTGGAGAGTTCTTTGCGTGCCCGTTTGCTGTATCAGAAGAGGCTGCTACGATTGACCGCAGAAGCTAACGGTGGATATTATGCCAATTTATCGGCTGAATATTCTTTACCGGGATTGAATACCGCGAAGTCGTCCGCCCAGACTTTATTGGCAAATATTGACTATTTATCTGATAGTTATAGTATGGTGGGGATTCGTCTGCAAGGGGATTATCCCATCATGAAACAATATAACCTGTCTTTGTCTGTTCAATGGCAGGCGGCATATTATAAAAAATGCGGAACGGCCCAGTATGCCGTTTGTTCATTGGGCATCTTTTTTTAAAAAATAAAAACAGTTAGCATATGAAAATTAAGTTTATGGTCGCTGCAACCTTAATGGCAGCTTTAGTAACTACTACTTCTTGTGGAAACAGTAACAAACAGAGCCAGTCTGAAAAAACGGAGCAGGCGGCTCCGGCGGCATTGAGCATCGATAATCTGCTGGTGCATGCCGATTCACTGGCCAACAAGGAGGTGACTATCGAAGGAATCTGCACACATACCTGCAAGCACGGAGCTACAAAAATATTCCTGATGGGTAGTGATGATACCAAAACGATTCGTGTGGAAGCCGGACCTTTGGGCTCGTTTGATACCAAATGCATCAACGCTATTGTCACAGTGACCGGAACGTTAAAGGAACAGCGGGTAGATGAAGCTTACTTGCAAAACTGGGAGGCTAAACTGAAAGCACAGACTGAAAAATCTCATGGAGAAACTGCTGCCGGGTGTGATTCGGAAAAAAAAGCACGCGGTGAAACAGCCAGCACCCCTGAAGCCCGTATTGCGGACTTTCGCGCAAAGATAGCAGAAAGAAAAGCTGCTACCGGAAAAGATTATCTGTCATTCTACTATATGGAAGCCAGTTCTTATGAAATCGCAGAATAAAGGTACTGCATTCCGCAAGTGGAGCCGGATCATCCATCGTGATCTGTCTTTCTTCTTTGCGGGAATGATTTTGATTTATGCTATTTCGGGTATCGTGATGAACCATAGGGATAGCATAAATCCCCATTATACAGTTACACGAACGGAATATAAAATAACAGAGGATCTGTCGGACAAGAGCAAAGTTAATGAGAAGATGATTTTGACTTTGTTGGAACCGCTGGGCGAAGCCGGAAATTTTACTAAATATTATTACCCGGAACCGGATCTGATTAAGGTTTTTCTGAAAGGAGGCTCAAGTCTGGTGATTAACACCCGGACAAAAGATGCTGTCTACGAGGGGGTGAAGCGCCGTCCGCTGATCTCTTCCATGGTACAACTCCATTTCAATCCGGGTAAGTGGTGGACTTGGTTTGCCGATGCTTTTGCTGTCTGTCTGATTATTATCACTGTCAGCGGTATAGTGATGATAAAAGGTCCTAAAGGATTGTGGGGCAGAGGAGGAATCGAGTTGGTGGCCGGTATCTTGATTCCTATTCTTTTCCTGGCGTGTTTCTAATAGCAAACGAAAAATGATTTATAAAGCATGAGTGCAATTATAGAATGTAAGAACCTGACCCATTATTACGGTCAACGCAAGATTTATGAGAACTTGAGTTTTGAAGTTCCTCAAGGGCGTATCTTGGGGTTGTTGGGTAAAAATGGTACAGGGAAAACGACAACCATTAATATATTGAGCGGTTATCTTCAGCCGCGTTCAGGCGAATGTCGCATCTTTGGTGAGAACATTCAGACCATGAATCCTGCTTTACGCAGGAATATCGGTTTATTGCTGGAAGGTCATGTTCAATATCAGTTTATGAATATCACACAAATAGAAAAGTTTTATGCTTCTTTTTATCCGGGACAATGGAAAAAGGAGGCTTATTATGACTTGATGAATAAATTGAAGGTAGCTCCGGGGCAACGTATCTCAAGAATGTCGAACGGACAGCGTTCGCAAGTGGCATTGGGACTGATCCTGGCACAAAATCCGGAGTTGTTGATTCTGGATGATTTCTCTTTAGGACTTGATCCGGGCTATCGCCGTCTTTTTGTGGATTATTTACGTGATTATGCCCGTTCCGAGAACAAGACTGTTTTCCTGACTTCCCATATTATTCAGGATATGGAGCGGTTGATTGATGATTGTATTATTATGGATTATGGCTCTATCCTTATTCAACAGCCTATTGAAACGTTGATGAAAGAGCTGAGAAGATATACTTGTACTGTGCCCGAGGGTTATCAGCCTCAGTTGCCGGCAACTTGCTATCATCCGGCTGTCATTCGTCAAACCTTGGAAACGTACTCCTTTTTGCCTCCCGTGGATGTGGAGAAACTGTTGAAGGAAAGTCAAGTTCCCTTTACTGGTTTGCAGCACGAAAATGTAAGTCTGGAAGATGCCTTTATCGGTCTTACCGGAAAGTATTAATATGTAAACTAAATAGAAGAAATATGATACAAGCCATATTTTATAAAGAGTGGATAAAAACGCGTTGGTATTGGTTGCTGGCAACTCTTTTTATGATAGGGATCACAGGATATTCCATGCTTCGTATTGGCCGTACCATTGCCATACAGGGAATCGATCATTTATGGGTAGTGATGGTCCAGAAGGATGCTATATTTATTGATTTGTTGCAATTTGTCCCTTTACTTATCGGTATCTTGCTTGCTGCCGTACAGTTTTTCCCCGAGATGCAACGTAAGTGTTTGAAGCTTACTTTGCATTTGCCTTATTCACAGAAGAAAATGGTCATGTCAATGTTGGCCTATGGCGTACTTGCACTGGTGACCTGTTTTGCTATGAGTTTTATTATGATGGGAGTTTATCTGCCACAACATTTTACAAGTGAGTTGGTGCAGCGTGTTTTATTATCTGCGGCTCCATGGTTTTTTGCCGGATTTGCCGGTTATCTGCTTGTTTCATGGATTTGCCTGGAACCCACATGGAAGCGCAGGGTTTTGAATCTGATTATTGCGGCATTGATTTTCCGTGTCTACTTTCTGGCTCCGGGAGCGGAGGCATATAATAGTTTCTTGCCCTGTCTGACACTTTATACGTTGCTTGCCGCTTCTCTTTCGTGGATTTCTGTGGTACGGTTCAAGGCCGGTAAGCAAGACTAATTGAATGTTTATTATTAAAAAATCAAACAAACATGATTCGATTCAGCAAAATATTTTTTTATATTACCGTAGCTGTCCTGCTTGTATGGCAGTTGCCTTGGTGTTATGCTTTTCTCACACTGAAGCCTGTCAAAACTCCTTTTACTATGTATAGTTCCGTACTTGGTGATTTTGTTATTACACAACTAGATGAGAATAAGCAACTTCACCGCTATGATACGAAAGGCAATACATATACACAACAGCAGGTAGACAGTTTGTTGCCTTCTCTCTATGTGCGCCAGCTTACGGCGGACGAACGTTTCCCTGATACCATTTGTGGTAAGGCAGTTAGTCCGAAAGATATTCAATTGACAAACTTTACTTTCAAGAGTGTGCCGTCAGCCATCAATGCTCCCCAGACAGGACTCTATTTTCTGATGGAGTCCATGTCCAAACGGGTGGATTTGAAAATGCCCGAAGATGCATTCCGTTTTACCGATAAAGGTATAGAATTTATTCGTATGGAAACGAATTGTATCGATGAGGCGAAAAGTAAATTGTTTACGGATATGCTGGTTCAGAAAGGGTTTGCTTTTCCTGCATGCTATGCTTCGGGCAATCCAACTACTCGTAAAGACTATGATGAGGGATATCTGGTTTTAGATGCCAACCATAAATTGTTCCATCTGAAGTGCACCAAAGGACGTCCGTATGTGAAAGCTATTCAGTTGCCTGAAGGAGTCTTGCCGGAATATGTGTTTATTACTGAATTCCGTAGCCGTCGGACTTTGGGGTATATGGTAGATAGCAAGCATCATTTTTATATTATCAATAGTGATGGAAGTTTGGTGAAATCAGCTCTCCCCGGTTTCGATCCGGCAAAAGATGAGTTGACCATCTTTGGAAATATGTTTGACTGGACTGTAAAGTTATCGACAGATAAAGATGATTATTACTATGCTTTGGATGCTACAGATTATTCACTGATTAAAGAACATGCCTATAAAGATATCCGCCGTTCTGTTCCGGGGTTGTCTTTTACATCTCCAGATGACAAATTTGTAAAACCTCGTTTTTGATGTGAATTTGGCAGGGGAAGTCTGATATTAAAATGTATATTAGTTCGAACAGACCGAAAACAACTAGGTAAAGGGGCTATCATGTTAGGCATCAGCTAACTCTACCTTCTGTGAGATACTGCAAATACGGGATTATATAATTGTGCGGACAGACAGGAGGGCGTGAAAACAGCCTTCCTTTTTTTGATAATATTTAAGATACAGGGATTTGATCTAGTTTTTCTTGCTCGTCAATTTTATATTATGATAATCGTTCTTTGAGTATATGCAGGATAAAACAGGTTGTTGAATTTTGCTTGTTTTTAAATTTTCAAAAATGCCAGATTGCATATAAATAATCTTCGTTTTGACCTCCTTTTATCCTAAACCAACTCTTAATTGTATAACCGATTTATGATTTAAAGAACCAATTTCATTCCGTAATTTTAGACAATTATTTGCAATACTTTTGATTGATATTGAAAAATAGGAGGGGGTGGGTCATCAGTTAAACGAATGAAATTACTGGAAATAAAAATCCCTATAACTGCAATGGTTACAGGGATTTATATATTAGCAATGTATTATATTACTTGCTCAAAGCAGTAGCCACGTCAACCGCACAAGCCACTGTACATCCTACCATCGGGTTGTTACCGATACCCAGGAATCCCATCATTTCCACGTGAGCAGGAACTGATGAAGAACCGGCGAACTGAGCGTCTGAGTGCATACGACCCATAGTGTCCGTCATACCGTAAGAAGCAGGACCGGCAGCCATGTTGTCCGGGTGAAGAGTACGACCTGTACCACCACCTGATGCAACTGAGAAATAAGGCTTACCTGCAAGAACACGTTCTTTCTTGTAAGTACCTGCAACCGGATGTTGGAAACGAGTCGGGTTAGTAGAGTTACCGGTGATAGATACGTCTACACCTTCTTTCCACATGATAGCTACACCTTCGCGAACATCATCGGCTCCGTAGCATTTTACTTTTGCACGAGGACCGTCAGAATAAGCGATTTCACGAACTACTTTCAGTTCACCTGTGAAATAATCGAATTCAGTCTGAACGTATGTAAATCCGTTGATACGAGAGATGATCTGTGCAGCGTCTTTGCCCAAACCGTTCAAGATACAACGCAGAGGTTCTTTACGTACTTTGTCTGCTTTTGCAGCGATTTTGATAGCACCTTCGGCAGCAGCGAATGATTCGTGACCTGCCAGGAATGCGAAACATTTAGTTTCTTCGCGCAGCAACATAGCAGCCAGGTTACCGTGACCGATACCTACTTTACGGTCGTCGGCTACAGAACCCGGAATACAGAATGCCTGCAGACCGATACCGATAGCTTCGGCAGCTTCGGCAGCGTTTTTGCAACCTTTCTTCAATGCAATGGCAGAACCTACTACGTAAGCCCACTTGGCATTTTCGAAACAGATAGGCTGAGTTTCTTCACAAGTTTTATAAGGATCAAGTCCGGCAGCTTCGCAGATTGCGTTAGCTTCTTCGATGTCTTTGATGCCGTTTTCGTTCAAAGCAGCAATGATCTGTTTGATACGACGGTCTTGGCTTTCGAATTTTACTTCTCTAATCATATTCTTTCCTCCTTATAATTATTCGTGACGTGGATCAATTTTCTTAACAGCTCCCTGTTCTTCAGTTACACGTCCGTAAGTACCTGTAACTTTCTTCAACGCTTCGTTAGCATCAGTACCCTTCTTGATTTCGTCCATGAACTTACCCATGTGAACGAATTCGTAACCGCAGATTTCGTCGTTCTTATCCAGGAATACGTTCTTGATGTAACCTTCAGCCATTTCAAGGTAACGGGGACCTTTAGCCAAAGTACCATACAAAGTACCTACCTGGCTGCGAAGACCTTTACCCAAGTCTTCCAGACCGGCACCGATAATCAGACCGCCTTCCGAGAAAGCTGACTGAGTACGTCCGTAAACGATTTGAAGGAATAGTTCGCGCATTGCTGTGTTGATAGCGTCACAAACCAAGTCGGTGTTCAATGCTTCCAATACAGTCTTTCCCGGAAGGATTTCAGCAGCCATGGCAGCCGAGTGAGTCATACCTGAGCAACCGATAGTTTCTACCAATGCTTCCTGGATGATACCTTCTTTTACGTTAAGGGTTAGTTTACAAGCACCCTGCTGAGGAGCACACCAGCCAATACCGTGTGTCAAACCAGAGATGTCTTTAATTTCTTTTGATTTTACCCACTTTCCTTCTTCAGGAATAGGAGCCGGTCCGTGATTGGGACCTTTCTTCACAACACACATGTGTTCTACTTCGTGTGAATAAGTCATATTCTTTACGTTTTTTGGTAATAAAATAAATATTCGTAACCACGTGAAAAGATTGGTTATTCTTTTCGCCTACAAAGTTAGTCGTTTTATTCTTTTCTGCAACTTGTTGCCCGTCACTTTTTATCTTTAAATAAAATAAATTTATTGCAGGACAGCATTTTGCAAACTAGAGTTGCCAAAATGTTTTTTCTTTCCGATGAAATTTCTATCTTTGTACCTATATTATAATGATAGGAATGGAAGCAAATAAAATAGCAATTACGGACGAAGCTTTGCGCCGAGGTGCGGAAGAGGGCATGGATGGTTTCTTGAAGGTGTTTATAGATAAATACTTGGAGGTGACAGGAGGTGTTGTCAATGCGGAAACAATGCCTTTGCTCAATGGTTACCAGCATTCATTGTTGGGGTATCATTTCTTGCGTGAAGAAATAAATGAAGGTGGTTTTGTACAATTGATACAGAATGGTTTTGGACCTTATATCTTTGATAATCCTTTTGCAAAAGCAATGCGGCAGTTTGGAGCGAAAGAATTTGCCAAATTGATTTATAGCGCGAAGAAAATATATGATGAGAACCGTGCTGATTTGGAAAAGGACAGGGATGATGAGGAATTTATGGCAATGTATGAGCAATACGAGGCCTTTGATGAGTTGGAAGAGCAGTTCATGGATATGGAAGAGTCGGTAACTGCCCGGATTGCAGAATATGTGGACAATCATATTGAGGAGTTTGCGGAGATTGTATGACAAGGACTTTTGCGTACTTTGTCGGGTATAAGCTCATGCGTTTTGATATAAAAAAAGTAAGTTGGCTTCAATAGCTAAGTAAGATACGTTCGTTGGCTGACGAACCTATGTTGCTTGGTCAAGCAAGTTAACTTACTTTTTTTGTCTTGTTATTCCGGTGTCATTCCATTTATTGTTTCCTGATAAACCAACCTTTGATATAGGCGGTTGCCAGTACGGCAAGTCCTGCCGCCAGGCAGATTCCCGTAAACACCAGTCCGTAACCGTTCAAGAAAGCTACCGGAGCGAAAGTTATCAGAGAAATCTCTACCGGGGCGATGAACAAGTAAGCCAGTGCATAGTTATCCAGGCATCGGCTGCGCATTTTGGGGTCTGCAACGCGGAGCAATGCGATGCCCATAGCCATAGTTCCTGTAAACCATCCCCATGTGAAGATAGCTTTCTCGAACCAACATTCTTTCATTAGTTTGCGGGCCATGACCAGAACATAAATCAGGGTTGCGATTAATCCTGAGACTAACAGAATTAATAAGGGTATGATGTACTCTATTACAACAGATATTTTAATGGAAGCAATTCCAAAAGCTACCAGAAAATCGGTAAAGGCTCCGCTGATGTGGCCTATGGTTTGCGGGCAGACATAATCACTGGTTCTTGTTTTGTCGAATATCTTTTTGATGAATATACCTACCACAAATGCACAACTGAATACCGGCAGTTCAAACCCCGGCATAAAGTGGGATACTGTTTTGCTGATGCAGTATCCGCCTAATGCTATCACTGCTACGATGATAAGATTGAAGGTCAGCGGGTCAATGGAGATGGAAGAGCAAGAACTTTCACCCATGCTTTCCCGTTTGTCGCCGGGCGACAGGCCTGTCTGTAATTCGTGAGGAAGGTCATCGTAATTGGCGAGGAAGGAGGTGTGCCCTTTCTTTGTCCCCCATTTTATGATGATCAGTCCGATAATGACTGCCGCTACGATACCGAAGGTGGCGGCAGTCATGGCCAAAGTTAGAATTTCGTCATATCCGAACTGGCTGAAAGCCTGTCCGATGGCTGCTGCTGTACCGTGCCCGCCGCAATAGCCGCTTGGCATAGTGATGCCGAAGGCAGGGTTCAAGGGCCATATCCGGTTCAGGACAAGCAATCCCAACAGTCCTCCAAAAGCCCATTGCAACAACATTCCTGCCTGTGAATATGCCCACATGCTGCCTATATTGTCTGCATCTCCTTTGGCTGCCTTTTGTGAGATGAGGGGGAGAGCGCCGAAAATGAAGGCTATCAATATGCCGGCATAAGTTCCTGTTTGGGTGGAAAGAGGTATGATGCCGAAACCGTGAGGTCCCAAGGACAGTCCTATAAACCCGGCCAACAGGCTGGGGGGGATGAACAGCCTTTGGATGAATCTTATTTTTACTCTCATGAGTTTGCCGAGCAGTAGCAGTACTGAGATGATGCCTGTATCGACAAAGAGTGTCCACGGGGTGAAATCGGTCATAAATCTAGGGCTTGTTTGGATGTATTCGTTGAAGAATACAGCGTTCATAAATAGTTTATTTTACCGAATCGGTTAGGAATGGAAATTGATCTTATCGGCAAAAATAATGTATAAGATCATGTAGATTGCATATTTAACTATATATTTATCCCGATTCTTTTAGTCATAGGCTGATTAAAAAAATGTTTTTGAAAAATATAGGATAGATGAGGATTGGTTATGCTGTAGTCTACTTCATTACCCTATATTAAATTCAAATGTTTCATTTTATATCTTTAAGAATATAAGTAACCTTGGAACCTTTATTGAATGCTCCTTTCCATTTGCCACTCATCTCTATAGTTTCTCCTTTGTCATTTTCAAAAATAGCCAAATAGGTTGCTGTATATTCTTTGATATATATTTTACATTCAGTCGTTACTTTTGTATGTGGAGAAAGTTTTAGTGTTTCTTTTGATTTATATAGAGGGGAAAGCACTGTTTCGTTAAGGGACAGAGGTGCATGTAAGTCGGATGATAATTTTCTATATTCAGAGCTCAAGGTACTGGCATTAGCTGTAATATCAACCAATATATTCTCTTTTAAAGTCAAAGAATTGAATAGTTCCGGGTCGTCACTGTAAAATTGTGATGTTTCTTTTATGTTTTCTTCAAATGAAAAAGTGATAGACATAGGTTCTTCTGTATTGTTGCTGGTTGTTTTAGGAGGCAACTCAATTGTATCGACTTTCTCGGCATCATCTGCACTAAGTTTCCATTGAATAGATTGCAACTGATAACTGTTGATATCCAGTTCATCATTGCTGCTGCAAGAGTATATAAACAATGTACATAGGGCGGTGATCAATGCTTTACATGATTTCTTGAGTATTAGCATAATATTCTAGATTTTATGGTTAATGGGTGTTTTGTTTCAAAGATAGGAAATAAAGTGGTACTATAGCCCAACTGCTTGTTCTTTTATGTATTAATTTTTATTAATGGGTTAATGGCGGATAGGCTACAAGTGAATTTCGGTGAAAAAAATAGTTAAAACAAAAGATAAAGCAAGTCTTATCAGAGGATGAAACATGAATAAAAAATAATGTTAAAAGACAAGTGGCGACGCAGTATTTAAGCCAATTTTTCATTTAATCATTAAAACAATAAAAAGAATTAAGTTTCTTTCTTGGAAACCGATTCTTTTATTTAATTTTGCAAACCCTAATAATTATAAAGAAGAAAATGAAAAAAATGAAATTGGCAGCAATATTTGCTGGGTTAGTATCGGTGTTTACTTTTAGTTCTTGTTTGAATGATGGTGATAGCGGCCCCAATTATGATCTTTATGAGATCGTTACTGTGGAAGATGGTAGTATTTTTGGTGGACCTGTCCTGAAAGGAGATGCATGGGGATATACTTATACTCCAGTGGCTTCAAGTGTATTGGCCGGTCTTAAGGCATCTGATGGCAGTTATTACAAGCGTGTGCAGGTAGGGATCAAACTGATGGAAGGAGAAGCGATTACAGAGGGGAAAAAGTCTTATAAGGTAAGTGAAGTTGGCCTAATAGCTATTTTGAATTATAAAGATTTTAATGTTCAGGCTGATACATTGAAAAATGAGTATGCACTAGTGTCATTGGAGGATTCTAATAATAAGATATGGGCTATAAATGGATATGTCAACGTACCTTTTACCTTTAAAACTAAAGAACAGCTGAACATGAATGATTTCCATTTATATGCTGTAGAAGCCAAGGAGGATACATTGGTGACAAGACTTCGACAGACCAAAGGGGCTGATGATGCTTATCAGACAGGAGGTGCTTTGATTAGTTTCCATATGCCTTTTAATGATATGGAATTTCGTGACATTTTCGATCAAGTAGTGCCTAAGAGTGATACTATTGTAGTTAAGGTGACTGCAAAGGGAGAAAATGACAAAGAACTTGTTTCTACAGTGAAATGTAGTGCTTCGAATATGCAAGGAAGTTATTAATAATACTTTATTATATAGTGAAATCCCCTTCAGTTACGGTTGAAGGGGATTTTTATTTAATGGAACTATGTGGTTCAATTTATAAGATAAGGGGGGGAAGAAATTTGACGGGGCCTACTTCTTATTTTCCTGTTCATATCTTTCTTTAGATTCAGTATATACCTTCTGCGTGTGAAAAGAGTTGACATGAATTTTTAAACGGTTCGATCTTTCTGCTGCCGTAATAACAACATATCACATTCGTTCCTGTTGCATAAGCCTTTTCTCTTCCCTGATTAAGCCTTTTTATACGGATGTATTCTATCTCCATAGCCTTTGGAGTTGTTTCCATAAGCTTTGGAGTTATCTCCCAAGGCTATGGAGTTAACTCCAAAGGCTTGCGGAGATAAAACAAACAGGAAGAAAACCCTTAACCATAGGGCAGGAAAGGTTTAGAGATATGGATAAGATCTTTTAAGGATGAATCTGATTATAAAGTTACGCATATGTATCAAAAACTTTGCAGGAACATGAAAGAAACGTCCTCTGATCATCTCCCGCAATGGGTGTAATTCCCTTTGGCAGACTTATTTTGGTCTGTCATACAAACCATCCCTAAAAAATGACGAGTGTTCATACAGGGTATCACAAACAACCGCATGAAAAAAATCTCCACTAAGTTTCTACTGCTCCGAAACAAGACTGTTTCAAGACGATAAATAATTAAAAAGCAAAAAACGGACGTACATTCCAATAAGCTTTTTTATCATATCCTTGCAAACAGACTCTATCCCAATTAGGATATTCAGGATCATCAATGTGCCAAAGTAACATCCAGCATCTGTCTTTATCATATTGGGAACTGCAACTGAAGCCAAGTCTGTAGGTATCACTAAACTGCGGTAACGAATTACCTACTTTAGATAACTGTATAGTCAATTTATCCAGTGTTTCTTGTCCCCATCCTGTGTCGTTTAGGCCGTTACTGGTTTCATTTCGAAAATCTCTTGGAGATTTTCCACAAATATTCACCAGCATATCAAACCATTGTCCGATACTCGGTACGAACCATGGACTGCGATTAAGTCCATCAGGAATTTTGTTACTGTTTCTATATTTTCTTATTGATTCAAAAGCACTGTAACTACCCTGTACATTAGCAGTATAATTCTTCAACATTTGTTCTGTTTCAGAATAACCGTTCATATTCTTCTCAATTTCATCATCTTTTGTCATTGGAGTAATCCCTTCTTCGATTCGTTCCATTCCCCCCCAACGACCGGTCCCTAAATTTTCAAACCCCATTACATAAGCATGATTCCAACCGTTTTCATTGCATTTTACATCTGTCATTTTTTTAGAATCGCAAGTAATGACCATTCCAATAGCATTCTGATAATCATATATTTTCCCGTTTTCTTCCAGCATGCCGTCTCCGGGATGTATCTCTATTCGTTTTTCGGTTTCATTCTGAAAGACAAAATCTCCGGGATAAAGTTTTCTTTCTGTGCTTCCTTTGCCGGGTACAGGGCTGATTACTTTCAGAGTATAGCATTTCCCAGAAGCAAAAGTGATGGAACTGCCCGAATAGTTTATCTTTGTATTCGTATTATTTCTGCCGTCGGCGGTTACATAGCTTCCGGTAATTCTGGCATTTTTTTGTGATGGGACAATGGCGCAGAATTTTACAGAATCGATCTGATATGGAGTAATGCCATTCAAGTTCACATTGATAGCTGCTGAGTCTGTTCCTAAAATTCTTGATTCTTTGTGGTAAACAAAACCTGCATTTTCGGGTGCAAAACAACCTATGTATGCTTGTGGTTGCAGCACAAGCAATGTAAATTGGTGTTTAAACTGCAGGTTCAGGATTATTCCGGAAGAATTGCCGGTAGTAGGTACGCCAGTAGCAATCAGCAGGTCGCTCACAGTATGCTTTTCTTTTGTGGATTGGTCTTTCGAAGGTTGCAGTTTCTCATTCCTGGTCAACGAAGCAATAGCTTCATCTGTATCCTTTGAAACATCTAGTGTGATATTCTTCCTATATGGATAGTATGCGATGTAACTCGCTCCATCATACCAATAGAGTGTCTTGCTGTTTTCAACCGGATTCCAACTATCATTTGACACGTTATAAACCAATGGGATATTGTTAATGTCATCCACTATTGTGCCATCTTTTATGGAGAATATACCAATAGAATCACCGTCTACAAATTCTGTTTTAAGATGTTCATCTGTCACAGAAGCACGTGTGGAAGGCTTTTCGGAACCGGGAACGTTTTCAAACCCGGTTGCTGTTGCTCGAACAGTGAGAGGAGTTCCATTGTAGCAGTCCGTTCTTTTTCCATTATTTGTTTCATTTTCGTCGGTGCATGCACTACAAATCAAGAGGATGCTCCAAAAGATTATGCCGGTGAAAGATTTCATTTTTCTTTGTTATTATCTTGTTTAAAATTAGCACCTTAGTACAAGGCTGATTTTTATTTGTCCCATTAATTCGTTATTTGTTTCTCTTCTGTTCCATTTACCGTTTCAGAATCCGTGCCTCCTTCCCATGATGCGATATCATTTTCTGACATCACGGAAATAGTTTTTCTTGAGATACCGATGGTATAACTTACAGAAGCTCCCGGATTCCAAGTGTCAGTAGAAGGTAAAGATTGATTTTCTATGCAGATAGCTTGAGTAATGGCATTATTATTTCCGTCTTTTGCCGCATATTGATAAGTGATGCTGAACTGACTTCCTTTTCCGGCAGGAAGCAGGAAAAAAGTAGCTAACAATTTCTTTTCTTCCGCAATAGTATTCGGTACAGGGAAATTGGTTATGTCAGCGGTAAAAGTTTCTTTCTTGTCAGGTGATGGAAATGCCCACAGCCAGCCTTTGTCGCTATCAGTCGTAGGAGTATAATAGGTCAGTATTCCGCTTTTTATTCCCGTAATGGAGAAAAAGGTTACGGACTTTTCCTCCGTATCATCATTACTTTTTACATAAACATTGATCTTGGTTAGTGTATGGCGCAGTTTAAAACTTACATTGCCATTGTTTTGATTCATAACCGGAGTTGCAGCGAGAAAATCTATCTGTTTGTTTTCGGCTGTGGGAACGGTATAACTCAACATCGGAAATCCATTTGAACTCTCTTTGTCTTGAACGAAAAAGTTGCTACTTGCTGTTTCATTTATATAAGGAGCATAAGCAAAGAAACTGATTTTATCTGTTGTTGAATTGTCCGGCCAGAACTTGACCGGACTATAAGACCATGTGCCGTCTGTTTGTTTACCAACAAGCTGGTTATACATGAAATTCGGTGTTGCGGCATCTTTATTGAAATTTCCGTGTGTGAAGTAGGCAAACACACCGATAGTTTCAAGATCACTTGTTGTGGTATACTCTTTAACAGATCTCATTACCGGAACGTTTCCTGAAAAGCTGATAGGGATATTTTCTTGGGGAAATTTGTTCGTACCCTCTTCCTGGGTACAAGCTCCCAATAACAAAGTTGCAGCAAGGAAAATGCCATACAATTGTTTCACCCTTATGCTTTCTGTTTTTCGATTCATGTTTCTTTTTCTATTTTATTGTACGTCCGTGCTTTTTTAACCGTAGTGACAGGGAAGAAACATTCAACCCTGTCCGGTCTGTTTTCTTTCCATAGCCAGTATGTATCATGTTTTGGCTGCAAAAGGAAATTATTTCTCTACATTAATATCAGAGTCGCTATCATCAGTCCAACCTTCCATATTATCCTCCACCGTAATCTTAATGGCATTCATCTTGATAGTCAATACGTAGGTATGTTTCGTTCCTTTCTTGAACGTATTTTTCGGTAGTGAAACTTCTTTGTTTGTTATGGTACTTGTCAGATTACTTGTGTCGGTCACTTTGGTTACGATGTCATAATTGATTTTCAGTTTTAAGTCACCTGCGTTGGTGGTACCGTTTTTGTTATTTACCGGAATAAAGTAAAGAGCTTCTGTATCTGAGAATAACGCGGTTGCATTCTGGTCATCACTTACATTGATAGAACTTTTATTATATCCCCATTGGTCGGTGGTTGTTTTATTTAAAAAATCACTCAGGTCTTGTTCTGTTGAAAAATAAGATGCGTCAGGAGATATGGCTTCCCAAGTGTCGTTATCGAATTTATAAACAGCCTTGTTGTAAAGTGTTGTACTTCCTGGATCTAACTTTAATCCCGTTACAAAAATTTTGGTATCAGTACCTAAGTTCACATCTGGCTTCACCTTGATATTGGCTATTTGGGTAAGTACGTGACTAAACTTGAACTGAACCGTCCCCTTATTACTTTCATTAGTTTGGTCTTGTATGGCAGTATGGCAGTCTGTTACCAAATCTATCATATCTTTCCAGTTATTAGAAGTCTTTACCTCAAAGGTGATTGTCGGAGCGCCTTTGGCATTCTGTCCTGATAAAGTTATTTTTTGGTCTGTTCCAACTTCCGGTTTGGATTCATAAGGCGCATAAGCAAAGAATGTTATTTTCTTATCATCTATTGGCCAAAAACGTAAATTAGTATATCCCCAACTATCAGAAGTCCATGTAGCATGTTCATTGTACATGAAATTAGGTGTTGTGTTTCCTTTTTCACTATTCCATCCCGCACTGCTTGTCTGATAGGCAAAAATACCGAAACCGGCATTTGCTTTCAATGTGGACGTTGTAGTTTCCGTTCCTCTGGTCTGTACTTCCGTATATACGTCCAACCCGATTGTCCGGTTCGTATCCGGATTCATTTCTGTCATTTCATTCTGTGAGCAACCAGCTATAGTCAGTGTTGCCATCACCATCAATAAACTTTTCACTTCCATTTTCTACTTTTTTTAAAATTAATATTATAACTACCCATATCTGTCATATATCTATATCGCTGTTCACTTCATCGTTCCATTTATCTACATCAGCGTCAAATCCTGAGCTACCTTCTGTTTTTACATTCGGCACGGTCTTTTCACATGCCATGTCAATAAAAACGCTCATAGTTCCGTCTTCTTCATCCAACCGTCTTATTGCCAAATCGTTAAAACTTTCTTCAAATATGGTCTTCCCGTCTACTAACTTTGCTTTCAGATGTAGGTTGTGTGGAATCTCTACATCGAAGCCGAACACACTAATAGTAGTGCTCAGCGTTCCTTCTGTTACCGAGCCGGAATCATAAATGGGATTGCTTAAGCGTAGCACTTGTGTTACTGTCTTTTCCGAATTTTGTTTCGAAACGAGAAATATGGATTCTGCAATGCCGTCTAATGTGCAGGTAGCTTTTCGTATGTTGTTCATTCCTTTGATACGGATTTTAACCGTTATTTTTTGAGTCAGTTTTTTGGGGGTGAAGCGTAAGTGACAACTATTTTCGTTCCTGGTGGAATTTCGGTTACTTTGTTGGGTAATGGCTGATGAATAGTTTTCCGGCATATCAGAAGTCACTTCAAAGCCTTCGATATAATCAGCGGCAAGTTCGTCAGGACTTTCCATAATAATTCTTTCAGAGGATGATTCGTTCCTTATTTCCATCTTCTTTACATAGGCTTCTAGCGTCTGGTAGTTTTCTTCTCCTCTGAAACAGAGGTTACCAAAATCATCGAATGAACGGTTGAAAAGGACGACGTTGTAACATCCTTCTTTCAAGCATAGGGTCTTGTATGTACGGTCACCCATCAGTGCTACAAAAGGAGTGCTGCCATCGGTAGGGTAGAATATGGCGGTAGCACCATAATCCTGCTCTTTTTCATTCAGTCCTGACTGACTCCAATCGGCACTGATTGTTATTGTTGCTTCGGGCGAATAAGTCAGTTCGCGTCGGTTACAGGCAACTAACAAGAAAACAAAAAGGTAAAGGATATATAATGTCGGGGATATTCTCATTTTGCACCTCCTTTCTTTGCCTTGTGTTTGAGTAGCCATACCAGTGTATGGTAATTCCTAGAAACGGATGTATAACGATAAGTGGCTATATTTATGGTTTGAAGTACGTTCAATAGGGATATTTGCAATAATGGGCGACTAAATTCATATGAGAAAAGGATTCTTGTTTCTTTGTTTGGTAAAAGGCGGATGAGTTGTACTTTTTCCAGCTTATTAAGTAAATCTTTCCATTCTTCGTTTTGAAGGAGGAATTTGACCGGTTGCAGAACTTTGCTAGAAGAAAGGTCATGCAGTACGGCGATGGCTATTTGTGCACGTGTATATACGGATAACATGATAAACTTACTTTGTTAAGTCATTACTTACCAAGTAATAGCTTATATTTTTCTCACAGGGTGAGGAAAAGCGTTTTCTTATTCTGTATTTAATAAGAAAAAACATTTCGTCGGATAGAAAAAGATGTAAGAAATATGATTCCGTTTTTGAGATGTCAAAAATGGAAAGAGGTGTCGTGTAATTTTGTAAATTAGTTAAAGTACTGACAGATGCAATATTGTGCTTGTGCTTATGTGTTTTTCTATAATTGAATAAAATATAGTGGATTAATACAGATTTATAAGCTTTTTCTTTGGATTTATGAGGAAATATTCCCTACTTTGTGAAAGTAATCATCCATTACTTGGTAAGTAATTCTTCTTTTATTTGAATGGCTGTCATATGATATTCCTCATGCCACTTCCTTTTCTCCATTATGTGCTACTACCGAGATTATCAGTTCGTCATTGGCTATATCTACCTTTTCGTTTTCAAATGGTTTCAAGTAAGTTTCTGTCACCTTAATGGAAGAGTGTCCCAATGCCTTGCAGATAATACCGATATTTACTCCTGCATGAAATGCTAATGTCGCCCATGTATGGCGCGGCGTGTATGAACTGAGCTTTACATCAGGCAGTAACAATGTCGCTATTTTTTCTAGCTTCAAGTTGAAGTTGCGCAGTACTCGGAGATAGTTCATATATAGCTCTTTATCTTTTTTTATTTTTCCATTTTTCTGACTCTGTTCCTTTGCTGCGTTTTTTTTGTCTAGAATCGGAAATAGATAAATGGAATCATAATTCATATTCTTGAACTTCTCTATCAGTTTCATTGCTTCTTTAGGAATGCGCACTGTTATCTGTCGTCCTGTTTTGTGACGGCTATATACAATATATTTTCCTTTCACATCTTGTTTTCGTAGATGGGCAAGGTCAATGAATGGCATTCCCCGGAATAGAAACATTAGTAAGAAATATGCCAATGCACATTGCATCTCTTTGGGCAATTTTTCTATATCGGTGTGCAGTAGTGTATTCATTTGTTTTGTATCCAGTGCTCGTTTGGTCTGTGATTCTACCTTTGTGTATACATTATCGAATAGCTTCGGGTTATAAGGCAATATTTTTTTATCGGCAAGTCGGTTATATACAGCTTTCAGGGTTCGCATATAGGTTGATATAGTATTCAAACTCAGGCCTTTCGGTACTCCATGTTTTCTATCTGACCTTTTCTTGTCGGTCTTTTTGTTTCTTGTTCCTTCCAGTCTCATCCATTCCTCATACTCTTTTAACCTGCCAGATGTGAAAGCTTCATCTATTGGCACAGGTGTTCCTTTTCCTCCGTAAAACTCCGTAACGGATTTCAGTGTATAAGTATATGTATGTACTGCTGACCATTTTTTGTCTATTTCCAACTGTTTGATTACTACTTGCATGTAAGATGCCAAGTCTGGTAATTTTATGGCTTTTGCCACTTCTGCATTTTTTTCTTTGTCATCCATAATACTTTGATTTTAATTTCGCATCGTGCATAATTTCTGTAACAGCTATGCCGATGGGAAAGTTTTGGGATGCGAAATTTTTATTTTGACCTAATGAATTTAGAATATCACTGGTTGAATATATCGAAAGATAAGCATATATTCTCCGGAAGTTATCTTTCTTTTTGATTAAGGTATAGAAGAATTTCTCTAAATGTATTATTATGAGATGAAATAATCTTCGAATCAAATAAAGAAAGTCTGAATCTATAATAAAAGTAGGCTTATTTTTTTGATTCCCCCAAGAGAAGTATGCGTTTTTTTATTCGTTTATTCCAGTGAATTAATTACCTTTGCATTTCATTGAAGTTGAACTGAGGTAAATAGATTAGGCATTGAATTACAAAGATTTATTTAAACGAGTAATATCGCTGATTTCATCTCCGGCAAAAGCATGGGAGGAAATTGGCAAGGAAGAGGATAGGCGTAAAGTGCTGGGAGCATTTGTTTATCCCATGATAGGTTTATGCGGATTGTCCGTTTTTATAGGTACATTCATTGGGAATACGGCAGGGGTCGCTGCTTTCCAGATAGCAATGACACGATGTTGTGCTATATTTGTATCCTTGTTCGGAGGATATTTTTTGGCGGCATACGCCATAGACCAGTTGGGCAAGAAACTGTTAGGACGTGAAGACCAGTATGAACTAAATCAGCAGTTTGTAGGTTATTCTATGGTAGTGACTTTTGTGCTCGATATTGTCAGTGGGTTGTTCTCTATTTCCATTCTCCATTGGATATTGCAATTTTATACTATATTCGTGGTGTTCGAGGGTGCACGTACCCTGATGAAGGTAAATGAAGAGAAACTGACACGATACACCTTGATTGCTTCAGTTATTATAATTGTTTGTCCGGCATTGATTGCCGCTGTGTTTAATGAGTTATCTGTTATTTTAAATTAATGAAACCGACTCCTATTAATATAAAGAATAAGCGTGCATCGTTCGATTATGAATTTATCGATACGTACACGGCAGGTATCGTGCTCACGGGAACCGAGATAAAGTCCATCCGTTTGGGCAAAGCCAGTTTGGTAGATACCTATTGTTATTTTGTGCAAGGCGAGTTGTGGGTGAAGAATATGCACATAGCCGAATACTTTTACGGCTCATACAATAACCATTCTGCCCGTCGCGAACGTAAATTGTTGTTGAATAAGAAAGAACTGCGGAAATTGGAAGAAGCCGGAAAGAACCCCGGTTTTACGATTGTCCCTGTCCGTCTGTTTATTAATGAGAAAGGACTGGCGAAGCTGGTTGTCGCATTGGCTAAAGGTAAGAAACAATATGATAAGCGCGAGTCATTGAAAGAGAAGGACGACCGTCGCGAAATGGACCGTATGTTTAAAAGGTAAGTGAAATCCGTGTTATCCGTACCCCAAAAATAGACTTATGGCTACATTAAAACAACTAATTGACGAGAGAGTTCTCATTCTTGATGGTGCAATGGGAACTATGATACAAAGGTATAATTTGTCTGAACAGGATTTCCGGGGAGAGCGTTTTGCTGAGATGCCCGGACAGATGAAGGGCAATAATGACTTGCTTTGTCTTACCCGCCCTGATGTGATAAAGGATATCCACCATAAATATCTGGAAGCAGGGGCTGATATTATTGAAACAAATACGTTCAATGCCCAACGGGTTTCGATGGCAGATTATCATATGCAGGATTTGTGCCGTGAGATTAATCTGGCCGCTGCCGGACTTGCTCGCGAAATGGCTGACGAATATACCGCGAAGACCCCTCATAAACCTAGATTTGTAGCAGGTTCGGTAGGTCCTACCAACAAAACTTGTTCCATGAGTCCGGATGTCAATAATCCGGCCTTGCGTGCTTTGACATACGATGAACTGGCCGCTGCCTATCAGGAACAAATGGAAGCTTTGCTGGAAGGAGGAGTGGATGCGCTTCTGATAGAAACCATTTTCGATTCCCTGAATGCCAAAGCGGCCATTTATGCTGCGGAAACGGCAATGAAGAAGATAGGGCGTGAGGTTCCTCTTATGCTTTCTGTTACTGTTTCGGATATTGCAGGACGTACTCTTTCGGGGCAAACATTGGATGCTTTTCTGGCATCCGTACAGCATGCGCCTATTTTTTCTATCGGCCTGAACTGCTCGTTCGGAGCGAAACAATTGAAACCTTTTCTGGAAGGGCTGGCTGCACGGGCACCTTATTATATAAGTGCCTATCCCAATGCCGGACTTCCTAACAGTTTGGGACAGTATGACCAGACTCCGGAGGAAATGGCTTCAGAAGTGAAGGAATATATCGATGAAGGATTAGTAAACATTATCGGTGGTTGTTGTGGTACAACGGAGGAATATATTGCAAAATATCAGGAATTGATCGTTTCCGGTTCTGCCTGGGTATCTCCTCATATCCCTGCCACCACTCCTGAGAGGCTGTGGCTTTCCGGGTTGGAGCTGTTGGAGCAGACTCCCGAAATGAATTTTATTAATGTAGGCGAACGGTGCAATGTGGCCGGATCCCGTAAGTTCCTCCGTTTAATCAATGAAAAGAAATATGAGGAAGCGCTAAGTATCGCTCGCAAGCAGGTGGAAGACGGTGCTTTGGTGATTGATGTAAATATGGATGACGGTTTGCTGGACGCCCGGGAGGAGATGACTACTTTCTTGAATCTGGTCATGTCCGAACCCGACATAGCCCGTGTACCTGTTATGATTGACTCTTCCAAGTGGGAAGTCATTGAGGCCGGACTGAAATGCCTGCAAGGAAAGTCCATTGTCAATTCTATTTCTTTGAAGGAAGGGGAGGAGATATTTATAGAACATGCCCGTCTGATAAAAAAACTGGGAGCTGCCGTTGTAGTGATGGCTTTCGATGAAAAAGGACAGGCAGATACTTTTGAACGTAAGATTGAAGTCTGTGCCCGTGCTTATAAAATATTGACAGAACAGGTGGATTTTAATCCTCATGATATCATTTTCGACCCTAATGTACTGGCTGTGGCTACGGGTATTGAGGAACATGATAATTATGCGGTGGATTTTATCAAGGCTACCGGATGGATCAAAAAGAATTTGCCCGGTGCACACGTCAGTGGTGGCGTGAGCAACCTGTCGTTCTCCTTCCGTGGAAATAACTATATCCGTGAGGCGATGCATGCCGTGTTTCTTTATCACGCTATCCGTCAAGGTATGGATATGGGTATTGTAAATCCTGCTGCTTCGGTGCTCTATACGGATATTCCTGCTGATGTGCTGGAACGGATAGAGGATGTGGTCTTAAACCGTAGGCCCGATGCTGCCGAACGTTTGATAGAGACTGCTGAGGCGTTGAAAAATACGGCGACCGGAACAGAAGCGGTGAAACAGGATGTGTGGCGTGAAGAACCGATGGTAGAGAAACGGCTTCAGTATGCCTTGATAAAAGGCATTGGCGATCATTTGGAAGAGGATTTGGCAGAAGCGGTTAAACTGTATCCTAAAGCAGTGGATATTATTGAGGGTCCGCTAATGGAAGGTATGAATAAAGTCGGAGAATTGTTTGGAGCAGGGAAAATGTTTTTACCGCAAGTTGTGAAGACTGCCCGTACCATGAAAAAGGCGGTAGCGATTTTGCAGCCGCTTATTGAGGCCGACAAACAGGAAGGTGTCCGCAGTGCAGGAAAAGTATTGATGGCTACCGTAAAAGGGGATGTGCATGATATTGGGAAGAATATCGTATCAGTGGTCATGGCTTGTAATAACTATGAAATTATAGACCTTGGCGTGATGGTTCCTGCCGAAATGATAGTCAGGAAGGCTATAGAGGAAAAGGTGGATATAATAGGATTAAGCGGGCTGATTACTCCATCATTGGAAGAAATGGCGCATGTGGCTGTAGAGTTAAAGCGTGCGGGGCTGGACATTCCCATTATGATTGGAGGAGCCACTACTTCCAAGCTACATACTGCCTTGAAAATAGCACCTGTTTATGGAGGTCCGGTCATTCACATGAAAGATGCTTCACAGAATGCCTTGGTAGCCGCCCGTTTGCTGAATCCGGAATCTTCTTTTGAGTTTGTGGAAAGGCTGAACAAAGAATATGAGGATCTTCGTCTGAAAAACAGTGCCAAGCAGGTAAAAACGGTATCTTTGGAAGAAGCTCAGAAAAATAAATTGAACCTTTGGTCATAAAGAAGTGTCCCCCAAAAAGTTAAACACAAAACTTTTTGGGGGCACTTCATAAAATTACGACTTTTTTTATCTGCCCATTTTATTCGAAAGAATAAGAAGCTATTTGCTAGCAAACAAAACAGTATCCCGCCTGAAATAACCCATTATATTAGGCGGGATACTGTTTTATGTTATGGATATATTTCTAGGACTGCTTAGAATTTACTGAGAAACTCTTCCGCTTTTTCCAGATTTTCGGGTTTGCCGATATCAAGCAATTGCAAGTCATCTTCTACATAGCACTGGATGTCGACCCTGTGACATATGGAGAGATAGAAATCGATAATGGAATATTTTCCTTTGGGAAGGAGATGTAAAATTTTAGGGGTGGTCACTTGTATTCCGCTATAGGCGTATTCCTGGTATTCCCCTTCTCTATACCGGAATCCTGCCGGTTTGGTTTCCATGGTGTCCTTATTGACCCAGCCACATAACAGATTGTCGTCATTAAACAACAGGTAACGGGAGGTCTTGCGCTGGCTGACTAAAAGGGTGGCATTGATGTTAGGACTATGCTGGTGATAATACATCAGACTTTCAAAATCGCAATTGGAAAGGATATCTACGTTGTGGAGCAAGTAGCATTCTTTCCGCATAACTCCTAAGGTTTTTTCGATTATCTCTTCCTCATCCATCCCTTTGTTCAGATTTTCGAATATCAGTTCATACGGGGTTTCGCCTTTTTGGGTAAACATATTCTCAGGATGGTATAATAAATGGTATGCTTTTTCCAAACCGCCGCCGGTATCAAGCAGGCAGTCTGTTTCGTCCGAGATTTGTATGTTGACTCCAAAGTTCTGGTTAGCTTCCAGAAAAGCAAGAATCTGATTGGAAAAGTGGTGTACATTGATCACTATTTCATCAAATCCTGCTGCTTTCAGCTTTAAGATGATGTGCTCTAACATGGTTTTTCCACCTACCGTTACTAAAGCTTTGGGACGGGTGTCTGTTATAGGTTTAAGTCGGCTGCCTAGTCCGGCGGCAAAAATCATTGCTTTCATAATGTTCTTTCAAATGTTTGTTCTATATTCTGCTCACGGTGTATGAGTTCTACTTTTACACCGAATTTTTTATTGATATGTTCTGCCATGTGTTGCGCTGAATAAACAGAACGGTGTTGTCCGCCTGTACAGCCGAAACATACAGACAGATTGCTGAAACCTCGTTCCATGTATCTTTTTACTGAAGCATCCACTAAAGAATAGGCAGCATTTAAAAATGGGAATATTTCCCCGTCTTCTTCCAAAAAACGAATAACAGGCTCGTCTAACCCGGTGAAAGGTTTGTAACGTTCATATTTTCCGGGATTGTTTACGGCACGGCAGTCGAAAACATACCCGCCACCGTTGCCTGTGGGGTCGTTGGGTATTCCTTTTTTGTAGGCAAAACTCATAACCTTCACAGTGAGTTGCCGTTTTTTTAAGTCATCTTTAAATTGTTTCAGTTCGGTCAGGTCTTTTAGTACGGAACACAGGTAGGAATATTCGGGGTATTCATTATGAAGCAATTGTCGCAGGTTCTCGATGGCGTATGGTACACTTTGGATGAAATGTGGCTTCTTTTCGAAATAGCCACGGAAACCGTAGGCTCCCAATACCTGCAAGGTGCGGAAGAGTACGAAGTGACGCAACTGGCTAAAGAAATAATCACGGTCTACTGGTTTGTATTTGGAGAGGGCGTCTATATATTCTTCCAACAGTTCGTTGCGCAGGGTTTCGGGAAATTTAGCTTTAGCCTGCCATAAGAAAGAGGCTACGTCATAGAAAAACGGTCCTTTACGTCCTCCCTGGAAATCAATGAACCAGGGTGCTCCATCCTTTATCATCACGTTTCTGCTTTGGAAATCCCGATACATAAAGGTGGCGGAAGAGCTGCGTAACAGTACATCACTCATTTTTTGAAAGTCATCTTCCAGCTTGTCTTCTTGAAACTCCAGGCCGGTAGCTTTCAAAAAGCAGTATTTAAAATAGTTCAAGTCCCAAAGGATAGAACGTTGGTTGAATTCGGCTTGGGGATAACAGTGTGAAAAATCAAAGCCGTCTGCTCCGGCAAATTGGATAGAAGGCAGTAGGCGGATGGTCTTGCGCAGCAATTCTTTTTCCTCTTCGGAGAAGACGCTGGTCGCCCGCCCTTTTTCAATAGCGTTGAACAACAGGATATCTCCTAAATCTTCTTGCAAATAACAATTCTTGTCTTCAGAACAGATGTATACTTCTGGAACAGGAAGACCTTTCTTGCGGAAGTGTGCTGCCATATAAAGAAAGGCTTCGTTTTCTTCTTTGGCAGTGCCGTATACGCCAATCAGTTTTTGGGTTCCGGTCAGCCGGAAATAACGCCTGTTGGAACCGGATGAGGGTAATTCTACAATCTCTTCGGGTACTTCTCCGAGATAGGTTTGATATAGGTTCTGTAAATCCTCTGTAATCATAATCATATTTTGGAACAAAGATATATATTATTCTCCCTTTCTTGGCTGATTTGCAAAGAAAGTTAATGCTTTAGTTCCAAATTATGAGAAAATTACTTGTTTTTACTCTTTCATCCGTATCAGTGCATTTGAAATGATGGCAGTCACTCCGCCTGTTGTAATGCCGGATGAGAAAATATTCTTTATTGATTCCGGAAATTGACATAGTATTTCAGGAACCATTTCTACACTTAAACCTAAAGCGAAACTAAGTGCGATGACTAATGTTGCTTTCCGGTTGATCTTCTGTGCTGCGATAATACGAATGCCTGCTGAAGCTACTGTTCCGAACATCAGTAAAGTAGCGCCTCCCAATACAGGTTCGGGCATTAGGGAGAAAATTAATCCTACACTGGGAAATAATCCTAATAGAATAAGAAAACCTGCAATGTAATAGCCTACATATCGGCTGGCTACTCCTGTCAGTTGTATCATACCGTTATTTTGCGCGAAAACGGAGTTTGGAAAAGAGTTGAGAATACCTGCCATCATCGAATTGAATCCGTCTGCCAAAATTCCTCCCGAAGCACGTTTGATGAATGTTTTTCCTTCTACAGGTTCTCCTGATATCAGTGAGTTGGCAGTAATGTCTCCATAGGCTTCTATGGCTGTTATCAAGAATACTAACCCCAAAGCTATGAATGCGGAAAAGTCGAAATCCAGTCCGTATTTAAATGGGAGGGGAATATTGAAACCACCAAAACTTTGTACTGCCGAGAAATCAATTCTACCGAGTCCCCAGGCAACTAAATATCCTATAATCAGACCGATAACGATGGAACTCATACGTAGGTAGCGGTTGGAACTTCTATTAAAAAGGATAATGAGGATAAGTACCAGCAGAGCTAGACCTAGATTCTCAAAACTTCCGAAAGTGCCGTTGCTTTGGGCGGAAACACCCCCGCCACAAGCTGTGATACCTACTTTTATCAGGCTCATTCCAATCAAAGTGACTACAATGCCCGATACCAGAGGGGTGATTATTTTACGGGTATATTTTAAGATGCGGCTGATGACCATCTCTACAGATGATGCCACGATGCAAGTGCCGAAAATCAGTGGAAGTCCGCCCAGCATACCTGCCGAGATGATGGGACCGATAAATGAAAAACTGGTTCCTTGGATACATAAGAGACCGGTGCCGATGCCTCCTATCCGTCTGCATTGGATAAAGGTAGAAATACCTGAGGCAAAGAGAGACATGGATACTAGGAAACTGGTGGTTTCCAAATCCAGTTTTAATGCTCCAGCGATGATAAGAGGCGGAGTGATGATGGCTACAAAAATAGCAAGCAAATGCTGTATGGCAGCAAAAATGGCCTCTCGTACAGGGGGGCGGTCGTTCAATCCGTAAATCAGTCCGGTATTGGATTGGGCGGTTTGAGATTCCTGCATGGGGTTATCTTATTTTGATTTCACAATTGTCCAGACTTTCAATGATGGCCAATGATTCTACGCGGATACCTGCATTACGCAAATAATCTCCGCCATGTTGGAATGCTTTTTCGATGATGAATCCCATTCCGGACAGTTCGGCTCCGGCTTTTTCTACCAAATCGATGATACCCTTGGCTGCATTGCCGTTGGCGAGAAAGTCGTCAATAAAAAGAACACGGTCTCCTTTGGACAGGAAATCTTTACTGACACATACATCATAAGAACGGTCTTTAGTAAATGAATATACACTGGTGGTGAGCATATTTTCCATTGTGACGGGTTTCTTTTTCTTGGCGAAGACAACAGGAAGTTCCAGTAAGTAGCCTACCATGATGGCGGGAGCTATACCACTGGCTTCGATGGTCATAACTTTATTGATATTGGTAGAGGCGAAACGGCGTACAAATTCTACAGCAATGGATTTCATGAGGATAGGATCCATTTGGTGATTGATGAAATTGTCTACTTTCAGTATTCCTCCTTCGAAACATTTTCCGTCCCGTAAAATGCGTTCTTTTAATGCTTTCATTCAAACTGTATTTTATAAATGAGTCGCAAAAGTACGTATTTTGCTGCATTATGCCAAACGTTTGTACAACTATCTCTACAGAAGCCTATTTACTTAATGATCAGGAAAGCCGGAATAAATAAGCCTGTGGAAGCATAAGCTGGTGTGGATTAAAGAATGTTTATTTCCACAAACTTTAGTTTATATATTTGGTGTGTACTTCTTTTCTTGATAATTTAGTTCTCAATATAATTTTCTTAGTTTAGTATTCTTACTTAGCGAAGATATTCTAATGGGAGGAAATGACTGAATATGATGTATATTTTTCTTGTCTTTTATGATATCTGTCGGTAGGTAAACATTTAAATTTAACCATTATGAAAAAGATATTTTTATCACTTGTATTCCTTTTTGGTGTAGGAACTTTTGTCATGGCTGATGATACCATGAAAGTAAAGAATGATACAGTTGCCGTTGAAGACGGATTTAAAAACATAGACCTGAAAGAGGTTCCTCAATCTGTTAAAGATGCCATAGCCAAAAAATATCCCGAATCAACTCTTAAAAGTGCTTCTCTTTCTCTGAAAGAAGAAGGGGTGAAGGCATATAGAATAATATATGTAACCAAGGAAGGGGTTGAAAATAGTATTCTTATTAATATAAAGACGGCTCCTGCTAAAACGGCTCCTGCTACAAAGTAGTTTGACAGGTAGTATAGAATTGAATGTTTTATTAATATATTGAAAGCCACCTTGCTATGGTGGCTTTTTTTGATGGGATAAGTTTTTTTCCTGTCGGATTTAGATTTTATATGTATCAAAGAACAGGTTGAATTTGTAAGAAATAGGCTATATGCTTATATTTGAACATAGTTTAAAATCAAGTTTATAATCAAATAGAAAAAGTATGAAAAGACAATTATTTACAGTGTTAGTGTGCATGACGATGTTTGCTGTTGCATCTTGTGGCGAAAAGAAAGGAAAGGATAAATTCGAGGAGCGTATAGAAAAAGCCAAAGAATCGGTTGAAGATGTGGTGGATGATGCCAAAGATCAAATTGAGGATAAAGCTGATGAGGTTGGGGAAACCTTGGATAAAGCTAAAAGCAAGATAGAAAAAGCCAAAAAGAAACTTGATGAGGCTAATAGAGATTGAGAAAAATTGATTATGGATGAATGGAAAGAGATTGTCGGCTGATTTATATTAAACCAGCCGACTTAATTTATATTTCTAGACCTTTGTTCACCATTTGTTATAATGGATATTTTCGGTCTTGAATTTGTCTTTAGCTTCTTCCCGATGTTGTGGATAACCTACCGGAATCAAATTGAAAGGAATGATATGGTCTGGTAAAGACAAGACTGACCTTACCTTTGCAATGCGGTCGTTCTCCGGATAGACCGCAGTCCATACCGCTCCCAACCCCATTGATTCTGCTGCCAGCAACAAATTTTCGGATGCGGCAGAGCAGTCCAGCATCCAGTACCTATCTGTTTCTCCGTTCAGGGCTTTGCTTAAATCACCACAAACCACGATGGCTAGCGGAGCCTGTGCCGTCATCTTGGCATAAGGCAGTTCGGCGGCCAGTTTATCCAATACTTTACGGTCATCCACTACCACGAAAGCCCAGGGCTGCTTGTTTACTGCTGTCGGTGCAGCCATGGCAGCTTTTACTAATAAATCCACTTTTTCTTTTTCTATCGGTTGGGGTGTATAGGTCCGGACGCTCTTTCGGGCAAAGATATTTTCTATAGCCGTGTTCTTTCCTGTTTCTTCTTTTTTTGCTTCCATATTGTTACAACCTCCTGTAATTAGTAATGTTATTGAAAGAGTAACAGTTGTCAGAGTTTTAAAGATTGTTGCCGCAGTCATTTTTATTATTGATTAATAATTGAGATGGAATTCTACCACAGCTTCAATTCCTTTGCGGAATATATCCAGAGAGAAGTTTTCATTGGGCGAATGGATGGCGTCACTTTCCAATCCGAATCCCATGAGAACGGTCTTTATACCTAGGATTTGTTCAAAATCGCTGATGATAGGAATACTTCCTCCACGGCGTACGGCAAGTGGTTTTTTTCCGAATGCCTTAGCAAAGCCTTTTTCGGCAGCCTGGTAGGCGGGCAAGGTGATGGGGCATACATATCCTTCGCCTCCGTGCATCGGGGTTACTTTTACTTGTACATATTCCGGAGCGATAGACTGGATATAGTCCACAAACAATTGGGAAATTACAGCGTGGTTTTGATGTGGAACCAGTCGGCACGATACCTTGGCATATGCTTTTGAGGGAAGTACTGTTTTTGAACCTTCGCCTGTATATCCGCCCCAGATGCCACAAATGTCAAAAGAGGGACGGCAGCTGTTACGTTCTAAAGTAGAATATCCTTTTTCACCTTTCAGTGCTTTTACACCGATGGCTTCCATGTATTTTTTTTCGTCGAAAGGAATTTGTGCAATCATCTCACGTTCGGCTGCCGGTACTTCCTCTACATCGTCATAGAAATGGGGGATAGTGATGTGTCCGTCTTCGCCAATGACTTGGGCTAACATACTGCACAGGGTATTGATAGGATTGGCTACCGCTCCGCCGAAGTGTCCGGAATGAAGGTCACGGTTCGGACCGGTCACTTCTATTTCCCAATAAGCCAGTCCTCGTAAACCTGTGGTCAGAGAGGGAAGATCCGCGTCTAGCATACTGGTATCCGAAACAAGAATTACATCGGCTTTCAGCAATTCCTTATGTTCCTTGATGAAGGTATTCAGACTGGGAGAACCTATTTCTTCTTCACCTTCGAAAATAAATTTCACATTGTGTTTCAGCAGTCCGTTTTTTACTACGTATTCGAATGCTTTTACTTGGATCATGGCTTGTCCTTTATCATCGTCAGCTCCACGTGCCCAAATGTGTCCGTCACGAATTTCAGGTTCAAAAGGCTGGCTTTTCCACAGGTCCAACGGCTCGGCAGGCATTACGTCATAGTGGGCATAAATCAATAGGGTAGGAGCATCATTGCTTACATGCTTTTGTGCAAATACCAATGGATTGCCTTGTGAGGGCATTACCATGGCTTCGTCTGCTCCGGCTGTCAACAAAAGTTCTTTCCAACGTAAGGCACAGGCCAGCATATCGTCTTTATGTTCGGGTAAAGCACTGATACTGGGAATACGGATGAGGCTGAAAAGTTCCTCCATGAAGCGTGCTTCATTTTCTTTAATGTATTGTTTTATTTCCATAATTGAATGATTCTTATAGTTGTGTAGTTCTGTCTATCAGATAATAATCCAAAATGGTCATGGCAGCCATGGCTTCTACAATGGGGACGGCACGCGGCAGTACGCAGGCATCATGACGCCCTTTGGCTTTCATGGTCGTGTCTGTGCCGTTGATATTTACTGTATGTTGCTCCATCAGAATTGTGGCAACTGGCTTGAATGCCACACGGAAGTAAATGTCTTGCCCGTTGCTGATGCCTCCTTGTATTCCTCCGGAATAATTACTTTTTGTTTCTACTCTTCCGTTATTATTATAAAATACATCATTCTGCTCACTGCCTTTTAGCTCCATGGAGTCAAAACCTTGTCCGTAAGAGAAACCTTTTACGGCATTGATACTTAACATGGCATTTCCTAGTGCGGCATGTAACTTACCGAATACGGGTTGCCCTAGTCCGATAGGGCATCCTTTGATGACGCAACTCACTACCCCGCCTATTGTATCGCCTTCTCCTTTGATTTTCCAGATAAGTTCTGCCATTTCCTTGGCTTTTTCCGGATCGGGACAACGCACATCGTTTGTTTCTATCAAGTCGAGGTTATAGCTTTTGTAATCTTTATCAAGTTTGACAGGTCCTACCTGTGAGGTATAAGCTGTGACACTGATTCCTAGTTGTTTCAATGCCAATTTGGCTAAAGCTCCTGCTACTACACGTGAAATGGTTTCTCGTGCTGATGAACGTCCCCCGCCACGGTAGTCACGGATTCCGTATTTTTGCATATAAGTATAATCTGCGTGTGAAGGGCGGAACAGATTCTTGATATTCTCGTAGTCGTTTGAATGTTGGTTCTTGTTCCATACCACAAATCCGATGGGGCAGCCGGTGGACTTGCCTTCGAATATACCTGAAAGGAATTCCACTGTATCAGGCTCCTTGCGGCTGGTGGTAAGTAATGACTGTCCGGGACGGCGGCGGTTCAGTTCCTGCTGAACGAAATCCATATCAATCTTAATACCGGCAGGGAAGCCGTCAATGACGCCGCCTACTCCCGGTCCATGGGATTCACCGAAACTGGTTAACCGGAAAATATTACCAAATGAATTGAACATATTGCTTGTAGTTTTAAAAGTTTCTTTCCGTAAAGATAATGATTTTAGGGATAATATACTTGATTGTTGCTGAAAAATTAGCAGAATGGATAAAAATGGGGTACGGATTGTATGAATTTTACAGTTTGGAATAAGAAAAACTGTAAAATTCATACAATCCGTACCCGGAAACTGTTTCTTAAGGATGGAAACAGGTATCTTTTACGAGTTAGAATTCTACCTTAGGTGCTTTATCGGCTCCTTCCTCAGATTCAAAATATGGGCGTTTGTCAAATCCGAACATGCCAGCAAGCAAGTTACGGGGGAAAGTACGGATGGCTGTGTTATATGCCCGTGCTGTGTCATTGAATCTTTTGCGTTCTACGCTGATCCGGTTTTCTGTACCTTCCAATTGTGCTTGCAACTCTTTGAAGTTCTCATTGGCTTTCAAGTCGGGATAAGCTTCGGTGATAGCGAGCAGGCGGCTCAATGCACTACCTACTTCGCCTTGTGCCTTTTGATAGGCCTGCATTTTTTCGGGAGTCAGGTCATCGGCGCTGATCTGCATCTGAGTGGCTTTGCTACGGGCGTCTACTACGGCTTGAAAAGTTTCTTTTTCGTGTGAGGCGTATCCCTTTACTGTATTTACCAGGTTGGGTATTAAATCAGAACGGCGTTGGTACTGGTTTTCTACATTGCTCCACGCTGTGCTGACAGATTCATCCATTTTTACCATACCATTATAAGAGGTTATTCCCCAAATGGCAATTAATACAATGACTACTATTACAATAATCGTTGACTTTTTCATATGTATATACTATTAAAATTATGAATATTCTTGTTCTTAAAAACGGCTTCCGGCTCCTCCGCCTCCAAAGCTTCCACCTCCGAAACTTCCTCCGCTAAATCCGCCTCCACTTCCACCGTGGCCACCAAAAAATCCTCCTCCCATTCCGCCTATGAACGGCCCTCCTCCTCGGGGGCCTTTGTAATTTTCATCTCTCGACCGTTCTTTCCGTCTGAGGATATGTCCGCAATTTCTGCATTTATATACTACTTCTTCAGTCTTTGTTCCGTTACTTCGGTCTATAACTTTGGAAGAAAGACGTTGCAGTTTGTGTTTTTTGCAGTGGGGGCAGCGTGTTTTACGCCAGTTTGCATACAATCCGATGCCAATAAATCCTCCGAAAATCACAAAAAAGATGATAATGAATTCCAAGGGATCATCTTCGCTTTCGTCATTGCCGATATTTTCCATGGAACCGTCCAGGTAGCCGTTTACGGCCCGTATTCCTGCTACCATTCCGGCGTTCCAGTTATTGTCCTTGAAATAGGGCAGCATATAGCGGTTCTGAATCCGTTTGCAGATGGCATCCGGCAATATCCCTTCAAGGCCATATCCGGTAGCGAATTGCACACACCGCTCGTCGGTGGAAAGCAAGATGACCAATCCATTGTCACGTTCTTTTTGTCCTACGCCCGTTTCCTGTCCCAGCCGGTGGGCAAAATCAAAACAATCACCTCCCTCTATGCCTGTTACCGCTACCACTAATGTCTGTATACCTGTTTTTTGCTCTAAAGCGTAGAGGATGCTGTCCATAGTGGTGACAGCGGTGGATGAAAGGATACCGTCGGGATTGCTGACGTAGCGGGTACGGTTTTGCAAATGTACCATCGGTATGTCTTTTATGGCATATTCTTTGGCTTGAAGCTGGACGGAGCCTAGAAGCATGAAAAAAGTAAGTAAAAATGTCAATTTTCTCATTGGATGTATTTGTCTACAAATGCTTTTACTTTTTGGGTATATTCTTCAGTATTGAACAGATAGGAATGTGCATGGTCTGCTTCCGGAACTATCCATAATGCTTTGGGCTGAGGTTTTGCCTCATACAATTTGTACACCATCCATGTGGGTACGTAGTCATCTTTATCACCATGGATAAAGAACATGGGCAGATGGCATCGGGCTACCTGTTTCAATGCGGATGCTTCTTTGAACCCCCATCCATATTCCAGCTGGCATAACCAGTCGGCGGTGTACATTAACGGGAATTGAGGCAAGCCGAATTGTGCTTTCAGTTCTTTGGAAAATTGGTCCCATACGCTGGTATATCCGCAGTCCTCGACAAAACATTTCACATAGTCGGGTTGCGGTTCGCCCGAAACCATCATAGTGGTGGCTGCACCCATCGAGATTCCATGTACTACCATGCTGGTGCTGTCACCGTAAATTCGATTGGCAACCTCCATCCATTGTGTTACATCTTTGCGGTCTAACCATCCCATTTGTATAGCATTTCCACCGCTCAGGCCAGTGTCGCGTAAATCTGGTAGGAGGATGTTGAAATCCAGTTTTTTATTGTATAGATAACCTATCATCATCATGCGGATGGCATTGTCTGTATACCCGTGTACTATAACTGCGGTTTTGGCTGTCGGGCGGCTGGAAGCCACATAGTAAGCATGCAGTTTTACGTGGTCGGGAGAATAGATAAAGGTATCCTTCAGTGCTTGGTTCTGTTTCAGACTATCTATCCACGGTTTTAGATAGGGGTAAGTCTTAAACATATATTGCCAGGAACTTTCCAAATTCTTTCCTCTGTTTTCAGGGCGTAAGGAATAGTTCAGCATATATTGACTGCCTCCAAGTAGGACTATAATAAGCAGAACGAATATACTACTCGTTCCAATAATCATTTTTTTTCTTTTCATACCTTAACTATTTGTTCCATATATCCCATGCACCAAAGGCTTGCAATAAGAGCATTTCTAAACCGTTTTTGGTAATTGCCCCTTTGTCTGCCCCCTTTTTCATAAAAAGAGTAGTGTCAGGATTATATAACAAATCATAAAGCAAATGGTTGGGTGTGAGATATTGGTATGGAATATTGGGATATTCATCGGCACGGGGATACATACCTACAGGAGTACAGTTGACAACTACTTTATACTCATCCATGATTTCGGGAGTGAGCTGATCGTAAGTCAGCATTTCTTCACGCAGGTTCCGTGATACGAATTTGCATTCCAAACCTAATTTTTTCAGTCCGTAAGCAATCGCTTTCGAGGCACCTCCTGTTCCTAGGATCAGAGCTTTTTTGTGCTGGGGTTCCAGCAAGGGTTCGATAGATTGAGTGAAGCCAATCACATCGGAATTATAGCCTATCAGCCTGGTCTTACCTTTTTGGCGGACAATTTTGATTACATTGACGGCTCCGATGGCTGCCGCATCTTTATCCAGTTCGTCCAAATAAGAGATGACTTGTTCTTTATAAGGTATAGTGACATTGAGCCCTACTAAATCAGGATTAGCCAATAGCACAGAAGGCAGTTCTTTGATGGATGGGATTTCGAAGTTTACATATTCGGCATCAATGTTTTCCGAATGAAACTTTTCATTGAAAAAGTTCTTTGAGAACGAGTGTCCTAACGGATAACCTATCAAACCATATTTTTTCATAAAACTCTATACTTTAAATTATTTCGTTGCTAAATAAAGCGTACAGATACCTAGTGTCAACCGCTTGAAACTCACCTGATTGAATCCGGCTTTACGGATAATGTCTGTCATTATTTCGCCTTGTGGAAAGGCTTTGATGGACTGCGGCAGGTAAGTGTAGGCACTACGGTCTTTAGAGAGTAGCTTGCCCAAAGTGGGGATGACTATTTTAGAATAGACAGCATATAGCTGTTTCATGGGGAACCAGTCGGGTTCGGAGAGTTCCAAAATGACTAGTTTTCCGTTGTCTTTCAGTACGCGGTGCATTTCGCGGAGTCCTTTGTCAAGGTCTTCGAAATTGCGTACACCGAATGCTACGGTAATAGCGTCAAAGCGTTTGTCGGGAAAGGTGAGTGCTGTACAGTCTTCCTTAGCGAAAGAGATGCGGCTGTCCAGTCCGGCGGCTTTTACTTTTTCACGTCCCACATTCATCATGCCTTCGGATATATCGGTACCTATCAGCTCTTGGGGGTGAAGTGTCTGACAGGCTTGAATGGCAAAATCGCCCGTTCCGGTGGCTACATCCATTATATGTTGCGGGTGAAAAGGTTCCAGCCAGTTAATGGCTTTGCGGCGCCAGCTTTTGTCAATGTTCCATGAAAGGGCATGATTCAACTGGTCGTAAGCAGGGGCAATGTTGTCGAACATTTTCTCTACTTGGACGCTTTTCTTTTCGTCAGCGTTGTAGGGCTTGATTTTTTCTTGTGGGTAGTTCATGTTTAATTAAAATTGAAAATTAAAGATTAAAAGGAGAGGATGGAGGATAGATTCCTGTACCTGTCTTTTAATCTTTAATTTTTCATTTTTATTTATTTCAAGTATTCGGTTACGTTCTTTTCTATACGTGCGGCGATATTTTCAGTGTCTGCTTTCACAAATTTTTCGCCGGTGATGTGTTCGAACAGTTCCATGTAGCGTTCGCTGATAGAATTAACGATTTCCGGGGTCATTTCGGGAACTTGTTGTCCTTCTTTGCCTTGGAAACCATTTTCCATCAACCATTCGCGTACGAACTCTTTAGAAAGTTGTTTTTGAGGTTCGCCTTTTGCAAAGCGTTCTTCATAACCTTCCAAGTAGAAATAACGGCTTGAATCCGGAGTGTGGATCTCATCCATCAGATAAATAGTGCCGTTGTGTTTACCGAATTCGTATTTGGTATCTACCAGGATCAGTCCGCGTTCTGCAGCGATTTCAGTACCGCGTTTGAACAGAGCCAATGTATACTTTTCCAATATTTCGTATTCTTCGGGAGTGGCCAGACCTTGTTTCAGAATTTCTTCCTTAGAGATGTCTTCGTCATGCAGGCCCATTTCGGCTTTAGTGGTTGGAGTAATGATTGGTTCGGGAAATTTCTGGTTTTCTTTCATTCCTTCGGGAAGTTTTACACCACAGATTTCACGAACGCCGTTTTTGTAAGCACGCCATGCGCTACCGCACAGGTAACCACGGACAATCATTTCCACAGGAAAACCTTGACACATAACTCCTACGGTAACCATAGGATCTGGAGTCGCCATTTTCCAGTTGGGGCAGATGTCGGTAGTTGCATCCAGAAATTTGGCTGCAATCTGGTTCAGCATTTGTCCTTTGTAGGGAATACCTTCAGGCAGAACTACGTCGAATGCGGAGATACGGTCGGTAGCTACCATTACTAACTTTTCGTCATTGATGTTGTATACATCACGCACTTTGCCGTGGTACACACTTTTCTGTCCCGGAAAGTTAAAGTCTGTTCTTGTTAATGCTTTACTCATGTCTTTATTTATAATTAAAATCAATAAATTCGTTTTATGTTTTCAGATTTTTCACTTCGTTCAGAATGACATGAATGAAGGGTTTTCTGTTTTTCTTCAAACTTCTCGTATGCTTCCACAATGCGGGTAACCAGTTTGTGCCGTACAATGTCCTTCTTGTTGAGTTCGATGAAACTGATTCCTTTCACGCCTTTCAGAATTTTTAGTGCCTGTATCAACCCCGAAGTTTGTGAAGATGGTAAGTCTATCTGTGTCATGTCACCTGTTACAATCATTTTGGTGTTCATCCCCATACGGGTGAGGAACATCTTAATTTGCTGGGTGGTGGTATTTTGAGCCTCGTCCAATATCACTACAGCATCATTCAAGGTGCGTCCGCGCATAAATGCCAATGGGGCTATTTGAATCACATTCAATTCCATATATTCTTTTAGCTTGGCGGCGGGAATCATATCTTGTAATGCGTCATACAGTGGTTGTAGATAAGGGTCAATCTTATCTTTCATATCACCGGGTAAAAATCCGAGTTTTTCTCCTGCCTCCACAGCCGGACGGCTCAAAATAATTTTTTTGATTTCTTTGTTTTTCAGGGAACGGACAGCAAGGGCGATAGCAGTGTATGTCTTTCCTGAACCTGCGGGACCGATAGCGAACAGCATATCGTTCTTTTCGTATTCTTGTACCAGCTTCAACTGGTTCTCACTACGGGGAACGATCGGTTTTCCTGTTACACTGAATACAATAGTATCCCCTGTATTCTCTATTTGGGGTGAACGACCTTTCACTATGTCTAAAATCACTTCTTCTTTCAGTGAGTTATACTGGGCGCAATGCTTTTCCAATGCCAATATATTCTCTTCAAAAGCACACATTTCCTCTTCGTCTCCCAATACTTTGATGACATTTCCACGTGCCACAATTTTTAATTTGGGATACAAAGCTTGTATCATTTTCATATTGACGTTGTTTACGCCATAAAATATCACAGGATCAATATCCTCTAAAACTATATGTTTTTCTATCATTTAACTAGTTTAGGTACTTTATGTACTTGTTTATAGGGTGCAAATTTAATGAAAGGTTTTCATTGTTCTTATTTTCCGGGCAATTTATTTGCATAAGCTTTTTCAGAAAAAGGATTTTAATCTATCTTTGCGAGGAATTTGAAAAGATAGTTAGATTATGAATTGTATGAAAGGTGCATGTTGCACGCTATTGTCACTTTTGTTTTCCTTGACAGTTTCTTCCGGTTGCAAGGAAAAAGATATGTCCATGAAGATGAACGAGCCTCATAATATAAAAGGTGTAATTAGCTATAAACGTAGTTTCGGTGATTTGAATGATACTCATCTCAGTGTGGCGAAGAAAATAGGAATTCGTCCGTTGGCTTCTCGTTCGGAAGCAGAGGGGTTGGGTGGCAAATTGGTTCAGATAAAACCTTGTGAGCGTTATGCCATGGATTCGCTGACTCACTCCATTCCTTTTCTGATTCCGCAGGCTAGTGCGTTATTGGATACAATAGGAGCCAATTTTTTGGATTCATTGAGTTGCAAAGGATTGAATCCTAATCAAATCATTGTTACTTCTGTACTTCGTACGGCAGATGATGTGAAACGTCTTCGTCGTCGCAATGGAAATGCTTCTGCCAATTCAGCTCATGCTTTTGGGACAACTTTCGATGTCAGTTACCGTCGGTTTTGTAAAGTGGAAGACCCGGATGGACGTCCTATGCAGGATGTTAGTCCGGATACGCTGAAGTTGGTATTGGCCGAGGTACTTCGTGATCTTCGGAAATCGGACAAATGCTATATTAAATATGAGTTGAAACAGGGATGTTTTCATATAACAGCCCGCTGATTTATTGAATTTTCATTTGGTCGGAGGCTTTACGATGCGGTATTTCATATATTTGGCTTATGATGGGACGAATTATCACGGTTGGCAGATTCAGCCCAATGGTGACAGTGTACAGGAAACATTAATGCGTGCTCTTTCTACTTTTCTCCGTCAAGAAATAGAGGTAGTGGGAGCGGGACGTACTGATGCCGGTGTGCATGCACGTCTCATGATCGCGCATTTTGATTATGACCGGGAGTTGGATTGTGTTCAGATAACGGAGAAATTGAATCGCTTGCTTCCTCCCGATATAGCGGTTTACGCTGTGAAGCGGGTGAAGGATGATGCGCATGCCCGTTTTGACGCGACTTATCGTACTTATAAGTATTATGTGACTACCCGGAAAGATCCGTTTAACCGTCACTATGCCTGGAGGCTTTTTAATTCATTGGATTTTGAGAAAATGAATGAGGCTGCCCGTGTATTGTTTGATTATACTGATTTTACCAGTTTCAGTAAATTGCATACTGATGTGAAGACGAATAATTGCCGGATTATGCATGCTGAATGGACGCAGGTGAGCGGGACAGAATGGGTATTTACTATTAAAGCTGACCGTTTTTTACGGAATATGGTAAGGGCTGTGGTAGGTACGTTGGTAGAAGTGGGACGTGGTAAAATGACTGTGGATGAGTTCAGGAAAGTGATAGAGGATAAAGATCGTTGTAGTGCCGGGAGTTCTGTTCCGGGACATGCCTTGTTTTTGGTAGATGTGGGATATCCGGAAGAACTGTTTATTGTTTCTCCGTCAGATATTTCCAATATCTGACAGGCATATCTTGCCGGTGTTTTCTGGGATTCCAACGTTCTTTGATGCAAATGGACTTGAAATATGTTTTCCAAAGTTTCTGAAACAATTTCTCATCATTGTCCATCAATGTTTCATTTAGCATTCCTGTGACCAGATGTGCTTGGCGGGGGTCTTCAAATGTTACTTCTTCCATCTCCGTCAGATTATAGTAATATCCATATTGTCGCTTCACATCATAAATGAGCCAACGCTGGTCGGCAAACCGGTCTTTGAAATGATCCACAGCCAGTGGCAGTGCGTTGAATTGAGGCTCTACGGCTGCAAAGAAAGTTCCGTCCGCAGCTTTTTGGAAACGGACGAACTGCATGAGATGTACTCGTTCTCCATCTACTCTTTTATAGATTTTCGCAAGCTCCAGCACATCAGGATCAGCAAAGTTGGTTTCGATGGAATGAGGAGAGTTTATGGCCTTCCGGATATAGCGGAAAAGCATTTCGTCCACCTTTGGTAATTCTGATAACCAGCAGCAGGTCAGGCAGAACAGGGCATGCTTGGAGATTTTTTTCTGTAATCCGCGCCACACTCGTCCGGCTTTCTCTTCATCAGTGGCTATGTGTATGGCTTCATCATAAAATAAGGGTAGCGGCTCGCCTTCCATCAAGAGCGAGTCTGGAAAGGTTTTGCGGAAGTAGGCATCGAAAATGCAAGTCAGCAAGCCTTCAAACGTATGGTCATAGATAAACAGAATCATTCGTTATCAGTGAAGTTCAGTATTAATTGGCGTTCGTCCACTTTCTTTTTGGGTTTGGGTACTAACAGTCTGCGTACTCCTGTCGGGGTCAGTTCATTAACAGTTCGGGTGGGGAGTTCGTTGCATGTTATGAAGTATTGCGCTTTTTTCATCACTACACCTATTTTTTTCAGTTCATAGAATCCCAGTTTGGAGAAGCGGCGTGATGCGATGATTTGTCTTGCCGATTTGATTCCGATGCCCGGTACTCTGAGAATCATTTCGTAATCTGCCTGATTTATATCTATCGGAAATAGTTCGGGATGCCGTAATGCCCAACCTAGTTTGGGATCGATTTCCAAATCCAGGTCGGGATAGGAGTCATCTACTATTTCTTCTACTTTAAATTGATAGAAACGTAACAGCCAGTCGGCCTGATACAAACGGTTCTCCCGTACCAATGGCGGCTGTTTCAGTGCCGGAAGTCGTTTGTCGTATGTATTTACGGATATATATCCTGAGTAGTAAACGCGCCTCATGGTGGGGTGTTGGTAGAGTGAAGAAGAAAGATAAAGGATGTCTTTGTCTGATTCGGTTGTGGCACCGACAATCATCTGCGTGCTTTGTCCGGCAGGAACGAAGCGTGGAACATGGCGGAATTTTTTCCGGTCTTCCTTATTGGTAAGTACTCCCTGCTGGATATAGCGCATGGGCTGGTACACACTTTTGTGATCTTTTTCGGGAGCCAGTAATTTCAGATTCTCTTCTTTGGGAATTTCTATGTTTACACTGAGGCGGTCAGCGTAGAGTCCGGCTTCATTAACTAGTTCGCGACTGGCTCCGGGGATGCTTTTCAGGTGAATATATCCGTTGAATTTGTGTACTAACCGCAGGTCTTTGGCAACACGTACCAACCTTTCCATGGTGTAATCCGGATTGCGTACAACGCCGGAGCTGAGGAAAAGCCCTTCTATATAGTTGCGCCGGTAGAATTCGATGGTGAGGTCTACCAGTTCGCTTACCGAAAGTGTGGCACGGGGAATGTCATTGCTTCTTCTATTGATACAATAGGCACAGTCATATATGCAATAATTGGTCAGCATAATTTTCAGCAAGGATATGCAACGACCGTCCTCGGCGAAGCTGTGGCATATTCCCCAGCCGCCTACGGTGTTTCCCAATGTGCCTGATTGGTTACGGCGCACAGTCCCACTACTGGAGCAGGAAACATCATATTTGGCAGATTCTGCTAGTACTTTCAATTTGGCAAGGACATTCTCATTCATTTAATCAGAATATTTCTGCCAAAAATACAGATAGTCTTTGGAATGGGCAAACGGTTTGGCATTTTCTCCGTTAATTTTTAACTTCTTTGTTGGATTATGCTGTTCCTTTTTTCTAATTACAATATAAGCCCGCTTGCTTTAAGCAGGTGTGTATTGGTGGTGACTATAATTCTTTTAACTTCTTTGTGGAGAATATATGGGGGATTGGAACGGGGATGAACTCTGTATGAATTCCATCGCTTTTTTATGTTAAGATGCTACTTAAACATTAGTTTATGTAATATAAATTAAGGCGGTTTGCAAATTATTTATTAATTTCTCGCTTCATTTTTTATGTTTAATATAAAAAAATATTTATGGAGTGGTTTAAGAAAAAAATGAGAGTCTTTCTTTTTGTCTGTTTGTTATTCCCTTTTTATAGTTATGCGGCAAAGATTTCTTTGTCTATAAGTGGTAAAATAGAAGAACATTCAGCAATGCTTTATTTTCCTGATGGGAGAGAACTTCCTATTTCAATAGATGCTTCAGGAAAGGGAGAATTGGTAGTCGATGTTACGGAGCCTGTTTATGTGGCATTAGGTTATCATTATATAAGTCGTACTTTGTTGCTTACACCTGATACAGATATACAAATTTCTTTTGAAAATAAAAAAATTGGAGAACGTGTAGCCATTACAGGCACAGGTTCACAAGTAAATATCTATTTGAATAACGGACGTTTGAAAGCAGCAGAAATTGATGATATGGCATTAGGAGAAAAAGCGTTCTTTTTGAAAATGGATAGTATTTTGAATGTAAATCTGCAAGAGTTGGACCATGCCGGATTATCAGAGGAAATTAATGAAATGGAGAAAATACGTTTGAAATATTTTACTTGTGCTACATTGCCTTCTTATCCTTATTTCCATATGCGTATAGCTAAGGATTCTACTTATGAAGCTTCTTTAGAATATTGGAGTAAGTTACAGGAGTTGATGGTTATGGATGCTTCTTTGTTGCGATATGACGAATTCCGTTCATTTTTGGTTGAGGCGGTAAGCAGAGTGGCAAGAAAACAATACCCGGAATCAAAGTCTTTGGATGCGGTAGTCCGATATGTGGAATCGGAAGTGAAGGAGCCTAGTATTGCAGAGTTCTTAATAAATAAGAATGTATATGCTTATGTAGAGAGATATGGACTTGATTCTGCTGATGCTTATTGTGCTGTGTTCGATCGGTATGTAAAATCACCGCTATTGGTGAAGAATTTTGAGACATTGTGCAATCGTTGGCGCAAATTGTCGGTAGGAGCTCTTTCTCCAAATTTTAACTGTACGGATTTGTCTGGTAAAAAAGTTTCTCTTTCTGATTTTAAGGAAAAGTATGTATATATAGATATTTGGGCTACTTGGTGTGGTCCTTGCCAACGTGAAATTCCACATTTGCAAAAGTTAGAAGAAAAATACCATGGAAAAGATATTTATTTTGTTAGTATTTCATGTGATAAAAACAGAAAAGTATGGGAAAATAGAGTGAGGGCTGGTTTAAAGGGAATTCAGTTGCATTTTGTAAATGGAGATACATTTATGAATGACTACATGATAAAGGGGATTCCCCGTTTTATTCTTTTAGATAAGGAAGGAAAAATTATATCGGTGGATATGAGTCGTCCTTCTGATCCCAAAACAATAGCTAAATTAGATGAATTACTTAACTGACTTTTATATTAATAAATCTTTTTAATTTTATGAGTGAAGAATCAGTAAACTCAAGAAAGTGCAAAGGGGGAAATCTGTTTTTTTCAAGAATTCTTTTTTGTATTTGTTTGTGTGGACCGGTAGCTTATGCGTTGGCAGAGGAAAGTACTGTCGTTTCAGAAATACGGCAGAATGAAAAAAATCTATTTCGGGAGTGGTTACAGATACTAATGATGAACCGTTGATTGGAGCGACTGTATTGGTAAAAGGAACTCAGAATGGTACCGTAACAGATGTGGATGGACGTTTCCATCTGAAGGTAAACAGTGGGGAAACACTTGTGGTTTCATATATTGGTATGAAATCAAAAGAAGTGGCGGTTGTGGATGAAAAGAAAGAGCTTTTTATTCGGTTGGATGCGGACACTGAAATGTTGGATGAAGTGTTGGTTACTGGATATCAGACTTTGTCGAAAGAACGTTCTACGGGTGCGTTTTCTAAAGTTTCTACTGAAAAGTTAGAGTTGAAACGTATGGATAACTTGTCTTCTATGCTTGAGGGACAAGTGGCTGGATATGTGAATGGACAGATTCGTGGTGTCACAACCATGAATGCTGTCGCGAATCCGATGGTCGTGATTGATGGATTTCCTGTAGAAAATACAACATTAGACAGAATAGGGCAGACAACTGAAAATATGCCTGATTTAAATCCGGAAGATATTGAAAGCGTAACAGTGCTGAAAGATGCTGCTGCTATCTACGGTGCACGAGCTGCTAATGGCGTGATTGTGATTACTACGAAAAAGGCTAAAGAAGGTAAAGCGGAAGTAAGTTTTTCTTCTACCTTTACAGTGCACCCTTATTCTTATTATAAAAAAAATCGGACTAATGCGGCTGATGTTATTGCTATGGAACGTGAATGGGCGACTATGGCATTGAGTACGCCTGAGGCTGCGGAGATGCAGGCTGCCGATTTGCGTGAAAACGGACCATATCCTAGTTTGGGAGTTAATACTTTGTTAGATATGTACACTGGGAAAATCAGTATGGCTGAGGGAGATAAAATTCTGAATCAGTTGGCTTCCTACGGTTATCAATATTATGATCAGGCAGAAAAATATGGTAAGCGTAACCCTTTTTACCAGCAGTATAATTTGAGGGTAGGTAAAACAACAGAGCGTAATTCTTTTAATTTCTCTACTACTTATTGGGATAATGATTATGAGGATATAAATCATAGTGATTGGAAATTAGGTATCAATATTACTAATTCATTACAGCTAACCAATTGGTTGCATTTTGATACAGGCGTTTATCTGAAATATGGCAAAGAGAAGAACCAGTCATATGATTTGTTTGATCCGGGCTTTTCTGTCATGCCTTATGATCCGTTGGTCAATGCAGATGGAAGTTATTTTGTGGCACCTTCACAAAGTGACAAGTCACGTCGTGATTTAGTGGATCAATATGGGCTGTATTCAGAAGATCTCGTGCCGATGGATGAGTTGAATTATGCTCTTAATACAACCAAAACTTTTGAAACCTGCGCTTATGCTAAGTTGAAGTTTGATTTGACTTCTTGGTTGAATTACAATGTGATGTTCCAATATGAAACAAGTGATTCGGATTATGAATCATTGGGTGAAAAAGAGTCAAATTTTATGCGTAAGCGTATTAATGATTTTACCAGCAAATCACCGAATGGCAGTTCTTTGGTATATAATCTGCCGAATGGAGATTCGTTTCATACGTTGAAGAACAGCAAACATAGTTATAACTTCCGTCAACAGTTGAGTCTTGATAAAACATTTGATGAAAAGCATAATTTAGTATGGATATTAGGACAGGAAGTGCGCCATTCATTGATTAATTTTGATGAAAATACGGTATACGGATATGATCCGGAGCTCAAAACGTGGCAAAATTATAATATGAAAGATTTGGCTTATTTTTCGGGCTTGTTAGGATCTGCTCAGTTAGATCAGAATAGTATTGCTTCGTCTCGTGAATTGCTTAATCGTTTTGTTTCCTTCTATTCGAATGCATCGTATACGTATGATGATAAATATGTACTTTCTGGAAGTATTCGTTGGGATCGTTCGAACTTGTGGGGAACTAATTCGAAATACCAGAATAAACCTTTATGGTCAGTCGGGGGAAGTTGGAATATCTATAAAGAGAAATTCTTTCAAGCGGATTTTGTAGACATGTTGAAATTACGCGCTTCATACGGTATTGGTGGTAATATTGGGCGTAATACAGCTCCCTATCTGATAGCTTCCTATTATGATTCCAGCCTTGTGGATGGTATGGCAGGGTCTGTGAATACTCCTCCCAATAAGGATATCCGTTGGGAAAAGACAACGACTGTGAATGTAGGTGTAGATTTTGCTTTGTTCCGTCATCGTCTGTCGGGAACAATAGAGTATTATAATAAATATAGTGTTGATCTACTTGCCGCTATAAATGGTAGTCCTACACAAGGGTTTGGCTATACAACGTTGATGACGAATAATGGAAAAATGGTAAACCGGGGAGTGGAAATCACTTTGAGCGGAGAGATTATCCGTCAGAAGGACTTTAGTTGGAACGCTTCATTGTTATATGCATTTAATCGTAATAAAGTAAAACACATCAGTGTGCAACCAAGTTTGTGGGATAGCCGTATAAGTATGCCTACCAGTTATCTTATGGTTGGAAAACCATTATATGGTATTTATGCGTATAAGTGGGCTGGATTGAATGAGAATGGTGATCCACAGGTATATGATGCGGAAAATAATGTCACTTCAGGTCCTGCACGTGATTATCATGCATTGGTTTATTGTGGTACGACAGTTCCTATACATAATGCTTCGTTAACCAATGTATTACGTTATAAAGGTCTTGAATTTTCAGCAATGCTGATATTGGATGCAGGTCACAAGTTGCGGTCAAGCAATATTCCAAGCATTAATATGTCGAACGGACGTATTACATCTACTGCTAAGGGTATAGTGGACCGTTGGACTCAGCCTGGGGATGTAACGGACGTACCACGTCTGCTTTTCTCTAATGATACGGAGAATTTTAATACACACCGTACGGAATTATATCGTTATTCGGATTTGTTTGTGTATGATGCATCAAATATTCGTTTGAGTAATATTTCATTGGCGTACAGAGTTCCGGCCCATTGGTGCAAGAAAATTTCTCTTTCCGGCGCTCGTCTTCAGTTCAATGTAGAGAATGTAGCAACATTTGCTTTTGATAGTAAAGCGAATTACGATTTAGGCGGTAAAGTGAAACCGAATTATGTATGGGGATTGTATTTGAATTTTTAAAGAATGAATAATATGAAAAAACAAATGATAAAGATAAGCAGTCTGCTTTTTGTTATGGTGGCTATGATGCTTTCCGCTTGTGATGATTATTTGGATGATGTGCCGAAAGGGCAGAAGATTCCGAAGACATGGGAAGACTATAATGCTTTTATCCGAAATAATTTTTCCTACCATTTTCTTGATCCCGACCAGCTTGCAGTATTAGCAGGAGATATATTTAAACTTCCTTCTGCCGTAACTAGTCCGTCGTTAACACGTGCCAATTATTACGCAGATGAATCTGTAAATCGAATAGACTTAATGACTGGCAATGATAAGAACCCTTATTTTAATGCTTATGAGGGACTTTTGCGTGGAATCTAATCGTAGAGGATGTACCGGATGCGACAGAATGTACGGAGGTTCAGCGCCGTCAGTTAATAGCTCAGGGACGTGTTCTTAGAGCCATGCATTATTTTTATTTGGCTAATTTTTATGCTGACCAGTATGATGAGGCTACTAAGGATAAACTGTCAGTTCCTTTGATAACTTCGGCTTCTGTGGAGGCTCCGTCGCCGCAGGTAACTTTGCAAACAATGTATGAGTTTATGCTTGATGATTTGAATAAGGCGGTTGAAGATCTGCCTGTACATAGTGAGTCGATTCTTCATCCTAATCGGGCACTTGGATATGGTATGTTGGCTCGAGTGTATTTGTCTATGGGGGATTATGACAATGCTTTGAAGAACGCTTCATTGGCATTGGAGCAAAATGACCAGCTTTTTAACTGGATAGATCTTTATGAGGCGGATAAGGAGCGCTATGATGATCCCAAGAATTATACATCAGGGGTAGCCGGTAATCCTGAAACAGATAATGTAGAGAATTATATTTATTGTTATGGATCTTCCACTTCAGGCTGGACTGGTTTGAATAACACAAGCTACGCTATTTCTCCTGAACGGGCGGCTCGTTTTGAAAAGGGGGATACTCGTCTGCTGACCCATTGGAAATCCAGAGTGTCATCTTCCGGTATTCCTTATTATGCGGGTATCTATGCTTTGGAAATGAATAAAGGAGGTATGCGTTCACCTGAAATGTATTATATAAAGGCCGAATGTTTGGCTCGTAAAGGGGGAGAAGCTAATATTAGAGAAGCAATGGAACTAGTGAATAAGGTGAGAAAAACACGTATTCTTCCTGAGTTTTATCAAGATTGGACTGCTGCAACAACGAAAGAAGCAGTGGAAAAAATAATAAGAGATAAAGAGAGTGAATATATCCAGACTCAGGTTATATATTGTGATTATAGACGTTTGAATAAGGACCCGGAGTATGCCCGTACTTTTCCACGCACTATTGAAGGAAAAGAGTATATTCTAAAGTCTGATTCGCATTTATGGATTATGCCTTTTCCGCGTGAAGCCGTATCTAATCCTGGAAATGGAACGATTACACAGAATGTGGAAAAGTAATAAAGCGATAATTTTGCGATAGAATTTATATTATCGATAGGAGTATTCTGAAAAGATTAAGAAATATCCGGATATCCTATAGAGAGAAACAAAAAGGGCGGAACAAAAAATCCGCCCTTTTCTCGTTTTATTATTTTTCAAATTGGATTAGTGGCAATGTCCGCATCCACAGTTGTTTTCATCACTACAACCATCACCGCATCCACCTCCGCAGTCACCACAACCACAGCCGCATCCTTCTCCACTCATCATTTTTACCATTTCCTGAATTTCTTCATTAGTGGCTGTGCGGGATTCTACTACTTCACCTTCAAAAGTGAGATCTTTACCTGCATGAGGATGGTTTAAATCTACAGTAACAGTGTCATTGGTTACTTCGCTTACGGTAGCGTAGAAGTGATGGCCTTCATTGTCCTGTAAGGGAATGACAGCCCCCGGGAAGATACGTTCTTCATCAAAAACACCATCAATGGTGAACATATCTTTAGATACAGTGCGCACACCTTCGGGTATATATTCTCCGTAGGCTTCTGCGGTAGGAATGACAAATTCAAATTTATCACCCTTCTTCAAGGCTGTTATTTCTGTTTCAAAGCGTTCCAGTGTGGTTCCTAAGCCGGATATGAACTGGAAAGGATGTTCTACAGTTGCTTCTTCTACCAATGTTTTCTGGCCGTCTTGCATTACATAAAGTTTGTATGCTACGGTGATGTACTTATTTTCCATGTTTTCTTATTATAATAATGTAATATAAACTACTTACGTAAGTTTTCCGTTGGCAAAGATACGAATTAATTCCCCTTAATCCTTTGTTATTACGTTTATATTACATAAATTTGTTATTATGATACTATAAATGCATTTTCGGTGGCGTTTAATCCTTGATGTAAATCAATTAACTGCTCGTTTTGATAGATGTTTGCTTTAATTAACAGATATATGACAACATGTTATAAAGCATGTTGTTATATTTGCAACGTAATAAAGAGAAAGAGATAACGAGATTGTTTTTAAAAGGTATTATTTAGTTCTTAGGTACTAGGTACTAAGTAAATTGTTTTTAGGTTTAACAAATTAAAATTTTAGGTATTATGAAACGTTTAGTATTGTTGGTTGTAGTGGCATTAGGAATGTCAGCTACAAGTTTTGCAGGAGAAAAAGTAGAAGGTAAAGATTGGAAGGTAGATGTTAACGTCGCAAAGTTGAGCAAATATTTGAATCTGGATGCACGTCAGATGGAGGAGGTTGCTAATATTTCTGATTATTTTGCTGACAAAGTGCAAAGCGCAAGCTACGCAAAAGAAGCTAAACAAGGTAAAAAATTGCGTGAAGCCGTATATGGAAACTTCAAACTGATGAAACGTACATTGACAAATGAGCAGTACAAGAAGTATGTGCAGTTGTTGAATGTCACATTGAAAAACAAAGGGTTGGATTCCTATATGGAAGATGTGGCGAATAAGTAAATTTATAAAATGAAATAAATGAATAGAAAAGAGAGTGCATTGGTTTGTATTCTCTTTTTTATTTATCCGTCGGAAGATATAGTGTATATTTGTGATAAAATGATTGTTTAAAGCCCGATTTAGTTACGAATGATAATTTATAAGAAAAAAAATCTTCATTTTATTTGTTTGTTACAAAAAACGCTTTACCTTTGCAGTCGTTAAAGAAACAAAGAAAACAGATATATGAATATTACTACTCTAAATAACCTGGCAGTCCTGCATATTATTCGCGTCGTGGTGGTCACACTGGGAGCGTGAGAAAGGTTGTGTATGTGTAGTTGTACATATAAAGAAATAATTGAAAGCCTTTCTCACATGGTGAGGAAGGCTTTTTCAATAAGTATAGGACGTTATAGATTTAGAATAAGATGAAGAATCAGTTACGCAGTTCGTTTAGCACACAGGGTCGCCGTATGGCAGGAGCGAGAGCTTTATGGGTAGCTAACGGCATGAAAAAAGAAATGATGGGCAAGCCCATTATAGCCATAGTAAATTCGTTTACACAGTTTGTTCCGGGACATACCCATCTGCATGAAATAGGTCAGCAAGTAAAAGCCGAGATCGAAAAACTGGGATGTTTTGCAGCAGAGTTCAATACAATTGCCATTGATGACGGAATAGCTATGGGACACGATGGTATGCTATATTCACTGCCCAGTCGTGATATCATTGCCGACAGCGTGGAATATATGGTGAATGCTCATAAGGCGGATGCAATGGTGTGTATCAGTAATTGTGACAAAATCACTCCGGGTATGCTGATGGCTGCCATGCGGCTGAACATACCGACTGTTTTTGTATCGGGTGGTCCTATGGAGGCAGGAGAATGGAATAACCAGCATCTTGATTTGATAGACGCCATGATTAAATCTGCTGATGCATCGGTCAGCGATGAGGATGTGGCTCAAATAGAAGATAATGCGTGTCCCGGCTGTGGCTGCTGTTCAGGTATGTTTACGGCTAATTCCATGAATTGTCTTAATGAGGCTATTGGTCTGGGACTTCCGGGTAATGGCACTATTTTGGCAACTCATGCCAACCGTACTCAGTTGTTTAAAGATGCGGCTGCTCTGATAGTGAAGAATGCTTATAAATACTATGAGGAAGGAGATGACAGCGTGTTGCCACGCAGCATTGCTACTCGTGATGCTTTTCTGAATGCCATGACATTGGATATTGCAATGGGTGGTTCCACCAATACTGTGCTCCATCTTTTAGCTATCGCCCACGAGGCGGAAGTAGATTTCAAGATGGATGATATTGATATGCTTTCACGCCATGTGCCTTGTTTGTGTAAAGTAGCTCCGAATACACAGAAATATCATATCCAGGATGTGAACCGTGCCGGCGGTATCCTTAATATATTGGGAGAATTATCCAAGGGTGGTTTGCTGAAAACCGATGTGAAACGAGTGGACGGTCTGACATTGGCGGAAGCTGTCGAAAAATATAATATATGTAAGAAGGAAGTGGATACTGAAGCAAAACGTATCTATTCAAGTGCTCCGGGAAACAAATTCAATATAAAGCTGGGTTCTCAGAATGCTGTTTATAAAGAACTGGATACAGATCGTGCCAATGGTTGTATCCGTGATTTGCAACATGCTTATAGTAAGGACGGAGGTTTGGCCGTTTTGAAAGGGAACATTGCACAGGATGGTTGCGTAGTGAAAACAGCCGGAGTGGATGAAAGTATTTGGAAATTCTCGGGACCTGCCAAGGTGTTCGATTCGCAGGATGCTGCTTGTGAAGGTATTCTAGGAGGAAAGGTAGTCAGCGGAGATGTTGTTGTTATCACTCATGAAGGTCCGAAAGGTGGTCCCGGTATGCAGGAAATGCTTTATCCTACTTCTTATATCAAATCCAAGCATTTAGGAAAAGAATGTGCTCTGATTACCGACGGACGTTTTAGTGGAGGAACCTCGGGATTAAGCATCGGGCATATTTCTCCCGAAGCTGCAGCGGGTGGTAATATCGGAAAAATAGTGGATGGTGATATAATTGAAATCGATATTCCGAACCGCAGTATCAATGTGAAACTGAGCGACGAAGAATTGGCCGCCCGACCGATGGCACCGGTGACCCGCGACCGTAAAGTTCCTAAAAGCTTGAAGGCATACGCTAGTATGGTAAGTTCTGCAGATAAAGGAGGAGTGAGAATCATTGACTAAATTAGAAATTAAAAATTGAGAATAAAAAACAGTTTCGTTGTCATCGGCCAGTTGTCCGGCATCGTATTTTTTTGAATCTCAATTCTCAACTAAACAATTATGGCAAAAGAAAAGATAACAGGAGCAGAGGCGATGATGCGTTCTTTGGAGTATCAAGGAGTAAAAACTCTTTTCGGATATCCCGGAGGTTCTATCATGCCTACTTTTGATGCTTTATATCATCATAAAGATACATTGAACCATATATTGGTCCGTCATGAACAGGGAGCTGCCCATGCAGCACAGGGATTTGCCCGCGTATCCGGGGAGGTTGGTGTCTGTTTGGTGACTAGCGGACCCGGTGCGACAAATACCATCACCGGCATTGCCGATGCTATGATTGACAGCACGCCTATTGTGGTGATTGCCGGACAGGTAGGAGCTTCTTTTTTGGGTACGGATGCTTTTCAGGAAGTAGATCTGGTGGGTATCACTCAGCCTATTACCAAATGGAGTTACCAAATTCGCCGTGCGGAAGATGTAGCTTGGGCTGTAGCCCGTGCTTTCTATATAGCCAAAAGCGGACGTCCCGGTCCTGTTGTTCTGGACTTTGCCAAGAATGCACAAGTGGAGATGGTGGATTATGAACCGATGAAGCTTGATTTTATCCGTAGTTATGATCCGGAACCTAATCCTGATAAGGAATCTCTTCAGGAGGCTGCCGAATTGATAAACAATGCCCAAAGGCCATTAGTGTTGGTAGGGCAGGGGGTAGAGTTGGGTAATGCACAAGATGAGTTACGTGCATTCATAGAAAAAGCCGATATGCCTTGTGGCTGTACTTTGCTGGGACTTTCGGCTATACCGACTTCGCATCCTTTAAATAAAGGAATGTTAGGTATGCATGGAAATCTGGGGCCCAATGTCAAGACTAATGAATGTGATGTGTTGATTGCCGTAGGTATGCGCTTTGACGACCGTGTAACCGGAAAATTAGATACATATGCTAAACAGGCAAAGGTGATTCATTTGGATATTGACCATTCTGAAATAGACAAGAATGTAAAAGTGGATGTACCCGTATTAGGTAATTGTAAACATACGCTAGCTATGCTGACGCAACTTATCCGGGAGAATAAACATTCCGAATGGATTGATAGCTTTGCTGAATATGAAAAGACGGAATATGAACATGTTATCAGTAAAGAAATTCATCCTGTTGACGGGGCGTTGAATATGGGTGAAGTGGTGCGTGCGGTGAGTGAGGCTTCGAATAATGAGGCCGTACTGGTGACAGATGTGGGACAGAACCAAATGATGGCTGCTCGTTATTTTAAATACAGTAAGAACCGTAGCATTGTAACTTCGGGTGGATTGGGAACAATGGGATTCGGTCTTCCCGCTGCTATAGGCGCTACTTTCGGTTGCCCGGATCGTACTGTATGCGTATTTATGGGTGATGGCGGTTTGCAGATGAATATTCAAGAATTGGGAACTATCATGGAGCAAAAAGCGCCGGTAAAGATTATTTTGTTGAACAATAACTATTTGGGTAATGTTCGTCAGTGGCAAGCTATGTTTTTCGGTCATCGTTATTCATTTACTCCGATGTTGAATCCGGATTACATGAAGATTGCCGAGGCATACGAGATTCCTGCCCGTCGTGTCATGAAGCGCGAGGAATTGCAGGATGCTATCCATGAGATGCTGGCTAATGACGGGCCGTTCCTGTTGGAGGCTTGTGTGATAGAAGAGGGAAATGTATTGCCGATGACACCTCCGGGAAGCTCGGTGAATCAGATGTTACTGGAATGCTAATTTAATAATTATGGATAAGACATTATATACATTAATCGTTCATTCAGAAAATATCGCCGGTTTGCTGAACCAGATTACGGCTGTGTTTACTCGTCGCCAAATCAATATCGAAAGTCTTAATGTTTCTGCGTCTTCCATTAAGGGAGTGCATAAATATACTATTACTGTCTGGACTACTCAGGATGTGATAGAAAAGGTGGTGAAGCAGATTGAGAAGAAAATAGATGTTTTGCAGGCACATTATTTTACTGATAGTGAGATTTATCAGCATGAGATTGCTTTGTACAAGGTTTCTACTCCTGAATTTCAGGAGAATCCTATGGCATCTAAAGTTATCCGCCGTTATAGTGCCCGCATTGTAGAAGTAAATCCGGTTTTCTCTATTGTTGAAAAGAATGGAATGAGTGAGGAAATTACTGCTCTTTATGAGGAGTTGCGCGGATTGGGATGTGTGTTGCAGTTTGTACGTTCGGGACGTGTGGCGATTACTACCAGTTGTTTCGAGCGTGTGAACGAATATCTGACCCAACGCGAGGAAAAGTATCGCCAGCAAAAAACGGAATAATGATGAGTGAGAATAAAGTAGGAACATACAGATTTGTGGCAGAACCCTTTCACTGTGATTTCAGTGGAAAGTTGACTATGAGTGTGCTGGGTAACCATTTGCTGAATTGTGCCGGCTTTCATGCTGCCGACCGGGGATTTGGAATTGCTACACTCAATGAGAATCATTATACATGGGTACTTTCCCGTTTAGCTGTAGAGTTAGAGAATATGCCTTGTCAATATGAGGGATTCAGTATTCAGACATGGGTGGAGAACGTGTATCGCCTTTTTACAGACCGTAATTTTGCAATTTTGGATAAGGAAGGAAAAGCTGTCGGATACGCCCGTTCCGTATGGGCGATGATCAGTATGGAAACTCGCAAACCAGCTGACTTGCTTACGCTTCACGGAGGTAGTATCACTGATTATGTATGCGATAAGGAATGTCCTATAAGCAAGCCCGGTCGTATTAAGGTGACAGAGAAAACTCCGGTTTCTGAATACCAGACCAGATATAGCGATATTGATATCAATGGTCATGTGAACAGTATTAAGTATATAGAACATATTCTCGACCTGTTTCCTATAGAATTTTTTAAGGAGAAACGGATTAAACGTTTTGAGATGGCTTATGTAGCTGAAAGTTATTATGGTGATATATTGAGTTTCTACCGCGAGGAAGTGGGGGAGAAAGAATATGATATAGAGGTGAAGAAGAATGGCACAGATGTTGTCGTTCGCAGTAAGGTGATATTTATTTAGAATCTAATTTTTAATTTTTAATTTATAATTTAAAATGGCACAATTGAATTTTGGCGGCGTTACAGAAACTGTAGTTATCCGCGATGAATTTCCTTTGGAAAAAGCACGTGAAGTATTGAAAGATGAAACAATCGCTGTGATCGGGTATGGTGTGCAGGGACCGGGGCAGTCTTTGAATCTCCGGGACAATGGTTTCAATGTAATCGTTGGTCAGCGTCCGGGAAAAACATATGAAAAAGCAGTTGCTGACGGATGGGTTCCGGGTGAAACTCTGTTTGGTATTGAAGAGGCTTGTCAGAAAGCGACTATCGTAATGTGTCTGTTATCTGATGCAGCTGTTATGTCTGTATGGCCGACTATCAAACCTTGCTTGACTCAAGGCAAGGCACTTTATTTCTCTCATGGCTTTGCTATTACTTGGAGTGACCGTACAGGGGTAGTTCCTCCTGCTGATATTGATGTGATCATGGTAGCTCCTAAAGGGTCGGGTACTTCACTGCGTACCATGTTCTTGGAAGGTCGTGGTTTGAACTCTTCATACGCTATCTATCAGGATGTAACCGGCAAGGCTTATGAACGTACTATTGCATTGGGTATTGGTATCGGTTCAGGCTATTTGTTCGAAACTACTTTCCAGCGTGAAGCAACTTCTGACTTGACTGGTGAACGCGGTTCTTTAATGGGGGCTATCCAAGGATTGTTGTTGGCTCAGTATGAAGTATTGCGTGAAAACGGACATAGCCCTTCTGAAGCGTTTAATGAAACTGTAGAAGAATTAACCCAGTCATTGATGCCTTTGTTTGCTAAGAATGGTATGGACTGGATGTATGCTAACTGCTCTACTACTGCTCAGCGCGGTGCATTGGATTGGATGACTCCGTTTCATGATGCTATCAAACCTGTAGTTGAAAAGTTATATCACAGTGTGAAGACTGGCAACGAGGCTCAGATTTCTATCGATTCTAACTCTAAACCCGATTATCGTGAAAAATTGGAAGAAGAATTGAAAGCATTGCGTGAAAGCGAAATGTGGCAGACGGCTGTAACCGTACGTAAACTTCGTCCTGAAAATAATTAATAGTTAGTATTTAGTATAGAAAGCGGGGGTGCGATGAGGCATCTCCGCTTTCTTTTATATATATTAATGTTAGTGGTATTGTTTATATCATGTGTAGTCGCTAATTTTGTGAAAACTTGACTTAGACATGAATAATAGATTATCACTTTTATTAATAGGGTGCATATTTCCCTTTCTATCTTTTTATGCACAAAAGAATATGAATCTTCCACCATATTATCCCACAGTAAAAGGTATTACGGATTATGCTGTGTGGCAGCTTGTATATCCGGATTCTTTATTAAAGGCGGATATTGCAGGTGAAGCAGTGTGTACACTCCGCATTGATAGTTTGGGTATTGTCCGTAGTAAATATATTGAAGCCACTCATCCTTTGTTTGCCAAGGCGGCCGAAGATGTGATTGAGGGGATGCGTGAATGGCAGCCTGCAAAGAAAGCGGGTAGAGATATAGATAGTACTGTAGTCTTTCATATTCCTTTTAATCCTGATATTTACAGTGACCGTATTTGGCGGCAGCAGCAAGTTCTGGAATCTTGCAGGGGACAATTTGTCGATTCCATGCCTGTCTTTCCAGATGATATTCGTAGTCTTGTTATGGGAAATATGGGTTGGCCTGATGATAAAGTGGATAAAGCCGTTGCTATTTGCCGTTTTACGGTGAATGAAAACGGGGAGATTATGAATATCCGTGTGATAAAAGGCACTCATCCGGCTTTTGATAAAGAGGCTATACGTATTCTTTCTAATTTTCCCCGGCTGATTCCTGCCATGAAAAACAGCAAACCTGTGCCATATGATTATTTTTTGACTATGCGTTTTTGGAAAGAGGATCTGGAACATTATTTATTGTATAGGGAATGTGCACAGGAAGATTTGGAAAAGACCACTTGGGAGCCTTATAGATACTCTTCTTATCCCGGTGGTACTGTTGCTTTGACGCAATTTATAAATTCTCATCTGAAAATAACTCCCGAAATGAAAGCTACGGGAAAGCAGGGACGGGTGATTTATAGTTTCAATGTGGATATAGATGGTTCAATGAAAGATTTTCGGCTGGTGAGAGGACTTGATCCATTAATGGATGCCGAAGCATTGCGGGTACTTCAATTAGTGAATGAAAAATGGAGTACGGGGTATTATTTCAATTCAAAGAAATGGTATCGGGAGTTTTATGTGAATCAATTCACCATTCCCATTATTTTTAGTTGGTAGCTTATACATATTGCTACTTTGGACTTGAGATTTCGATGTTTTGACAGTTTTTGGAGTACACCTGTAACATTAAGGAGGATTACCGTTCTTGAAGGATCATTTTGTTCTTCGGTCAACTTTCGGAAGTATCTCTGACCTGTCAGCTTTTCGATACAGGAACTTCGAGCATGTATGCCCTCATGCCCTCATTGTGTGTATAACAGGCTAATTATAAATTACTTATGTGTTGACGGTAAAAATACTTGCTCTCACTTATACTCTCATGCCCTCACTATGTTTTGAAGTTTCTTTTTACATAACATGCTTGTTGTCAGTTATGTATATTTTTTACAGGCTGTTTGTGTTTGATGCAAAGTAGGACATTTTCAGGCTTTTCTATCGTAAGAAGTATGCATGAGAAGGGTTTCTACGAAATGAGGCTTACGATGGAATTTCCGGCAGGGGTAAAAAAGATCAAGACGTTTTTAAAAAAGCTCTTGTTCTTTTTTAAAAAGGCGGTTATCTTTTTTTAAAAGCTCTTGATCTTTTAAAAAAACGTCCTGTCACCAACGACAGGAAGAATATAAAAACAGGCTGTACCAATCATTTGATACAGCCTGTTTTTATATTTATAAGATTATATACTACAGATTAGAAGTACAGATAACGGTCATCTTTCACTTCAGCTTTTTTGTAGAGGTCATTGATGAAACTGCTAGCATAACGTCCTGCCATATTAGACAAGTTGTTTTCTTCGTTTTTAGCATCAAATTCTTCTGCACTTTTTTCTTTGTTATAAACCTGAATCATGTAAACACCTGCATTACCCTTGATAGGACCAGTTAACTTGTTTACTTCAGCTTTGCTTGCATAAGCACCTAAAGCTGGTTCGCTGGCGCGAGTTACTGAAACATATGCCGGAGCAGAGAAAGTGATATGTTTTACAGAATCGCTAACTGCATTTGCCATATTTTTCACTTGGGCAATGCTGTTTGCGCCTTTCATTTCAGCTATCAGTTTTTCAGCTTTTTTATCTTTGATGATTTCTGCTTTCAGCATGTCGGCAACCAAGTTGATATTACGATATCCGGCAGGATTAATCTTTTCAAGAGCAACTACCATCAGATGATCGTTCTCACCACATTCATACAATGGAGACACTTCACCTTCTTTGGCTGCAAAAATCCATTTCAACGCTTCACGGGTTCCTTTTACACCACCCACACGGTGTTCTGCGCTACGGAAATCAGCACGTTCTAACAAGCGGTATCCGCTTTCTTCTGCATTGGCAACAATCTTATCCATTGTAGTGTTCTGCGCTACGAATTGGCTGAAATCATTGTATGCCTTGTTGTATGTTTCTTTGCTGAATTCAACCGGACGTTTAATCACTGCAACTTTATATTTATCTTTCATGGCTTTTTTATCCAACACTTGAAGAATAACGTTAGCTTGTCCGATCTGAAGATTGCTTAATTCTTTAACATTAGAATTAATCAATGTGTTGATGTATTTAGCATTGTCAGCATCTAATGCAGCACCTTCATAGTTGCGTGCAGTCAACCAGGTTGCTTCACCTGTCTGACCATATTTTTTTGCGATATCAGCAAAGTCAGCTCCATCTTTCAGTGCATTGAAAATACTATCGGCTAAAGTTGCGGTTTTAGCAGCATCTTCAGCATATACCTGAATTTGACGATATTGGATTGAATCGGGAGCAGTCTGCTTGGCAATAATTTTAAAAGCATTATATGAATCATCTGCCTGATTATAGTAAGGACCATATACTTCGTTGATAGTTACAGAGTCCAAACGAGCAACTACATCATTAGGATATACAGTCTTGTTGATTGCAATTTCAGAAAAAGGAACAACAGAGCCGGTGGAACGGATGAATGTGTTCATGTCGGCAGCGGTACCTAGCTGGTTGGCATATTCGGTTACTTCATTTAATACTTCTTTGCGATCTTCTTCAGATGGAGTTACCAATACATCAATGTATTTGATGTTACGAGTTTCAACCGGCTGTTCGAAAGAACTTTTTTTCTTGTTATACAGATCTTTGATTTCGCTGTTTGAAACCGTGATAGTTGAATCGCTGATAGAAGAATAAGGAATTGCAGCCAGTAAAACGTCTGATTGTTCAGTGCGTGATGTAAACGCATCTTCAGCTGCAACCGGATTTGAGATCAATGATTTTGCAATCAGGTTCTGATATTTTTCAGCTAAAGTAGATTGGATCAAAGTCTTTTCAATAAAATTCCAAAAAGCTCCCATTTTTTGATAGTATTCTACATATTGTGCAGGCATTTTGCTTGCATCCAGGTGAGCGTAATCTACCAGGAATTTTTTCAGCATATCTTTGTCGAAAGCACCGGTTTGCGGATTGCGGAACGGAGTTTGCATTAATAAGGGGTTAGTACCCTCCTCAATGATTGCTTGAACTTCAGCTTTGCTGACAGTCAGTCCCAATTTTGCAGCTTCTGCTGCGATTAATTGGTTATTTACGTAAGATTGCCATACTTGGTCTTTCACTTGAGTCAGTTGGTCGTCATTTAATGCAGAAACACCTTGTGTCAATTTAATGACTTCTGTGTATTCGTCTACCATTTTTTGATACTCTTGTGCTGTAAGTGTTTTTCCATTCACTTCACCTACGTCTTGTTTACCCTGATGTGGTTGGAGAACCTTCCATGCGTCTCCGGCAATGAATGCGAAGAGGGCAAGTCCGATTACAACGACCAACAGAGGGCCTTTACTTCTGATTGTTTGTAATGTTGCCATTTAATTTTACTATTTTTGTTTATTGTTTTTTTATACTTCATAGATTTAGCGCACGAAGATACAAAAAATGCAGCTTACAAGCTATTTTATTGTGAAAAAAATCTATTATTCGGTTACTTTCAACTTTACTAATTCAATTTTGGTTGCTGTTACTTTAATTATTTTGAAATGGAATTTATCGAAAGTGATCTCTTCATGTATTTTGGGGAAGCTTTGGTATTGGTGCAGGATGAGTCCACCGATAGTTTGGTAATCATCATTTTCCGGTAGGCCAAGTGAGAACAATTCATTGGCTTTTTCTATTTCCAGACGTCCGGAAAGGATGTATTCATTGTCACCGACAGATTTGGCTATGTAAGAAGTCGTGTCATGCTCATCTTCTATTTCACCGAAAATTTCTTCCACTAAATCTTCTAGCGCCACGATGCCGGATGTACCTCCGAATTCATCGACTACTACAGCTAAGGATTTCTTTTGCTGCATGAATAGTTTCATCAGCTTATGCGCTCCCATCGTTTCGGGAGCAATAGGTAGTTGGCGGACACTCTTAGTCCAGTCGGTCTGTTCACGAAACATTTCAGAAGAATGGATATAACCTATAATATTGTCAATGTTTTCTTTATAGACAATGATTTTACTGATTCCGCTTTCAATGAAGCGGGCTTTTAGTTCTTCTATGGGAGTTCCATATTCTATGGCAACAATTTCGGTTCTAGGTACCATACAATCCCTAATTCTGATATTCGAAAAATCTAGTGCATTTTGGAATATCTTGACTTCGGTGTCTATGTCTTGTTCATTTTGAACATCTTGTATACTGCTTTGAATAAAGTAATCTAGATCGACTTTGGTAAAAGCTTTTTCATTGGCTTCTTTATTTGTTTTAATGCCTATAATGTAAAGTAATATATTGGATATTCCCGAAGCAAACTTGCTGATGGGATAGAGCAAGACATAGCAAATGTAAGTGGGAACTGCAAAAATATTCAGAGTGAAATTGGGATTAATCTTAAATAAGGTTTTAGGCAGGAACTCTCCTGTGACCAAGATGATTAATGTGGAAATAATTGTTTGGATCAGTACTAATAAAAAGTGGTTGTCTATCAATCCTGCCAGCAAGTTTTGTTCAATGACTTGTGCCATCAATATACCGTAAATGACCAAAGCGATGTTGTTCCCTACCAACATGGTAGAGATAAAATTGTTCGGATTATGAAAGAAGATGGAAAGTATACGTGAATTTATGCTTTGGCTGTTACGATCCATTTCAAAACGTAATTTATTGGATGAAACAAAGGCTATTTCCATGCCGGAGAAAAAAGCGGAAAAAGCCATTGTGATAAGAATTTGTATAATAATACCCATAATAGTGAGTGAATTAGCGTATCGAATCAGTTCTGGTGCTATTTGCAACAGCTTTTGTACTGTCTGCTGGTGCTGTATCTTCTACAGTGAAAATACCTGTGTTATTATAAATTTGATATTCTGTCATTTGCTGGTTGGATTCAAATCCATAACCGGTAATGATTTTGTCTTCTTGTTCAATGCGGATAAATTTGTCAGAATAGACCCTTTCCTGTTTTTCATCCCAAAAGAGCAGGTCTGTGTCAAATTTGTCGCCTCTTTGGCTGCGGATATGCACATTGCTTCTCAATTCCCAAAGTTTCTTTTTCTCGTAGTAATAGGCTGTATCGGCTTTTATGCTGGCATCAATATGGAATAGGGAATCAAACTTTTCCAGATAAACTCCTTTTTCAAAAGCCCAATAAGGAGGGTTCTTTTTATCATAAATTTCCCATTCTTCTGTGATAATTTTGTAGCGGGTAATACCGGAATCGGATATAAGGGTAGTAACCCCCAATGTTTTCATGCTAGGCAATGAATCTCTTTCTGTAATGGCTTCCGCCAGATTTTTTTCGCCTCCTGAGCATGCTGGGAATAAAACAAACATAACAGTTGCCCAAATGGCAACTGTTATGTTTAGAAATATAAAGTGTGATTCTTGTTTTTTTTCAGACGACATAATTATCTGATAGTTGTTGTTTCACCAATCCATCCACCGATTGTAACAGAGTCACCTTTCTTCAAGCTGAGGAAGAACAAGTCTGCGTCTTTAGGAGTATGGGCTGCATAAGTACCAATTAGTTTATTTGCTTCTTCAGCAACACTAGGATCTACACTTTTTGCTTTCTGTAATTTGTCGATAACAGCAAAATAAGTACACTTGTTCAATGCGGCTTCATCACTCCAGTTAGGGCTTGATGCATACATATTAGCAATTAAAATGTAAGGCTTACCATTGTTTCCATCCAATGAGATTGACTTCAGCGCATATTGTTTTGCCTTGCTCAACTGTTTTTTGCTGAATAAAATAGCAGCGGTTTTGTATGCATAGTCGGCTTTCTTTAATGGGTCTTGTTCTAAGTTGATAGCCTGATCAAAATAGTCGATACATTTGTCCATATCACCTTTCTTGTAATACATGTATCCGCAACCTACAGCAGTTTCGGCAGTCGGTTCGATGGCATGTGCGGCTTCAGATGCAGCAAAGTAAGCTTCCTGTTCTGTACAGTTTAGCATCTGCATTACAGAAATAACTTGCTTCAGATAATCCAAATTAGTTTTGTTTTGTTCAACTTTCGGAGCATAGATAGCTTGTAGGTTGTCGCAAGTCGCTACACCACTGTTAATGAAAAATGCATCGATATTGTCTTTTGCCACTTTCAATAATTTTTTGTCATTTTCCTTTGTAGCAGCTTTTAAAGCTCCATCAGCAACTCCTGATGCAAACAAGTAATCCTGAATGAATTGTTCTTTGTATGCTTCATCACTCTTCATTTTACGGGCAGCAGCATCCATGAATTCTTGTAATACAAAATAGTCGGAATTTTCTTTTTCAAGTTCAATGGCTTCTTTGAACATGTTGTATGCTTCATTCATGTCCTGTCCACCCATTGTGAAGTAGTCATGTGCCTTCATTCCGATAATTGAACCCTTTGTAGCATCTCTTTTAACCAACTTGTTCAAATCGTCCAGATATTGGATACGCTGGTCGTGAACTTTCATCAGTTCATTGAAGTATTGTTTTTGCTTAGCTGCATCTTTTTCACCGGCTATTAAAGCACGAAGAATTTTTGCACCATTAGTATAAGTACTTACTTGAGCTTTGGGGGCTTCTGTAAATACGCTCATCCAAGGAGTATAGGCGTCCTTGAAATTGTTAGTTTTGACATACTCAGTGTAAATACTGATATTTTTCAAGCATCGGATACTGTCTTCACCATGTCCGAATCTTGATCCGTCTGACGCTCCGGTCTGAGCGAAAGAAGCTGTTGTACCTAAGGAAAGAACGAACAGCGCTGTTACCATCTTCATTTTCATCGTATATAAATTTAGTTGTTGTTATTTATTTGCTTCTCTCCATTTATCAATCCACTTTCCATTTCATGAACCAACGTTCATTGAAAGTGAGCCCGATATTGATTCTCAAATAGTTCTCTTCCATTAATCCTTTAAATTTAGGACTGACTTTAATGTATTGTCCGGAAATGTTCAGCATAGATTTACTTTGGAACATGGGAAGTCCGAAACCTACACTGACGCCATATTCGCGTGCACCGTCTTGAAAACTGGTTGCTCCTGTGTCCGGATCAGTATAGCTTACCTTATTATAAGGAGTTGAATAATAAGCTCCCATACGGTAACGGATACGCTTCAGATAGTTGTGGCTGATATAACTTGGTACGAATTCCGCACCAAAAGCTATTTTTGTGCGGTTATTCATTTCCACACTTTCTTTGTTGAACTTGCTCCAAGTCAGATCGGCTGTATTCCATTTTTGTAAAGTATAGTCAACCCCAATCGTCAGGCGGTTGTCATATACATAAGTAAGACCTGCACCAAATGTATGTGGCATTTTAAACGGGTTTGGAATAGTATCGCCAGTTTGTGACTGTACATAAATGGAACCATTACTTTCCGTACCTGTCTGATGATATTTATATGCATCTCCGTGCAAGGTATGTCCCAGTGTATAAACGGCACCTACATTTATTGTGTTTTTCTTGTTTAACTTATAAGTATACTGTAAACCAAAATCCAATTTATAATCACTGATGGAAAATTTGTCTAATTTGATACTACGTGTATCTGTCGCTCCAATAGCTGTCATGGATTGATGGGTAATGTCTCCATAAAGATATGAAAAATTTGCACCAACAGACAAATTATTAAATACTTTATAACCTAATCCTACAAAAACCTGGTGAAAGCCTCCGTCGCCATTATAAGATTCGACCCACTTTCCGTTATTGTCTACATCCTCAAAATCATGTGTTTTGGAAATGTTGTAACCTACTGTAGAAAATGGAAGAAAACCAACTGTCATTCCCATTTTTTGCCATAGACGGAATTGCATGGCCAAATAGTCAAAACTTGAGTTTTTAGCATTGGTTTTTACATTACCATCCTTGAAGTTCGCATTTTGAAGAGTCATTCCTGCATCGAACAAGAATGTCAATGAATCGATAGCTGTATAAGATGCCGGATTAGACGCGTTGATTTGGTAGCCGTTTCGCAAACCGTATGCTATTCCTCCCATTGCTTTACTGTTACCAAAATTTTGATCAGCTAACTGACCAAAGCCGTAGCGTGTATAGGGAGAATTTGTGCTTGTTTGGGCTACGGCCAGCCCTGTGACTGTGAGTAATATTGATGCACTAATCAGTCTTTTATAATTTATCATTATAGCTTAATATTCTGTTTAAACCTTTCAATACTAAAAATCTATCTGCAAAGATGATACTTTTTAATTTTGTATCAAAAGAAAATTCATCTCCGCCCGTTAAAAAAACCAAAAGCTCCGGATAATTCTTTTGAAGATGGGTGATATAGCCGCTCATTTCAAATTCCATTCCGCGAATGACTCCTGCCCGGATAGCCGTTTCTGTAGATTGTCCATACATCGGAACTTCTCCTTTAGCGCTTACTTTGGGAAGTTTGTCGGTGAATATGTTCAATGCCTTGAAACGCATACGCATTCCTGGAGAAATATTGCCTCCATGATAGGCTCCGTCAGCGTCAATAAAATCGTATGTGACACAGGTTCCTGCGTCGATAACCAGCACATCGTGTCCAGGCTTCAGCCAGTTTGCTGCGACCACAGCTGCTAAACGGTCCATGCCCAGTGTTTGAGGCGTTTTATATAAATTAGTGACGGGAACAGGGGTTTCATGACTTAATTCGATGATGTTAAAAGGCAATCTTTCCAGTTGGTGCCGGATCGTATTGCTTAGTGTTATGACAGAAGCTATGATACCTCGTTTCAACGGGTATCGGGAGCAAAGCATCGGGAGGCAATCTAAAGAATGATTGGAGCCACGAAATACTTCAACTAACTCGCCTTTGTCGAATATAGCCAATTTGGCTACTGAGTTTCCTATGTCGATTATTAAATTCACAACTTTGCTTTTTCGGCTGCAAAGTAACGCAAAAAATAAATAGGAATAGCAATAAAAAATGGTATTTGTGAGGAATTAATTAATATTTAGGTGTACTTTTGCATCGGTAAACAGAGAATGGAATTTATGAATAAATTAATTATAGCATTGATATTGTTATTCTTTTTCTTGGGTCAATCGGTTAGAGGTCAGGAAGATAATATAAAGGTAAGTCTGATGACTTGTGCTCCCGGTACGGAAATATATGCTTTGTTCGGGCATACGGCATTGCGCTATGAGGATAAGGCACGTGGAGAGGACTGGGTGTTTAATTATGGTATGTTCAGCTTTAATACTCCCCATTTTATCTATCGTTTTGTCAAAGGAGAAACTGATTATGAATTGGGCGTAACCCGTTATCCTTATTTTGAAGGCAGTTATGCTATGCGTGGTTCCTCGGTTTATCAGCAGACATTGAATTTGACTATTTCGGAAAAACAGGAACTCAGAAGATTGCTGGAAGAGAATTATCTGCCGGAGAATAGGGTTTACCGTTATAATTTTTTCTATGATAATTGCACTACCCGTGCGCGTGATGTAATAGAAAGGTGTATTGAAGGGAAGGTTGTTTATTCTGAAGGAAAGGAGGGGCTCTCTTTTCGGGATATTGTCCATCAATATACTAAAGGACACAAATGGGATGAGCTGGGCATTGATATGTGTTTGGGCAGTGAAGCTGATAAGCCTATTGATGCGCGTAAGCAGATGTTCGCCCCTTTTTATTTGCTGGAAGCGGCAAAAAAAGCGACTATAGTAGTAGGTGACAGCGTGCGTCCTTTGATTCTGCATGAAAAAAAGGTGGTGGATGCAGAACCGGAGAATGTTGGTGACGGTTTTCCATTGTCACCCCTGGCGTGTGTCTTTATTTTAATAGGAATTACTTGTTTTGTAGGATGGTTGCAGTTTAAAACCAGGAAAATAATCTGGATTTGGGATTTGCTTCTTTTTGGTGTACAAGGGTTAGCGGGATGTGTCATTACTTTCCTGGTCTTTTTTTCTACTCATCCTACGGTAGGGTCCAATTGGCTTATCCTTTTATTGAATCCTATCCCTTTACTTTACCTTCCGGTCATGGTTTGTCGAGCTATAAAAGGTAAAAAAGACCTCTATCATACAATAAATGTAGTGTATTTAACACTTTTTATAATGATAATGCCGTTTGTACAGCAAAAATTCAATGTAACGGTATTACCTTTGGCACTGTGTTTGTTGATATGTTCTGCAAACCACGTTTTATTATATTACAGACAAAACAATAAATGAAAGGACGCATCTTAACTTCTCTTTTGACTGTTATCGCATTAACAGGGTTGCAGGCACAGAACATTCCTGCGGTTCCCAGGTTGGTGGTCGGATTGACTATTGACCAGTTGCGGACTGATTATATAGAGGCTTTTTCGGCTTTATACGGTGAACGTGGTTTCAAGCGGTTGTGGAGAGAAGGACGGATTTATCGGAATGCCGAATATGACTTTATTAATGTGGATAAGTCATCAGCTGTAGCGGCCATTTATTCTGGCACTACACCTTATACCAACGGAATCGTGGGGGATAACTGGATGGACCGCAGTACTCTGCGAGTCCTTAATTGTGTGGACGATGCTGATTTTATGGGTATTTACACTTCCGAGTCCACTTCTCCGCAGAAAATGAAGGTGTCGACTTTGACAGATGAGTTGGTAATAGCCACACAAGGAATAGCTGAAGTTTATTCTATCGCTCCTACACGTGAAATGGCGGTGTTGGCTGCCGGTCATGCTTCGAAAGGTGCATTCTGGTTGAATGATGAAACAGGAAAATGGAGTGGCAGTACATATTATGGTACATTTCCTGCATGGGTGACTACTTATAATGACCGTGAAGGATTGGATTTCCGTATCGGCAATATGTCGTGGGAGCCTTATTTGCCTGTGACTGTCTATAAATATTTGACTAGCGAGAACAAACAAGTTACGTTCAAGCATAATTTCGATGACGAGCGGAAAAATAAATACCGTAAATTGAAAACAAGCCCTTATGCTAATGATGAGGTAAACCGTTTGGTTAATGCTTGTTTTAGTAATACTTCCATTGGAAAGGATGCTGTTCCGGACTTTTTGTCACTGGCATATTATGCCGGGAATTATGATCATAAGGCTCCTGCAGAACTCCCGATGGAAATGCAGGATACCTATGTACGTCTGGACAACAGTATTGCTGAATTATTGGAATTGATAGACCGGAAAGTTGGTTTGAACAATACTTTATTCTTTATAACCTCTACAGGATATGCTGACGCTGATCCTGTTGATCCTCCTCAATATAAAATACCGGGTGGAGAATTCCATATTGAACGTTGTTCTGCTCTGTTGAACCTTTATTTGGCTGCTATTTACGGTGAAGGACAATGGGTGGAGGCGCATTTTGAGCAGCAAATATACTTGAATCATAAGCTGATAGAGCAGAAACAACTGAATATATCCGAGATATTAAATCGTGCGGCAGAATTTTTGGTACAGTTCAGCGGAGTGAAAGATGTGTATTCTTCACAACGTTTGCAATTGGGAGCGTGGACTCCTACCATTGATAAAATAAAGAATTACTATAACCCGATATGTTCCGGAGACTTATGGATAGAAGTCTTACCAGGCTGGACTGTATTCCGTGAACATTCGCTTGATACGCAGGTGCAACGCTATTCATATGCGTCGGCTCCATTGATTTTCATTGGGAACGGAATGAAACCGGAAATAATCCATGCGCCTATAAAAATAGGCAATATAGCACCCACCGTAGCCCATTACATGCGCATTCGTGCTCCTAATGCAGCCGTTCTGGCACCAATGACAGACATCAGAAAATAATATTAAGGAGAGAAGTGCAAATAAATCAGCATTTTATTGTAACTTTGCACTTTCAAAAGTAATCAAATTAGAAAATAATAAAAACAAAAAATACAATGGGATTTAATGAATTTATTGGCAAATTGTTTGGAAATAAGGCCACTCGTGACATGAAAGAAATCAAGCCATGGGTTGATAAAATAAAGGCTGTTTATCCGGAAATTGCCAAATTGAGCAATGACGAGCTTCGTGCAAAAACAGTAGAATTAAAGAAGTACATTTCTGATTCGGCTGCTGAGGAACAAAAGAAGATAGAAGAATTGAAAGGTACTATCGAAACTACAGAACTGGAAGATCGTGAGGGCATCTTCGCGCAGATAGACAAACTGGAAAAAGAAGTGCTGGAAAAATATGAAAAAGCACTGGATGATGTACTTCCGCAGGCTTTTGCCATTGTAAAAGACACTGCACGCCGTTTCTCTGAAAATCCGGAATTGGTTGTAACCGCTACCGATTTTGACCGTGAATTGGCTGCTCAAGGAAAAGATTTTGTGCGTATTGAGGACGATAAGGCGATTTGGCAGAACCATTGGATTGCTGGTGGTAATGACATGGTATGGAGCATGGTGCATTACGATGTGCAGTTATTCGGTGGTGTAGTGTTACATAAAGGCAAGATTGCCGAAATGGCTACTGGTGAAGGTAAGACGTTGGTAGCCACTTTGCCTGTATTTTTGAATGCACTGACCGGTAATGGCGTACATGTAGTTACTGTTAATGATTACTTGTCAAAACGTGACTCGGAATGGATGGGGCCATTGTATCAGTTCCATGGATTGAGTGTGGACTGTATTGATAAACACCAGCCCAATTCTGATGCACGCCGCAGAGCTTATATGGCCGATATCACTTTCGGTACGAATAATGAATTCGGTTTCGATTACTTGCGTGACAATATGGCTGTCAGTCCAAAAGACTTGGTGCAGCGTAAACATAATTATGCTATTGTCGATGAGGTGGACTCTGTATTGATTGACGATGCTCGTACTCCGTTGATTATTTCCGGTCCTGTTCCTAAAGGTGAGGATCAGTTGTTTGAGCAACTCCGTCCTTTGGTAGAGCGTCTGTTTGAAGCTCAGAAAAAGTTGGCTACCCAATATTTGGCCGATGCCAAACGCTTGATTGCATCGGATGACAAGAAAGATCAGGAAGAGGGATTTTTGGCATTGTTCCGTAGTCATAAGGCACTGCCCAAAAATAAGCCGTTAATCAAGTTCCTAAGTGAACAAGGTATTAAGGCAGGTATGCTGAAGACCGAGGAAATTTATATGGAACAGAATAACAAGCGTATGCCTGAAGCCACTGATCCATTGTATTTCGTAATTGATGAAAAGCAAAACAGCGTAGATTTGACCGACAAAGGTATTGACTTGATTACAGGAAATGCGGCAGATCCTACTTTATTCGTTTTGCCTGATATTACTTCCCAATTGTCTGCTTTGGAAAATGAGACAGATTTGACAGAAGAAGAAAAACTGGCCAAGAAAGATGAACTGATGACAAATTACGCTATCAAGTCTGAACGCGTACACACTATCAACCAGTTGCTGAAGGCTTATGCCATGTTCGAAAAGGATGACGAATATGTTGTAATCGACGGACAGGTTAAGATTGTTGACGAACAGACAGGACGTATTATGGAAGGCCGTCGTTATTCTGACGGTTTACATCAGGCTATTGAGGCCAAAGAAGGCGTGAAGGTGGAAGCTGCTACCCAGACCTTTGCTACCATCACTTTACAGAACTATTTCCGTATGTATCATAAATTGTCGGGTATGACCGGTACAGCGGAAACGGAAGCGGGAGAACTTTGGGATATTTATAAATTGGATGTCGTTGTTATTCCGACGAATCGTCCTATTGCCCGTAAAGATATGAATGATCGCGTTTATAAGACAAAACGTGAGAAGTATAAAGCTGTCATCGAAGAGATTGAAGAAATGGTAAAAGAAGGACGTCCTGTTCTGGTAGGTACCACTTCGGTGGAAATCTCTGAAATGTTGAGCAAAATGCTTGCAATGCGCAAGATTGAGCATAATGTGTTGAATGCGAAACTGCATCAAAGAGAGGCGGATATTGTGGCACAGGCAGGTCAGAAGAGTATCGTGACTATTGCTACCAACATGGCAGGTCGTGGTACCGACATTAAGCTGAGTCCGGAAGTGAAAGCTGCGGGCGGTTTGGCTATTATCGGTACGGAACGTCATGAAAGTCGCCGCGTGGACCGTCAGTTGCGTGGTCGTGCCGGTCGTCAAGGGGACCCGGGCTCATCTGTGTTCTTTGTATCATTGGAAGATGATTTGATGCGTTTGTTCTCTTCAGATCGTATTGCCAGTGTAATGGATAAACTTGGCTTCAAAGAAGGTGAGATGATTGAACACAAGATGATTTCAAATTCCATTGAACGTGCTCAGAAGAAAGTGGAAGAAAATAACTTTGGTATTCGTAAACGCTTGCTGGAATATGATGATGTGATGAACAAACAGCGTGTGGCTGTTTATACCAAACGTCGTCATGCCTTGATGGGTGAGCGTATCGGTATGGATATCGTGAATATGATTTGGGATCGTTGCGCTTATGCTGTAGAATTGGGCGACTTTGATAATGTGAAGATGGAAATATTGCAGACATTGGCAATGGAAGTACCATTCACAGAAGAAGAGTACAACAAGATGAGAAAAGAAGATCTTGCTGAGAAAACCTTTGAAGCGGCAATGAACAACTTCAAGCGCAAGACAGACCGTATGGCCCAGATTGCCAATCCCGTTATCAAACAGGTATATGAGATGCAAGGGCATATGTACGAAAACATCATGATTCCTATTACGGATGGCAAACGCTTGTATAATATCTCTGTCAACTTGAAGGCGGCTTATGAAACAGAAGGCAAGGAGATTGTGAAGTCATTTGAGAAGGCGATTCTGCTTCATACTATTGATGATGCATGGAAAGAAAACCTGCGTGAACTGGATGAACTGAAACATTCTGTACAGAATGCTAGCTATGAGCAGAAAGATCCGCTGCTGATCTTTAAGTTGGAATCTGTCAATTTGTTTGACAACATGGTAAATAAGATCAATAACAATACCATTTCTGTATTGATGCGTGGACAAATCCCGGTTCAAGAACCGGAACAAGTTCGTGAAGCTGCTCCCGAACCGCAGGCTCCTCGTCAACAGTATAGAGAGGAAAAGCAGGATTTAAGTGATCCTCACCAGCAAGCTGCTGCCGAACATGACACCCGCGAGGTAAAGCGTGAGCCGGTTCGTGCGGAAAAGACAGTGGGTCGTAACGATCCTTGTCCTTGCGGAAGCGGTAAGAAATATAAGAACTGTCACGGGCAAAATGCGTGATAAATAACGATTATTATAGAAACGTTCGGGTAGAATTTACTACCCGGACGTTTTTTTTATTCCTTTTAACTTACTTCTTACATAAATAAGCGTATTTTTGTTCCCTAAGAAAAAATGATAATATGAAAAGATCCGCCTCATTAATAATTCTAGTTGCCGGGACACTTTTTGCTTCCTGCAGCAGTTTGCAGACCATATCTTTTGACCAGTTACAGGCAGCCGATGTCAGTTTTCCGGATGCTGTGAGAAAAGTGGCTGTGATAAACAATATGCCTGTACTGAAAACTAAAGATAATCATGAAATACTGAGCAGCGAATTGGAAGGCGATGGTAAAGTGGCATCCGAAGCTTTGGCAGAGAATATTGCCAATGTGAATTATTTCGATCAGGTCATTATCTGTGATTCTGTATTCCGGGCACAGGATAAAGTGCCACGGGTTAATGTCATTCTGACTAAAGAGGAAGTACGGAAATTGAGCGAGGACTTGGGAGTGGATATGATATTGTCTTTTGATCGTATTCATATTCAGACTAAGCCCGGCGTACTGTTCTATCCGGATTTTCCTATGCCTATAGATGCTGTAGATGGAATTATATCTCCGATTGTTAGAGTATATATTCCCAATCGTGATAAACCTTTGTTTGTAGTTGCCAAGCAAGATACCATTTCTTGGGAAATAGAACCAGCTCTTTCTGACCGGAAGATAGTAAAAGAAGCTTCGGAATATGCCGCTTCTATTCCAGTAGAACATCTGTTGCCACATTGGGATGAGGTGGCTCGTTTTTATTACGATGGCGGGAATATTGAAATGCGCGATGCCGGTGTATATCTTCGTGAGAACAATTGGGATGAAGCGTATAGTCAGTGGAAGATAGCCTATGAGAAGAGAAAAGGCCAGCAAAAGATGAAAGCGGCTTTTAATATTGCACTATATTATGAAATAAAGGATAATGTAGAACAGGCCAAGGAATGGTTGGGTAAAGCGAAGAATTTGGTGAAATCAGGCAGCAGGGATGAACAATTGATAGCCTTTTATTCATTGGAGTTAGAGAAAAGAGAGAGTAAGCTATCCCAATTGAGAATACAAATGAAACGTTTTGATGATAATTTTTAGAGAATAAGTGTTGAGAGAAAGATTTTTTTTGTACTTTTGGATATAAATAATATATAAAATTGATTTTGGTATGAAACTCAGTGCACAGTCACATGCTTCTATTGCGTCTTCGCTTCGGGAAGCGGTTGATAAATATATAGCGGATGGAGAGAGAACGGTAGTCACCGATATCCATTTGCAACCTAAGCAGGACAGTGGTGAATTAGTTATTTTTAATGATGATGACGAAGAATTGTCACGTACCATAATTGAAGAGTGGGTGGATTATAGTGAAGATGATTTTTATACAATAGTAGAGCGTATACTTCGTGGGGAGATCAACGCATTGAAAGATACGGGAGTTTTGGATAAGTTAGCTATAATGAAGCCTTATTCTTTTGTTTTGGTTGATGAGGATAGGGAAACTGTAACCGAACTTTTATTGATAGATGATGAAGACACTTTATTGCTGAATGATGAACTTTTAAAGGGGTTGGATGAAGAATTGGATGCATTTTTAAAAGACTTGCTTGAAAAATAGATAAAATAATAGGAGCATCGGGATAGTAAAGTTTCCGATGCTTTTTTATATCATAGGTGAGGAAAATGTTTTTTCAAGAGTGGCGTTTAAAATATTGTTTTCTCATCCATCGGTCAAAAACCATGAATAAGGGTATAGTTATGATGAATAGCAGATAAATGAGAGGAATTTGTATTTTTAAAACATGACTGCCAGCAAGAAATGCATGATACATAGTTTCCTTAATGTGATTTCCAAAATAAATATACAGGCCGATGCTGCCGCTTATTATTAAGAATAGAGAAGCAGCAATAGTAGCTAGTAACATCTTTCTCTCCTGTTTCTTTTCACGTAAGAGTATAGCTTCCTCTACTTTCTGCATGGTGCGGAAAGTAAAATTGGAGGTCAGCCGGAATTGGGGCTGTTCTTTTACAGCCTTCATTAATCCTTTATCTTTTTGTTTCTTGTTCATTCTGCTTCTGTTATGAGTATATATAATTTTTTTCTTATTCGATGCAATTTTACTTTTGCATTGCTTTCCGTCAGTCCCAGGATAAGAGCGATTTCACCGATAGTTTTCTCTTCATTATAAAATAGGGAAATCAAGGCGCGTTCTTCTGCATCCAGTTTCTTGATGGCCTTATTGAGCTTTCCTACCCGTTCCCCGCTTTCATCATTCAGGGCATCGTCTATTTGCTGGTCGGATATATTCATTAACATGGCACTGTCCATAACAATTAACTCTTGCTTTCTTTTTCTGGTTGCCGATATGGCGGTGTTATATGCAATGCGGTATATCCATGTAGAGAAACTACTCTCTGCTTTAAACGACGAAAGATGTTCAAAGGCTTTCAAGAACGTATCCTGGGTCAACTCTTCCGCATCCTCCTGATTCTCCACGATGCGTATAATCAAGATAAATACTTGCTGACTGTATTTATCCAAGAAGTATTCGTAGAGAGAAGTTTCTCCTTTTAATATCCTATGAATAATATGTGTTTCGTCGTTTTCCATTTTGTCTATTAGACGCAGGGCTGGGAGAGAGGTTACATAAAAAGAGAAAATATTTTTTTCTTTCTCAAAAGTGTAACCTCTTTGGCTACGCAGCGTCTAATGAATACAAAGGAACAAAATTAATAACTTAAATACGAATAAATTATGGGTTACATTACCGGTTGGATTGTTGTAGGTATCATTACATTAGGAATCTACAAATTATTTGAACTTTTTGTTGGTAAGAAAGAGCGTCTTACTATGATAGAAAAATTGGGAGACAAGTTAGATCCTTCCATGTTGGGGAACAGGCTTAGCCTGCCTCTTCCTGTAGGAACTCCTTTCATGTCATCTTCTCCGATTTCTTTTTCGGCCTTGAAATTTGGCTGTTTGTTGCTGGGTATGGGACTAGGCTTGTTGACTGGTTATATTATTTGTGCAACCACGGTTCCCGATTATTTCACAGAGCGTAATTGGCGCATGAGCGAGTTAACTTCATTGATTTATGGTGCAAATGTCTTGCTTTTTGGTGGTTTGGGCTTGGTAGTTGCTTTTATAGTAGAATTGAAAATTTCTCAGAAAAACAGGAAAGATCATACCCGTTGAATAATGAAGACAATTAGAAAAAAGAAAGAGATGTGTCAAAATTTGAAGTAATTATCAAAACTATCCGAGCTTTGCAGCAAGACAATAGCAGAATTACTTTTGACACATCTCTTTATTAAAAAAGAAGTGATGACCGCTTTACATAGAATGTTGCAATCTCTGTAAAGCGGTATATTTTTTTATTTTTTCAAAGCAGCAATACTTTCTTTTAAAGAAGCTATTTTGCTTTCTGCATCAGCCTGTTTCTTGCGTTCCATATCAATAACGTTGGCTGGTGCTTTGCTGACAAATTTTTCATTGCTTAATTTTTTCAATACACTTTGCAAAAAGCCTTCCTGATATTTTAAATCAGCCTCCAGTTTTGCCAGTTCTTCTTCTGTGTTGATTAAATTGCCCAATGGTATGGCATATTCAGTGGTACCTACCATAAATGAGCCGGAGCCGTCAGCTTTATTCTCTACGGCTTCGATAGAAGAGAGGTTACACAATTTAGTAATAACAGGATTGAATGTAGCTACTGGATTTACATCTACTACTTGCAACTCCAAAGTTTCTTTCTGTGCAATGTTTTTCTGTAAACGAATAGTACGGATACCACCGATTACTTCTTTCACTACTTCAAATTCTTTGACGATAATCTCATTACAAGCAGTCGGAATGTTCAATTGCTGGACCATCAGGCTTTCCCCTTCTTTGCGGTCATATATATGTTGCCATAACTCTTCGGTAATGAAAGGCATGAACGGATGCAGCAACTTCAGCAAGTTATCAAAGAAGCCTAAAGTTTTTTCATAGGTCGCTTTGTCAATGGGTTGTCCGTATGCCGGCTTGATCATTTCCAGATACCAGCTTGAGAATTCGTCCCAGAATAATTTGTATACAGCCATCAGTGCTTCGCTCAAACGATATTTGCCGAATAAGTCAGCTACTTCTGCAGCTGTTTTTGCCAACATGGATTCAAACCATTCAGTGGCCAGTCTTGCATATTCGGGCTGTGCAATATCGGCAACTTCCCAACCTTTCACCAAGCGGAATGCATTCCATATTTTGTTATTGAAGTTACGTCCTTGTTCACATAACGCATCATCAAATAAAATATCGTTTCCTGCGGGAGCGGCAAGCATCATACCCATTCGCACGCCATCGGCACCATACTTGTCAATTAGTTCCAACGGGTCGGGTGAATTGCCCAAAGACTTTGACATCTTACGTCCCAGTTTGTCGCGTACGATACCAGTGAAATAAACGTTTTTGAACGGCATATCACCTTTATATTCATATCCTGCCATAATCATTCGTGCCACCCAGAAGAAAATGATATCCGGTCCTGTAACCAAGTCACTAGTAGGATAATAGTAGTTTATTTCTTCATTATTAGGATTATTGATACCGTTAAATAAAGAAATGGGCCACAGCCATGAAGAGAACCAAGTGTCCAGACAGTCATCGTCTTGACGTAAATCTTCCATTTTCAGATTGGTATTACCGGTTTTTTCTTGTGCCAATTTCAAAGCTTCTTCCGCTGTTTCGGCTACTACATAACCGCCTTCGGGCAGAAAGTATGCCGGAATGCGATGTCCCCACCAAAGCTGGCGGCTGATACACCAGTCTTTGATATTTTCCAGCCAGTTTTTGTAGGTGTTCTTGTATTTGGCAGGATAGAATTTCAGTTCATCATTCATTACAGGAGGCAATGCCATGTCTGCAAAATGTTGCATCTTCAAGAACCACTGCATGGACAGTTTCGGTTCGATGGCTACATTGGTACGTTCCGAGAAACCTACCTTATTAGTATAGGCTTCTACCTTTTCCAGCAATCCGGCAGCTTGCAAGTCTTGTTCAATCTGTTTACGTACATCAAAACGGTCCATACCTACATACAGTCCGGCAGCTTCGCTCAGTGTTCCGTTATCATTGAAGATATCAATGCTGGGCAAGTTATATTTTTCGCCAAGCATATAGTCATTCACATCATGGGCGGGTGTTACTTTCAGACATCCTGTACCAAATTCAATGTCTACGTAGTCGTCTTCGATAACCGGAATGATACGGTTTACCAGTGGTACAATTACCTTTTTGCCTTTCAGCCATTGGTTTTTCGGGTCATTGGGATTGATACACATGGCAGTATCTCCCATAATTGTTTCGGGACGAGTGGTAGCAACTACCGCATAGCGTCCTTCAGCATCACCTTCTACTTTGTAACGGAGATAATACAGTTTGCTGTGTTCTTCCTTATAAATAACTTCTTCATCACTGAGAGCTGTCAGTGCTTTTGGGTCCCAGTTTACCATGCGTACACCGCGATAGATCAAACCTTTGTTGTAAAGGTCTACGAATACTTTGATGACACTTTCGCTACGTTCTTCGTCCATGGTGAATGCTGTACGGTCCCAATCGCAGGATGCACCTAGTTTGCGCAGCTGTTTCAGGATAATACCTCCATGTTCTTCAGTCCATGCCCAGGCATGTTTCAGGAATTCGTCACGGCTAAGGTCAGTTTTCTTTATACCTTGTCCGGCCAGTTTGTTCACCACTTTGGCTTCTGTGGCAATGGAAGCATGGTCGGTTCCCGGCACCCAGCAGGCATTCTTGCCTTCCATGCGGGCACGGCGTACTAATATATCCTGAATGGTATTGTTTAGTATGTGTCCCATATGGAGTACTCCGGTTACGTTGGGTGGTGGAATGACGACTGTGTAAGGTTCACGTCCGTCGGGTTTTGAACTAAAGAGTTTGTTGTCCAGCCAATACTGATACCATTTTCCTTCCACGTCAGCGGGATTGTACTTACTTGCTAATTCCATTTTATATTTTATTTATTTAATTGATTATCGCATAATTGAGTGCAAAATTAATAAAAGTCGTTGGATTATTATGTACTTTTGCACTACAAAATGATATTAATAAACTGATTATGCATACAAGAAAAGAACAAATGGAAGCATTTGGCCGCTTCCTCGATATTTTAGACGAGTTGCGAGAGAAGTGTCCTTGGGATCGGAAACAGACGAATGAAAGTCTGCGTCCTAATACGATTGAAGAAACTTACGAACTTTGTGATGCTTTGATGAAGGATGACAAGAAGGATATCTGTAAAGAGTTGGGTGATGTGTTGTTGCATGTGGCCTTTTATGCAAAGATAGGTAGTGAAACAGGAGATTTTGATATCAAGGATGTGTGTGACTGTCTTTGTGAGAAGCTGATTTTCCGTCATCCTCATGTTTTTGGCGAAGTGAAAGCCGAGACTGCCGAGAAGGTGACTGAAAATTGGGAACAGTTGAAGATGAAGGAAAAGGATGGTAACAAAATGGTTTTGAGTGGAGTACCTTCTGCTTTACCTTCGCTAATCAAGGCATACCGCATTCAGGACAAGGCCCGCAACGTGGGATTTGATTGGGAGGAGCGTTCGCAGGTTTGGACTAAAGTAAAAGAGGAGATCGGCGAGTTTGAAGCTGAGGTGGAGAACATGGATAAGGAGAAGGCGGAAGCGGAATTCGGTGATGTAATGTTCAGTCTTATAAACGCGGCCCGCCTTTACAAGATTAATCCGGATAATGCATTGGAACTCACTAACCAGAAGTTTATCCGTCGTTTCAATTACTTAGAGGAACACACCATCAAACAGGGAAAGAACTTGAAGGATATGACTTTGGAAGAGATGGATGCTATATGGAATGAGGCTAAAAAGGAAGAAAAATAGTAGGGTTGGAATTGTTTTTTATGATGTGTGCTATTTTTGTCTTGCTTGTTTTTCTGTTTTAATCAATAAAGGGTATTGTATTTATTCTAGGTAATTTAATGTATGGTGATATCAAATTGTGTTCTATAAGAATGAGGGGCTGTCTTTTTTATGACAGCTCCCCATTCTTTATGAAATAAGTTTTATATGAATTTTATTCTACCCATTCTTTGATGGCTTGTGAAGGATCAGGATTTAAAACAGCACCTTTGTTGAATACATTTTCATAAAGACTGATAAAGATATTCATCCAGGGCGCACAGTAGCCTTCTATTGAATTAAATCGATATCCGATAGGAGCATTAGTACCCGGATAACCACGAACAACTTGTAACTCTAACCGTTTGTAATCCCAAAAGATGATCCCTTCACCCCAGAATTCAATACGTTTCTGTTCAACAACCTTCTTTTGAAACTCTTTTAGATCATTTACTTTACATGTATAGCTACCCACAGAAGTATTATAACGAAATGTGTTTACGAAATCTTCTAATTTAGAAATACCGGCTGCTAATCCTTGGCTCATTCCTATTGCTTCGGCTTCGATTAAATACATTTCCTCTATACGCATTAACGGATAGTCAACGGCAGCTCCGATTGTATAATCGTTCATTTCTCCATTTTTAGGTCGGAATTTGATACCTGTATATGGAGGCATATCAGCGAAATCATCATCGGTCAACAAAGTTCTATATTTAGTTCCGGGAGCTTTGTGTGCATCTTCAGGAGCAATCCAAGTTGTTTTTCGCCAGTCTGCATTTGGTATTTGATCGAACAATTTTTTGCCGATAAGCTTGTATCCTTGCCATTTTCGGTTACCGTAACCGAAAGTTTGTTCAGGACACATGCTTCCGGCAAAGTTGAGCCAATAGCTATGTACATCCTCGGTAGTCATGATGGATCCCCATACCCATGAATTGGTTAGTACACTGTTGAATCCGGTAGTATAGCTGTCTCCACCAAACCATTCCTTTTCGGTCAGAGGCATTGCTCCGCTTTCGTTAATGACTTTGCGTGCGTATTCGGCTGCTTTAGTGAAACAAGTTTCTTTTGATGCAATGTTTAAATCTGTATTGTTGTTTAGGGTGTTGAGATCTTCAGGGTAAAGTTCGAAACGAGATCCCATTTCCAGCCATATACGTGCCATCAGACCATGGACAACTGGGGTACAGGGCAAGTTTTTGGTTGGGCGTTGATAATCACTCAAAAGCTCCTCAGCTGAGGCTAGGTCATCTAATATGAATTTGTATACGGCATAGAAGGGAGCACGTGGATTATTACGCCCTTCTTCTTCTGTGGTTTCAGCGGTAATAATAGGTACGGTTATGCCATATAAATTTTTACTGGCTGCTTCTGCATCTAATTTCTCTACTCCTGTTTTTTTATATTCATACATTCGGACTAAGTCCATGTATATCATGGCTCTATAAGATAGGCATATACCTTTATAATACTTGTTTTCGGGTGCATCATCTGCTTTTTCTAAAGCACTCAGTGCATTATTTACATTATTCAGAAACTTGTAGTTATAATACCAAATGGTATTGACAACATCGGCGTCACCCAAATCATTACATACTCCATAAGTATCAAAAAAGTCAAATTTGGGTTCGTGGCAGAAGAAGTCTTCGCATGCACTTTCTCTGATTAAATTATATCCACTATATCCAAAATCATGATAAAATTGTGGACCGTAACTTCTAAATGCATTAATAAATGCGACTACTGAATTTACCATTGCGCTGATAGCTTGGTCAGATTTTCCTATTTGGTCTATGGTAGCTGTGCTACTTTCTGGAAATACCTCTTCGATACAACTGTTTAAGCTTAATGCTGATGACAGACATGCAGCAATCATTAGTTTGGTAATATATTTCTTTTTCATATTCTTGATTGTTTATGTGTTGATTAGAATTGTAAACTTAGACCGGCGGAGAATGCGCGTACGGCTGAATATTCTCCGGATGAATCTTTATTTCCGTTCCATGTTACGCGTGAATCGAAACCTTTTCTTTTTGACCAATAATAAACATTGTCACAGGCCACATAAATGCGCAGATTAGTTAGATATAGACTTCTAAGTGTTTTTTTGCTGAAAGTATATCCTAATTGAATGTTTTGAATACTTATGGAAGATGCATTAGTTAGAAACCTGTCGGATGTTTTTACACTGTACAGGTCATTGAATTGCCATTGTGGAATATCACTTTGAGTATTCTCCGGGCTCCATGCTTTATAAATATCTTTGTGAACATTGTATCCTAAATGAGTTGAAGTAGGAGGTGACATTAATGCTTGGTAACCATAGTCGTATGCCTGACCTCCTATACTGTAGTTTATTTGTGCAGAGAAATCAAAACCATAAAATGAAAGAGAGGTATTGATACCACCGTATAGGTCTGGAACAGCGTCACCACATAAGTATAGATCAGCTTGAGAATAGGTGGTTGTTGTTTTCATCTCACCGGTTTGCTTATCTGTATAATACCATTGTGGTTTGCCTTCTTCGGACACACCTGCATATTTTTGAACATAGTTAGTATACATTGGAAGTCCTTCTCCGTAATAATACAGACCGTTTACATAACCGGCATGTCCATCTATAATGTCTGTTTTTTTACTTTCTGCAAGACGGCTGATCTTATTTCTATAATGTGTTGCATTAAAGCCAATATTCCATGTTACGTTTCTAGTCTTGACTGGTATATATTTTAAATCAATTTCAACACCTTTGTTATTCATGTCACCAATATTGTCATAATAGCCTGAGTACCCTAATGATAAAGGTACAGAAAAACGGTTAAGCATATCAGTTGTTCTGCGATTGAAATATTCTATGCTACCACTTAATCTGCCTTTTAATAGTTCGAATTCTATACCTAAATTTATATTTGTATTGGTTTCCCAGGTAATATTTTTATTTCCTTTTCTGGAAAAACCTAATGATAACTCATTATTGCTGTTATTGATATTGTAAGTATCTACATATAAGAAATCGTCTATTCTGTCATTACCCTGTTGACCTACAGAAAACTTTAGTTTTAATAAATCGAGCCATTTAATGTCATCCAACCATTTTTCTTTGGTAAGAATCCAGGCAGTTCCCACAGAGTAGAAATTACCCCAGCGATTATCCGGGTGAAAGCGGGAAGAGGCATCGCGCCGGTAAGAAAGTTGGAAAAAATATTTGCCGTCATAGTCGTACATACCTCGGAATAAATATCCTTCAGTATTGTATTTACTCTTATAGGATGACTCATCGTTGGTACCACTGATGGCACCGTTTAATTCTTGATTCTGAAAAAAAGAGAACATACTGTTTTTGGCTGCGTATAATTCTTCATAAACGTTATTAAAGCTTTCATGACCTGCCATCAATGAAACGTTATGTAATCCGAAGCTATGATTATAATTTAATATTTGTTGTAGGTTGAGGGTTGTTCGACGCCAATGCTGGACATTGATGCTTCCATTCAAAGAATTTGCTGTTCCATAAAAAGGATTTAAAGCATTTTTGTACCGGCTGTCACGTATCGAAGTGCCTGCATTGAATGTGAATTTGAAGTCTTTCAGGAAATTAATATCTATAAATGCGTCTCCATTCAAAGTATTTGCAGAGGTGTTATATGTATCGAGCTGACTTAATTTTATTCCGTTAGAGTTCGGGTTGATAGGACGGTTTAGAGGACCTTGGTTGGATACTCCGAAATCGTACATATCACCATTTTTATCCTGCATGATCTTACCATTTGTATCACGTAGGTAAAGTGGATATATGGGAGCTGTATTGAAAGCTTGGCTAAAACCGCCAGCAGCTGAATTCTGTATTGAATGTGTATAACTGATGTTGGCGCCAAATCTCATCCACGGTTTAGCCTGATATGTGGTTTTCAAACGACCGGTGATACGGCTATAATCAGACCCTTCTGCTATACCGTCTTCATCTAAATATCCAAAAGAAGCATAGATTTGTGCTTTATCACTTCCGCCTGAAATATTGACGTTGTATTCTTGGCGTAATGCTGTATGATATACAGCATCGACCCAATTGTCGGGAGTGAGATAATAACCGTTTACTATCCGTCCTAATTTTGCATTAGGATTAAGAAGACCGTTTTTACCAATCAGATATTCTCCTTCAGGATATGAATATACGTTGTAGGATAAACCACCGGTTTGACTGTTGGTTCCTATCATATTAGTATTTGCGCTGACATATGCTTGGTCAGGAGTTTGTCCTTGGGCATTTAAATAATAATTGTATAATGCTTTATAGTGTGCTTGATAATATTCTCCTGGATCTTTTATGTAGTCATATTCTATTTCACCACGGGTATTGGCACTCCATTTAGCGTCTACTGTGATTTTTGCATCGCCTGCTTTAGCTGATTTTGTTGTTATAATTATGACACCGTTAGCACCTCGAGCACCATAAAGAGCTGTGGATGCTGCATCTTTTAGTACAGAAATAGATTCTACATCTGCTGGATTGATGTTATTCCATCCTCCTTCGTATGGCATACCGTCTAATACGATGAGGGGATCTGTTTTTGCGCTCATTGAACTGATGCCACGTATCAGAATGCTTGGAGTTTCTCCAGGCTGCCCATTTGTCATTGTCATTTGTAGGCCTGCCACTTGTCCAGATAAACTTTCTATGACATTAGTAACCGGACGTTTAGTTATTTGTTCTGTATGAATCATTTTTGCAGATCCTGTAAAAGCTGATTTTTTTGCAGTACCATAAGCAACTACCAAAACTTCTTCCATCACTTCTGTTGTTGAAGTCATAACAATTTTCATTTCCGGCTTGATGGTTACTTCTTGGGTTTCCATTCCAATGAAAGAAACAATAATTGTTTTGTTGGTAGGTGAGATGTTTGTAAGTGTGAACTGACCATTGATGTCGGTGATTGTTCCATTGGTTGTTCCTTTTACCAATACGGAAGCTCCGATTACCGGTTCGTTGTTTTCGCTTGAGATAACGGTTCCTTTCACTGTTACCTGTGCTTGTGCATGGCTTATTCCTACGAATAAGCATACGAATAGTAGTAATAGTGTCTTTTTCATAATGTTTGTAATAGATTTGTGAGTTTATGGTTTGTACAAACCTAGGAATAAAATCTAATAAATCAAAATATTTTCGATGGCAAATGTTTAAAAATAAAAGTATATTCTAATCAATGTAATAAAAACTTAAACAAGCAAGAAAATTAACTTGTTTTTATAAAAGAAACATCTTAATCATTTTGTCGTTCCGCTGAACTTTTTAAATACAAAAATCCCCAAATCTAAGTTGATTGATAGATTTGGGGAAAAAGTTGGAAATATCTCTTGTTGCTTTTATTTTTTTTGAGATTGGTGCATAATTTTTAAGATATCACGGTGGAATTTAATCTCTGCACGTTGTAACTTATATATTTTCTTGGGAGATAAGATTTTTTTAAAGCGCTGTAGATATTCCAAATCCAATTTATCGGCTTCAATCCTTGCTTTGACAATACCTTCTATAATTTGTTCGTATTCGGCATCGGTTGTTTTAGGATTTTTGCCTTTGCGTGCTTGCTCCCATGCTTTATCATTTACTGTTTTTTTACGGTCTTGTAATTCGAAGTAGATAGGGAAGAATTTAGTGGCCTCTTCTTGCGTTATTTCTGCTTTTTGCGTGAGATATGCTTCTTGTCTAGCTCTGAATTCTTCTTTGGTGAAACCAGGTTTCTTTTTGTCTTGCGCCTGTAGCGAAATGCTTATATATAAAGTGATAAGCAAGGTTGCCAGTCTTTGTATCATGTGGTTATTATTTAATTATACATATCTGAATTTGCATCTGTCAAGTATTGATAGAGCGTATAATCATCCATCATGGAATGATCTAAAATCGTTTCAATATATTCGTCTGAGAATTGTTCAGTTTCCGCTGCTGTAAAAATAGGAGTGTCTTGTTTAGGGGGACCTACAACAACTCTGACGCTGAACATCAATCCACAAAACATAGCTGCCATATATATCCAAGGCTTGATACGTTGCCAAGTAGTTATTGTTTCTTGCGGAGCAGAAGTTTGTTCCTTCTCCGGCAATTTATTCATCAACTCTTTTGAGAAGTTGTCGAAATAACCTTCGGGTACCATGAATGGATTTTTTGTCCCGCATTTTTTTAATAGTTCATCTTCTTCCTTCATAGTGGTTCTCCTTTCTTTGTTAGATACATTTCTTTTAAAAAGGTTTAAAGGCATTCTTTTAAAAAGTTCTCTATTTTTTTCACTGCATGGTGGTAGGAGGCTTTCAGTGCCCCTATACTTGTTCCTAATATTTCAGACATGTCTTCATATTTCATTTCTTGAAAGTATTTTAAATTGAATACTATACGCTGCTTTTCAGGGAGCGTCAGTAATGCTTTTTGAAATAATATTTGAGTTTCATCTCCATTAAAATATGTATTACTTTCCAGTTTGTTCACCATATCTGCATCAGCGTCGTCTATGGATAATTGGTTGGTGGCACGTTGTTTATTTAAAAAGGTCAAGCATTCATTCAAAGCTATGCGGTAAAGCCAGGTCGACATTTTGGCTTCGGCACGAAAATACTCTAGATTAGTCCATGCTTTGATAAATGTATTCTGTAACAGATCATTGGCATCTTCATGAGAAAGTACCATCCGGCGTATCTGCCAATATAGCTGTTCGCTGTATTCGTTGACAATACATTCGAAGGCTTCTTTTTGTCGTGCCGGGTCCTGTAATAACGCTATTATTTCTTTCTCATTATAAGTGTTCATGTTCCTATTTTTAAATTAGATATCCGGTTTATGTTATGGTTTAATGGATTCTATTGAAATTTTTAATGTTTCCCGTGCAAGTAGAGTGTTAGGAAAAATATCCGATGCTTCCTGTAACAATATGCTTTCATCTTCGTAGCGGGCTGAAAAATGTCCTATAAGAAGTTGTTTTACTTTTGCGGTACGGGCGATTTCTCCAGCTTGCGAAGCAGTTGTGTGAAAGGTTTCTTTCGCACGGGCTTGTTCGCTTTGTGCAAAGGTGGCTTCATGAAATAACAGGTCCACTCCGTATATTTGTTCTATGATACGTGGCAAATAAATAGTATCTGAACAATAGGCATATCGGCGGGGAAGGGCAGAAGGGATAGTCAATTTGTTGTTTGGTACTATTTTTCCGTCCGGTAATGTGTAATCGGCGCCATTCTTTATCCGGTTGAGTTCGTATACGGGGATTTCATAAAAGTCAATCATGTCGCGACGAATATGGGCGGGGATCTGTTTCTCTGAAAAGAGGAATCCGCATGTTGGTATCCGATGACGTAAGGGAATTGTTTCTATGGTTAGCGAACGGTCATCATAAATTATTTCAGCTTTGCCCGGATCAAAAGTTTGGAAAACGACTTTGTAACTCATACCTTTGCAAAAAAAGTCGAGTTGTGGAGTAAGAAGACGTTCTAATTCTGCGTGACAGTGAATATAGAGTGTGGCTGTCCTTCCCAGCATACCGAAAGTTGATATCAGTCCCATTAGTCCGAAACAATGATCACCGTGCAAATGTGAAATGAATATATGGTTTAGCCGGGTGAATTTCAGTTTTGATTTGCGTAATTGCATCTGTGCTCCTTCACCACAGTCTATCATAAATAGTTTTTCACGGATATTTACGACTTGTGATGTTGCAAAATGCCGTGTGGTCGGCAATGCTGACCCGCATCCTAATATATGTACTTCAAATTTCTCCATCGTTACAAAGATACTATCTTTTTTGAATGGAAAATAAAAAATGCCGTAAAAACGGCATTATAGGATTGAACTATTTCTTAAGTTTTATTTTCACAGCATTCATGCCACGTGACCCTTTTTCCAGTTCAAAAGTCACGATGTTATTTTCTATGATATTATCTATCAGTCCACTAATATGAAAGAAGTATTTCTCTGCATTCTTCAAATCTTTTACAAATCCATATCCTTTGGATACATTGAAGTGTTCTATTCTTCCTTCATGTACTAGTTCTATCGGTTCTTCAGTTCTACGAGGAGTTGAAACTTCAATGGTGGACATATCCACTTCTTGTGGTTTATTATTAGGAGTGGGAGGAGTATCGGTTATCATACCGTTCTCGTCTACATAGGCAATCATATCTTCAAAGGAAGATGTGCCGTTACTTTTTCTTTCTTCTTTTTTTTGCTGTTTTGCTAAACGCTTTTCTTGTTTTTTCTTTTCTAGATCTCGTTTGGTAAATGAAATAGGTTTCGCCATTTGATTCTTTTTAAATTAGTAATATACAGTTCGGCCTGCTACGGGGAAGTGTATGGAATTAATAGTGAGGTAATAAGAAAACGGGGGAGAAGTCGTTATGAAATACTAACTCGAAATTTTATTACTCTATAAAGATACGGTTTTATTACGGATATCCCATAGAATATTTTCCTTTTTAAGAAATAATGGCATAAAAAAAGGATGCATTTTAATAAATGCATCCTTTTGGCTTATCTTAAAGTAAACTGATTACTTCTTTTTGTTTTCCAACTGTTCTTTCAAAGCAGCCAAAGCATCGATATCGCCTAAAGTGGTAGAGGCTGCCTGATTTTGGATAGCAGGAGCTTCTTCTCTCTTAGTTGTTTTCTTTGCATTAGAAGCTGCTTTCTTTTCAGCTCTTTCTTCTGCCTTGGCAGCATCTTCGAAAATGCGGCTGTGAGACAGGATGATTCTCTTGGCATCCTTGTTGAATTCAATTACTTTGAATGACAGTTTTTCATCCAATTGGGCTTGAGAGCCATCTTCTTTTACCAAGTGTTTCGGAGTTGCAAAACCTTCTACACCATAAGGAAGAGCTACAACAGCACCCTTATCCAACATTTCGATGATAGTACCTTCGTGTACAGAACCTACAGTAAATACAGTTTCGAATACATCCCAAGGATTTTCTTCCAACTGTTTGTGACCAAGGCTCAAGCGACGGTTTTCTTTGTCGATTTCCAATACCTGAACTTCGATGTCTGCACCGATCTGAGTGAATTCAGAAGGATGTTTTACTTTCTTAGTCCAAGACAAGTCAGAGATGTGGATCAATCCGTCTACACCTTCTTCGATTTCTACGAATACACCGAAGTTAGTGAAGTTACGAACTTTTGCAGTGTGCTTGGAACCTACAGGATACTTTTCTTCGATAGTTTCCCATGGATCTTGTTTCAGCTGTTTGATACCCAAAGACATCTTACGTTCGTCACGGTCAAGTGTCAGGATAACAGCTTCTACTTCGTCACCTACCTTCATGAAGTCCTGAGCAGAACGCAAGTGCTGTGACCAAGACATTTCAGATACGTGGATCAAACCTTCTACGCCCGGAGCGATTTCGATGAATGCACCGTAGTCAGCCATAACGACTACTTTACCTTTCACCTTGTCACCTACCTGCAGGTTAGCATCCAAAGCATCCCATGGGTGCGGAGTCAGTTGTTTCAAACCAAGAGCGATACGTTTCTTTTCGTCATCGAAGTCAAGGATAACAACGTTCAACTTCTGGTCGAGTTCTACAACTTCTTTCGGATCGCTTACACGGCCCCAAGACAGGTCAGTGATGTGAATCAAACCGTCTACGCCGCCAAGGTCGATGAATACACCGTATGATGTGATATTTTTAACAGTACCTTCCAGTACTTGTCCTTTTTCAAGTTTACCGATGATTTCTTTCTTCTGCTGTTCAAGTTCAGCTTCGATAAGAGCTTTGTGAGAAACAACAACGTTTTTGAATTCCTGGTTGATTTTAACCACTTTGAATTCCATTGTCTTACCTACAAATACATCGTAGTCGCGGATAGGTTTCACATCAATTTGAGAACCCGGCAAGAATGCTTCGATACCGAATACGTCCACAATCATACCACCCTTAGTGCGGCACTTGATGTAACCCTTAATAATTTCTTCATTTTCAAGAGCAGCGTTTACGCGGTCCCAAGAACGAGTAGCACGTGCTTTTTTGTGTGACAGAATTAACTGTCCTTTCTTGTCTTCCTGATTTTCAATGTATACTTCTACAGTATCACCTATTTTCAAATCTGGATTGTAACGGAATTCATTTAAAGGAATGATACCGTCTGATTTGTAGCCGATATTGACAACTACTTCGCGTTTGTTCATTGCAATAACAGTACCGTCTACAACCTCGCGGTCGTTTACTTTGTTCAGCGTACCGTCATAAGCTTTTTCAAGATCTTCGTGGCTCATGCTGGTTACAGCTTCGCCGTTTTCATAAGCATCCCAGTTGAAATCTTCAACAGGAGTGATGTTTTTTAAATTTTCCATTAATAAAATTGTTAAAATTCTCAGTTAATTACGTTAGACATTATATTGTTTATCTAATTTCGGGCGCAAAGATACAACAAAATACTGAAACACAAACAAGTTTACTGAAATTTCTTGCTGATTAAAATTTAAATGGGATGTAATCGTTGTTTTTAATTTATGTTTGTACATTTGTAGAAATTTAACCTATTAAAATATGGTAGCGTTCATTTTAGTTTGTTTGGTTCTACTTTTAGGTCTTTTATGGGGATGGGAGATAAGAAAGAGGAAAAGTTGGGAACAGGAGTTCGTTAAGAAGAAAAATGGGGTGTGTTTGGTGAAAAAAAAAATCGGATACCATATTGTATAATGTGGATGCATATATAATTTTGGTTGATCGGAATTTTTTGGTTGAAAAGACCAATTACTATAATTTGAATAATACTTCTGAAAGATAAGCGGAAAGTAATGTCCAGAGGCTTTAACGGTTATTTGTCCAAGCCTCTGAACAAAGAAGCTTTGTTTGATATGCTCCGCCAAATGGGAATTTAATCTTCCAAAGAGTAATCAATGGTGGTTACAACGCGGATGCGTTTGATGTAAGGAGTGTTGGCGTCACGATCCTCAATGCTGAATTGTCCCTGATAGGCTCTTTTTATCTTACCAAGTTCGCTGTCCGAGTCCTTGGCGAATTTAACGGCTGCCGCCCGTGCGTTTTTAGTTGCTTCCTCTATCATTTGAGGCTTGATGTCGTTTAAACCGGTGTAGTCATATTGCACATTGTAACGATAATCTCCACCCGTAATAGCGATACCTTGCTTTAAGAGTTCGCTTTGTTCGCTGATCATCTTTCTCACCAGATCTACTTTAGTTGAAGTAACCGTGATGACAGAGGTCACATTATAGCGGAAGGGAACTGAATTATTATTATAACGTTCGGCTTGCATGTCTATAATTTCCGGTGCATTGATACTGATTTCGTTTTCAGTGATTCCTTTCTGTTTCAAAAAACCGACAATTGCTTGGTTGGTTGCATTTATCTTGTTATATAAGGTCGGGAGGTCATTTCCCAGGTCTTTATACATCAAAGGCCAAGTTACTTTATTGGCCGGCACCTCCATTTCTGCCAGACCTTTCACATTCACTACTCTGTCTTTACCAGAGAAAGTATCCAATCCCTGTTTGATAAAATACCCCATCACCAACATGCCTATAGCAAGGATGACGGCTTCCAGTTTCCAACTTTTCATACTTCAGTTGTTTTTAGTGATACAATTATTTGTTTTGTAAGCGTCCAATGCCTTTTTAACAGAACCCTGTTCTTGCAGTAATTGTTTTGCTTCTGCTTTATTAATATGTAATTCGTCAATCAGCATTTGCACTCCTCGGTTTATTAGTTTTCGATTGCTGAGTTGCATGTTTACCATCCGGTTTCCTTTTACTCTGCCCAGTTTTATCATGACGGTGGTACTTATCATATTCAGTATCATTTTTTGCCCTGTGCCGCTCTTCATGCGCGAGCTGCCTGTGATAAATTCCGGACCTACTATCATTTCGATGGGTATATCTGCCACACTCGAGAGGGGAGAGCCCGGATTGCTGCTGATGCTTGCTGTTAATATTCCGTGTTCTCTTGCTTTTTGCAGTGCTCCTATTACATAAGGAGTTGTTCCCGATGCCGCTATGCCTATCAGAATGTCTTTATTTGTGATGTGATGGTCTTGCAGTTCCATCCAGCCTTTTTGACTATCATCTTCAGCATTTTCTACGGGACGTCTCAAAGCCTGTTCGCCACCGGCTATAATACCTATGACACAGGTATCAGGCATACCGAAAGTGGGTGGAATTTCAGAAGCGTCCAATACTCCTAGGCGTCCACTGGTTCCGGCTCCCAAATAGAATATGCGTCCTCCTTGATGCATACGTTCTACTATTTCATTTACTAGTTTTTCAATTTGTGGTATGCAGGCATGAACGGCTGAGGCTACTTTCCGGTCTTCTTCGTTGATACCTTCCAGTAACTCTCTGACGGATTTTTGTTCCAAATCCTCATGTATGGACGGTTGTTCGGTTATTTTTATAAAATTCATACTTCGAAATGATAATCCTTTAATCCTTCCAGTGGACTTTTTAAAACTTTTCCGATGGACACATTCAGTCTTAGAGCTGCTTCTTTTACTTCTTCTTGAAAGAAAAATGCAATAGAACCTGTGAAATGTACAAGAATATCATGATATTCGTATTGCATAACATTACGGGTGAAGAAATCAGTGAAGCAGGAAATTAATAGATTCCGTATCTCTGGTCTGTGCTTGTGGGCGAAAAGAAAAGGAGTCAGACCCGCCAGAAAGCGGTTGGCTAAAGGCTGTCGGTATACTTTATCTAAAATCAGTGCCGGGGTCAAATCGTATTCTTTAAGGAAATCTTGGCAAAGGTCATCGGGAAGTTGGTGTTTCAGTAAATCACCTACCAGACGTTTCCCTAATACGGCTCCGCTACCTTCATCTCCTAAAATATACCCTAACGGAGAAATATTAGCTGTTATTTTTTCCCCGTCATAAAAGCAAGAGTTGGATCCGGTTCCTAAAATACATGCAATTCCTGCCGTTTTACCACATAGGGCGTGGGCGGCACCTAACAAGTCACTTTCGACAAGGATATTCGCTTTGGGGAAGTTCTGCGCCAAAGCTGTTTTCACTATATTCGTCTTTTCGGGAATACATCCTGCACCATAGAAATAAATAGTTGTAAATTCAGTGGTGTCTCCCAACTGGGGAATTAGTGTGGAGGCAATCACTTCTTTTATTTCATCAACTGATTGGTGGAAGGGGTTGATACCTCCTGTTCGAACTGTCCTGCTGTTTGTCTTGGTGTTACCCAGACACCAGTCTGTTTTGGTGGAACCACTGTCTGCTATTACTATCATATCGGATAATAAGATGATTGTTAGTCTTACAAAAATAGTATAAATTTATCCGATATCCATTGTTTTCCGTATTTATTTGTCGGGCTCTTATATTATTTTAGTAACTCTGTTCCTATTACTTATAAGTTAGTGCTTTTTCATATAAACAGACTTTTTTAATAATTGAGCCACAGCTTCATTGCAGCTATCTTTTCTCTGCTTACAGTAATTTTATCTTTAAATGGCGGTTTTACCTGTACTATTATTTTTCCTAAAAAATAGTTTTCTATTTTCTGTATGGCATGTACACTGACCAATGTTTGCCGGTTGGTGCGGAAAAAAATATCGGGGTTTAGTTGTTCGGACAGTTTGTCGAGCGATAAATCTATGATATGCTCTTTTCCTTCTTTTGTGACGGCAAAGGTAATTTTGTTTTCAGAATAGAAATAAGCTATATCTTCTACTTGCAAGGTATACAGCTTTTCGTCTCCTGATATCAGGAAGCGGGTACGGTATTTTTTTTCCGGATTACTTATATTTTTCAGTAGGTTCAGTAATTCATTGGATGGGTTCGATAGGGTGGTATTGCCATATCTGGCAGTTAATCTTTCAAACTTTTCGATGGCTTCGGCCAATCTTTCCCTGTTTATTGGTTTCAGCAGATAGTCTATGCTGTTTACAGTAAAAGCACGTATGGCATATTCGTCGTAAGCGGTGGTAAAAATAATCATACTTTCGGGTTGGGCCTGTTCTATGAAAGCGAAAGAAATGCCGTCGGTCAGTTGGATATCCAGAAAGATTATATCCGGGTGTGGATGCTCCTGAAACCATTTTACAGATCCCTCTATGCTGCCGGGCAATACAACTATATCCCAGTCTGGCCTTAATCCTGACAACATTTTATGTAGCAGGCGTCCTGCAGGAATTTCATCTTCTATAATAGCGGCTTTTATCTTATTCATTCAGTAAAGGTATTTTTACGGTGAAATATTCAGAATCGTCAATAATTGTGATATGCAAGTTGCAAATCAGCAGATAGCGGGCAGATAAGTTCTTCAGTCCCATTCCTGATTTTGCAACATCCTTTTTTAATTTGATCTTGTTTCTTACGGAAAGAGTTTGATCTTTGTCAGAATAATCCAAATGGATGACCATTGGATTTTCCATATTGATGATGTTATGTTTTATCACGTTTTCGATAAGTAACTGTAGGGTTAATGAAGGGATTTTCTTGTTCAATAACGTGGGGGTCATTTTGTTTTCCAGTTGAATGCATTTTCCCAGACGCACTTGATGCAGATAGATATATGAATCCAGAAATTCCAGTTCATCACGTAAAGTGACAAGTCCTTGTTCCTGACTTTTTAGGATATAACGGTAAACATCTGATAGCTTTTGTGTAAAAACTACTGCGTTTTCCGGATTATATTCTATTTCGGATATTAAAGTATTCAAACTATTGAACAGGAAATGTGGATTTAATTGATTTTGTAAAGCCGTGTATTGCGCTTTGATGGAACTTTCTTCCAGCTTGGTTGTTTTTTCATGCAGAATAACCAGCTGCCTGTAAAAAGCGCTCGTGATACTTAAACTCACAATCACAATTTCTACCAACCATATAATCATGATCAAGCGCAGACCCGGACTGCTCAGTACAAATGGGAAAGGCAGTTCCAGCAATACTTTACAGATGGTCAGAGTAGCGTAATTCATGAAGAAAAGAATAGCTGCAATCAAAATGCAGTTGATAATCAGCTTGTTTCTCTTCTTGATAAAGAATAGAGAGCTTTTTTTCAGCCACCGGTTGATGACTATCAGACTGAAGCCTACCAGATTGAATATGAACACCACAGAAATAAATCCCAAAGAGGAGATTAATATTTTCTGATGTTGAGGCGTAAGGTCGGTATATAGTACCAGCGAAAGGTATGAGAAACATGCCAGCCCTGAAAACAGGAAAAAGTTGAAGAATTGATTGTATTTATTTTGCATAGCCATTCCGCTGTTGAAAATGATTTGGGTTATTTTACAAAAATATGAAAAAAAGAGGAAATTCAGAAAAGAATAGAATACTTTCCAAATCTCCTCTTTTATGAGCAAACGCTTAGTATGGATTAAAAACAAACTCCTACACGTACACCCATGCTATTCCTTCCATCTTCAGAATAAGTCAGGATATCGGTTTTATTGGTTGCGTAGCTATAATATACGGCTACATGAAATCCCAGACGTTGATAAGGCACCGGATGAATATCCATTCCCAGTTCGGGTGAAACATAGAATCCCCACGGGCGTTCATACCATTGTACCAGATTGTTGTAAATGGAGTTTTGGGAATACATGGCACCCGATTTGACTCCGAAGTAAGGTTTTACATACCTGTTATCCGGTAACTTGTAGGATACAGATATTCCGAAGGGTAGTTGGAACGCTGATTGTTGCTGGTCTGTTGTCAATGAAGCCGTTGGGGTGAGGGGGATGGTCCGGCGGTCCACATATCGGTGATTGGTATGAAAATTAAGGAAAGCTCCTATAGCCCAATAGGGCGTCAGATCATATTTTCCTTCAAAGTTCATTCCCCACCCGCTGAATTTATCGGCAAAGTTGCTGTTCAACGGCACATTCATCTGCCAGTCTACGTTAAAATGTACATTTTCCCAGGTCTGTGCTTTACTTGTGAAACAAAAGAGAACTAGTAACATTCCGATGAGGATACGTTGGGGAACTCTGTGTTTTAATATTTTCGTTTTCATGATTTTCCGGTTTTATTGTTTGTTTGACAGATAAGGAGATTGTGCAAATGCCTGATTGACGGCATTTAATGTCAACTGCATATTGAAATGGGAGTTTCCGTATAGCAGTCCTGACGCATAGGCATGCCAGATGACAGGCAGTTTGTTCTGGTTGGACTTATCGGCAGGTTGTCTTAAATCAACCATCTCCATAATCAGGGTTCCTGTGTCATAGCTGTAAGTTACCGGATAAGGATAATACCATCCTCCTCCCCAGTAGGGCCCCCAGAATCCGGCATCCCACCAGCCGCCATACCATCCTCCTGTGGTCATTTGTATTCTTTGTTGGGCGTATGACAACTGAATGCCTACATTGGCTTTTTCTTTATCTTCCGTCCGTACATAGCCTTTCTGTTCCATTTCATGGGCCACTGCACTGATAATGTTTTGGGCATTTTCATCTTTCCAATAATTGGCTTTCAGGCTGTTGTCCGGAACCAGAATGCTATCTGGCAGGTAATAGGTGGAAAACTCATTGAAATGTACACTGTTGTCATAATCAGTGTAAACGCTGTAGTCACTATCCAGTTTATTCATATCCGGATCTTTCTCGCACGAGGTAACTATCATGGCAAGCATGAATAGTGGAAATAGTAGCTTCTTCATATTCCTATAATTTTAGTTAAGTAGTTTATAGTGAGCGTCCTTTAAACACATTGGCTTTCTTTAGTGGCAATATTTGACCGGATAAAGTCATGTGGCTGGAATTAAAGTTCGGAAGAATATCTACAGTCGCATTGTTGCTTCCATAAGGTATGTCAATGTTTACTTGGGCTGAGATTCCGATTCCCATCACGTTCATACTGACATGAATATTACCTTTTTTGTCGGTTTTTACTTTATAGTTCGAAGCATTACCGTCTACGGTAATACCTCCTAGTCCGTTCGGACCGCTGAAAGGTACATTGAATGCTACTTGCACCACGGCCTTGTCACCGTCCAGTCCTACAAAGTTGGTGTTGGATGAAACGAAAGCGGAGGTTCCGTATTTAAAGTAAACTCTGTCCGCTTCCAGTACAAAGGTTTGGTTGTCTATTGCCTCTTTGGCTTCCTGAAATAACATTTTGTCCAAAGCTTCCTGAGCCGCTTTTTTTTCCTGACGTGTCATTTCCTTTTCTGTTGTTTGTGCCTGTGAGTATTCTACGCAGGTAAACAAGGTTACTAATGTTAATATTACAACTTTTCTCATAATACCTACTTTTTTATTTTATGTTGTTTTCCTATTGAAATCCGGTATAAATATAATAAGCTTTGTCATAAACAGGTAGTAATTTATTACTGAAACGGAAAAACCGGTTGCTGAAGTGTGTTTTGGAGGAGCTGAAATTAAAGGTGTGAAGAGGAATGAATGAGAAAAGAACAGCCCTGGAAATCTGCTTTAACAAAATTTCCGGGGCTTATTTTCTATGAACTATAAAGTGATTAGAAAGACCTTCCTTTAAATATATTTGACTTGTCAAGCGGTAGTATTTCACCGGATAAAGTCAGACGGTTGGAATTGAAGTTGGGGCGTATATCTACGGTGGCATTGTTGCTTCCATAAGGTAATGTTATACTTACCTGAGCAGATATACCTACACCCATTACGCTCATTGTCAGATATATGCTTCCTTTCTTGTCGGTTTTGATCTTGTAACCGGAAACATTGCCGTCTACAGTGACACCTCCTAATCCGTTAGGACCGCTGGCAGGAATGTTGAATGCTACCTGCACAGATGATTTATCACCGTCTACCATTACAAAATTGGTATTAGAAGAAACAAAGGCATTTCTTCCTCTTTTAAATATAACCCGGTCAGCTTCCAGTGTGAACGCTTTATTTTCTATAGCTTGTCTGGCTTCTTCGAACAAGGCTTGTTCCATAGCTTTTTGCGCCTCTTTCTTTTCCTGACGAGTCATTTTTTTTGTTGTTTGTGCTTGTGAGTAGCCTACGCAGCAAAACAAGGTGACGAATACTAATAAAATAATCTTTTTCATATATGTATCTTTTATGTTATTGTTTGGATATGAAACAAATATAATAATTATTTTGTTGAAAGGACTTTATCTTATTTTTTAATTAAAAGCTTCTATGACTTTATATTTTGTACAATGTGTCAAAGAGGGGAGGACAGTATGGCGAATCCTGGCGCAAAATCCAATGGAACTTGGTGCAAGATTGGGTAAACCTTGTAACAAGATATTGCGGAACTTGATACACGTACATAAGTACGTGTTGGCTTATGCTTGCGTATATGTAGCCCGATGCCAGCGTATGTTGCAAGCTTACGTTACTGATGTTGTTGAATATGTCTTCATGTTTTTAGAAAACATCAGCACCTTTTTAAAAAAGGTCAGCATGTTTTAAAAAAAGGTCAGCATGTTTCAGCGTACATGCCTATCATGTTCAGCGTACATTACTCCCTCACTAAGCCGATGTTCTTCCTTCTCCATTCATCCTTTCATCTTATTTAAAACACACAGTCAATCAAGCGGTTAAAAATGGAACCGCTTCCCCTCACTCCCGTTTCAACGGTAAGCGGAAAGGTAAGCGTCTCCGCGATTCTATATAGTATATTAAAAATAAAAAGTCTAATGATCCCTTTTTAGTCATTAGCCTTTTCCCATCTGTCAGGAAG